>Ga0172377_10008109_pt1 | contig 10783 bp, 7 predicted proteins | sample Pumphouse3metaG_FD_119749 | JGI IMG/M metagenome (GOLD analysis project Ga0172377, IMG submission 119749) | Leachate microbial communities from a municipal landfill in Southern Ontario, Canada - Pumphouse #3 metaG | ecosystem: Engineered > Solid waste > Landfill > Unclassified | place: Canada... | reverse complement strand
CATTCTAGTTGAGCGCCCAAATTAGTGTAAATCCAAGTACCGCGTCCAGAAATCTTGCTCGCTCGATCATAATCGATAAGTCCGAGCGAAGTTGCTAATTCAACATGATCTTTTAACTTAAAATCAAAGACCGGCTTTTGACCGATAATTTCTATGACTTTGTTATTCTCTTTACCTCCACCTACTAAATCATCATCAGGAAGGTTCGGGAGGGCGGCCATAAAGTTGAATATCTTATCTTCTAATACTTTTAATTGCTCTTCGTTTTCAGCGTTAATTTTGGCAATTTCTTTGGCTTTTGCAAAGATTTTGCTGATATCTTCACCGGCTTTTTTAGCAGCAGGGACGCTGGAAGACAATCGATTAATCTCCGCTTTGTTCTCCTCGACTAAATGAATGAGATTTTTCTTTTCGGCATCCCATTGTAATAGTTCAGTGAAATCAGCATCCCAAAGTTTTTTCTTGAGTGACTCTTTCACCTTCTCTGAATTTTCACGAATTAAATTAATATCTAACATAATCAATTCCTCCTAGAATCAATATCATTAATTTTTTGTGTATAAAACTCGATGAGATTTTGACCAAAAACCTCTAAATTGTGCTTGGAAATTGCTTGATATGCTTTCTCAGTTGTAGGTTTTAAATTTCCTTCTAAAAAGCTTTTCACAATATCGGTCAAAGTCTCCGAATATTGGGCAATATAGGCCGTTTCTTCGTCCACCAACATCTTTGAGCAGACTGCTTGTTTACGCACGATAAGTTGGCATTGAGCAGCCATTGCTTCTTCAATGCTGATAATGCCCGCCATCCGATAACCAGGAAACATGAAGATGTCAGCGTTCAACAAGACACTTCGATAAATATCTTCTGGAATAGAACTCTTGAACTTCACATTTTTAGGAGCATTTTTAATAATATTCTTTAGTCTTGCACTAAAATGATAAGCAGCGTCTTCACAACCAATATAATAGAATATCGCTTCCGGACATTTTTTAGCAGCATTAATAAAAGCGTTTATACCATCCATATTATTTGTGTATTCGCCCATTGCGACGACTAGTTTTCGATTCTTATCTTCACTAAAGTAACGATAAAATAATTCTTTTTCATCATCGCGCGAGAAATCAAATCGCGAGAGATTGACACCCGGGAGGCAAACTTCAATTGGTGTGATAACGCCATTTTGAATCAAGAAATCTTTAGCGCTTTCTGTTGGAGCGAGAACTAAATTCATTTTATTAAGGAATTTCAAAGCCTTTGGCTTTAATGACATAGTTCTTATTCCATCTTTACTTTTATAATCAATATACGAAGCGTTGGGATCATCTTCGCAGCAAAGAGCAGAACAAATAAGTGGGATTTTTCTTTCCATTACTTCATTCAGTTTTATCTCTGGCTCAATATAAGCGTAGTGAGCAATGTCAAAAGAATCGGCTGAATTGGTGGCATATTGAACACTGTTTAATTCGAGAGCGCTTTTAATGTTTTTTCTTAAGCGTGCTCCTTCAAAATTGGGTGCTTTTTTGCCTAATTGAAACGGAACAAAAACTTTCATGTTTATTCTTCAGAATTTTCGTCGATTGATTCTGTAACTTCCTCGTCAATATCAGCATCATCAACATCACTAACATCATCATCTTCATGAGTGACAATAGCGATTGAGACTACTTTTTGACGTCCTTCAAGATTCATAATCTTCACCCCTTGAGTGTTACGGCCAATCGTTCTAATTTGATCAAGATGAGTGCGAATAACAATACCGGCATTAGTGATAACCATAAGATCTTCATCACCATTAACCGCTCTGACGGCTACTAATTTGCCAACTTTATCAGTCACTTTAAGAGTTGAAACACCTTTGGCTCCACGTTTTGTTAAACGATAGATTTGGTTACCTTCCTCGTCTTGAACATCAGTCATTTTGCCATAACCTTTATCAGTTAAAACAAGAATCTTGTTTCCGCCGAGTTGAGTTGTGACTCCAATAACCTTTTCGCCATCGGCGAGATCGATACCTTTAACACCAGAGGCATTACGTCCCATTGGACGAGCTTCGCCAGCAAAGAAATTGACCATTTTACCATTTGAAGCAGCGATGCCGACAATGGTGTTTTCTTCAATTTCACGGACATCGAGAAGCATATCGCCTTCTCTTAATCCCATAGCAATCTTTCCGTTTTGACGAATTGATTCATATTCTTTAATGTGAGTCTTTTTAATTAAACCTTCTTCAGTAAAGAACATTAAGTAACGATCGTCGCGATATTCATCGCAAGCGATGATGGCTTTAACAACTTCGCCTTTTTCAATATTGATAAGGTTGATAACAGGGATACCTTTTCCGGTTTTTTGATATTCAGGAATTTGATAACCACGAATTCGATAAACTTTTCCTAACGAAGTAAAGAATAGTAAATCGGTATGCGTGCGAGTATAAACCATAAGTTCAACAACATCGTTTTCATTTAAAGATGTTCCGCGCACTCCGCGCCCACCGCGATGTTGAGCTCTAAAAGAGTCAGCTGTCAATCTCTTAACATAACCGCCTCTTGATAAGGTAATGACGATTTGTTCTTCAGGAATTAAATCTTCATCATCGATACTAGCGGCCTGATTAGAAATCTCAGTTCGGCGTTCATCACCAAACTTTTCTTCAATTTCCTTTAGTTCTTTTAAAACAATTTCCACTTCATTCTCTCGACTAGAAAGAATGCGATTATATTCTTTAATATTGAGTTCGAGTTGAACTCTTTCAGCTTCTAATTTCTCAGTTTCAATACCAGTTAGACGTCGCAAATTCATGCTTAAGATGGCTTGTACTTGCAAGTCGCTGAAATCGAATTTAGCCTTTAATTTTTCGCACGCTTCTTCTGGCGTGTTACTCGCTTTAATTAGATCGACAATTTCATCGATGTTATCATGACATTTAATCAAACCTAAAACGATATGATCACGAGCTTCGTCTTTAGCTAATAAGAACATAGTTCTTCTTTTAATAACTTCGACTTGGAAATCTAGGTAATTGGTTAATAATTCTTTAAGAGAGCAAACTTTTGGAGCGTTGTCCACCAAGCAAAGATTAATAATGCCATAACTAGATTGGAGTTGTGTCATTTTGAAAAGTTGATTGAGTAAGACTTCGGGAATAATGTCTCTTCTCACTTCAATAACAACACGAATGCCATCTTTGTTTGATTCATCGCGAATATCGGTGATTCCATCAATGACTTTATCTCTTGCTAAGTTAGCGATATTTTCAATCATGAGAGCTTTATTAACACCATAAGGTATTTCGGTAACAACGATTTGTTTAAGACCATGATCGCCCCGCTCTTCAATGTTACATTTTGAACGAATGGCAATACTGCCCGTTCCTGTTTCATAGGCATCTCTGATTCCGCCGCGACCTAAAATAATAGCGCCAGTGGGAAAATCAGGACCTTTGATATAGTTCATCAATTCTTCAATAGTAATTTCGGGGTTATGAGCTAAAGCCACCACACCATTAATAACTTCCGTTAAATTGTGAGGAGGCATATTGGTAGCCATACCAACAGCGATACCAGAGGAACCATTGACCAATAAGTTAGGAAAACGAGAAGGCAAAACAGTTGGTTCTTGATCAACGCCATCATAGTTGTCCATGAAATCGACAGTGTTGCAGTTGATATCTCGGACCATTTCAAGAGCTAGTTTAGCCATACGAGCTTCGGTGTATCGATAAGCAGCTGGTTCGTCACCATCAATTGAACCGAAGTTACCATGACCTTCAACCAACATATAACGCATTGAGAAAGGTTGGGCTAATCGCACAAGAGCACCGTAAATTGCGGCGTCACCATGTGGGTGATATTTACCCATGACATCACCAACGATACGAGCACATTTTTTAAAGGGTTTGTCAGGTGTTGTTCCCGTTTCATCCATCGAATAGACGATACGACGGTGAACTGGTTTCATACCATCACGAACATCAGGAAGAGCACGTGAAACAATAACGCTCATCGCATAATCAAGGAAAGAGGTTTTGACAAGTTCAACCGTTCCGACATCAGTTAAGCCCGGAACAATTCCCTCTTCGATTTTTTCAATTTCATCGACAGAAGCGACATCTTTTTCTGAATTTTCTGTTTCAGTTTCAATCTCTTCTGATTTCAATTTTTCATCTTCGAATAACATAATAAACAGCTCCTCCAATTAAATATCAAGGTTCTTCACGAATTTGGCGTTTTCATGAATAAACTCTTTGCGGGGAGATACATCATCGCCCATTAAATCAGTAAATACTTGTTCAGCTTTGATGGCGTCATCAAGAGTGACGCGAAGCATTTTACGAGTTTTAGGATCCATCGTGGTATCCCAAAGTTGAATGGCATCCATTTCACCAAGACCTTTATAGCGTTGGAAGGGATAGCCGGGTTTTAGATTGAGATTCTTTTTTAAAGCATCTAATTGCTCATCGTTATAAGCATAGAATTGCTTTCCGTGATACTCAACTTTATAAAGAGGCGGTTGAGCAATATAAACATAACCGTTTTCGATGAGCGGACGCATAAATCGATAGAAGAAAGTCAAAAGTAAAATACGAATGTGACTTCCATCAACATCAGCATCGGTCATAATTACGACTTTGTGATATCGCACTTTACTAATATCGAATTCAGGGTCAATGCCACCGCCGATAGCGGTAATCATATTGCCAATTTCAGCATTAGCGAAAATGCGTTTAGCTTGAGCTTTTTCTACATTCAAAATCTTTCCACGTAGTGGGAGAATAGCTTGTGTCTCACGATTACGACCATTTTTGGCCGAGCCACCAGCGGAATTACCTTCAACGATGTAAATCTCACAAGCGGATGGATCTTTGCTAGAACAATCAGCCAATTTACCAGGGAGAGTGGTTAATTCTAAAGCTCCTTTACGGCGAATATCTTCGCGAGCTTTTCGAGCCGCCATACGAGCGTTTGCGGCCATGATAATCTTTTCTAAAATTGTTCTTGCTAAACGAGGATTTTCCATTAAAAATCGGTTCAATTGCTCTCCGACGACCGCGGAGACAATTTTGCGAACTTCAGAATTGCCTAATTTAGTTTTAGTTTGTCCTTCAAACTGAGGATTTGGATGCTTGACAGAAATAACGGCTGTCAATCCTTCAACAACATCTTCATAGGTGAGATCGTCTTCACCGTCTTTTAAGAATTTATATTCACGAGCGTAGTTGTTAATTACTCTTCGCATCGCGTCTCTAAAGCCTGTTTCGTGCATACCACCTTCGTGAGTATGAACGTTATTACAGAAAGAATAGACATTTGAAGAATAGCCGTCATCATATTGCATAGCCACCTCGACATAGGTGTGAGCGGTATGACCACTCGGCAAAGTGACAGGAACACTTCCTTCACAATATATGACATCATCAAATAGTTTAGTTTTATGATTATTGATAAACAAAACATATTCTTTGATTCCGCCTTTATAGCAGAAAGAATTATGAATATTTGGAGTCACTCTTAAATCGGAGACATTCATCTTGATACCACGATTTAAATAAGCCACTTGTCTCATTCGATCGCGGATAGTGTCGTAACTATATTCTAATGTGTCCGTAAAAATTGTCGCATCTGGTTTGAAAGTAACCTTGGTTCCTGTCTCATCAATTGGACAAGTTCCAATGTTTTGTAAATGCTTGACGATGTGACCGCCATTTTCAAAACGAATAAAGTAGATACCACCATCTTTTTTAACTGTTACTTCGCACCATTCGGAAAGAGCGTTAACAACAGAGGCGCCGACACCGTGTAAACCACCAGAGACTTTGTATCCGCCTCCTTCACCAAATTTTCCACCAGCGTGGAGAATGGTGTAAACGGTTTCAACACCGGAAAGACCGCTTTTTGCCACTACATCAACAGGAATACCGCGTCCATTATCAACGACGGTAATCGTATTGCCGGGATTGATTGAAATATCGACTTCAGTACAATAGCCCGCTAAAGCTTCGTCAATAGAGTTATCAACAATTTCCCAAACGAGATGGTGAAGCCCGGCGGCAGAAGTAGTACCGATATACATACCTGGTCTTTTTCTCACTGCTTCAAGACCTTCCAAAACTTGAATATTAGTAGCAGTGTACTTTTTGTCAGCTTTTTCGAGTTCCACTTCTTCGACATTCATTTCCGAAATTTTAATGTCTGGTTCAGGAACTGGTTGAGAGGCAGGGGCAGCTGTAGCCTCGGTATTAACAACCTCTTTTTTTTCATCTTCCATTGAGAAGACCTCCTTGTTTTTTGGTTTTTATTTGATATTGGCTTGCGCCACTAATTTCAAGTTGAGTAGCAGTGATAAACACTTGTTCAAACTTTTTCAAGAAATTGATTAAGCGGTGACGATGATTGTCATCTAGTTCAGACATCACATCGTCAAGAACAACAATTGGCCTCTTGTCCTTGTCTTCAATAAGGAAGTAAGGACAGAGTTTTAAGGCAATAGCAACAATTCTGTTTTCACCTTGAGAACCAAACTCCCCGATATTGCGCCCGTTTAGGTTGACTGAGAAGTCTTCTCGATGAACACCGATGGTTGTTGCTTTTCTTCTCAAATCGCTCGCTTCGGCGTTTTTAAACGCTGTAAAGGCTTTGCTATTGAAGTCGACTCCATAATCCACAAAAGGTTTGTAGATAACTTCCACAGGATTTTTTTCGCCTGTGAGCGCGCGCGTTACTTTTATAAGGATATCATTGATATCCTTCACATACATTTGACGATAAGAGATAATCGGTCCGGATAATTTAATCAACATCTCGGTTGTCGTGTCTAATAACGTTTGATCAATCTTTCCGCTTTTGAGAATTTCGTTTCTTTGGCGGAGAACTTTTTCATATCGCGATATGTAATCGAGATACGGACCGCTTTTCTTAGATATAGATATATCTAGAAAGTTTCTTCGTTCACGCGGCGATCCGCGAAATAGCATGACATCCTTTGGTTCAAACAAAACGACATTGACCGATTTTGATAATTCCGAAATTCGAGAAACTGGTTTGTTGTTAATAAACACTTGTCGATTTTCACGATTAATTATCAAGCGAATTTTCCGATTAATAACTCCTTCCGAAACAACAGAAGATATCTCCGCTGATTCATAGCCCTTTTCAATCACATCAGCATTGTCGCTGTTTTTAAAGCTTCGGGCTAAAGAAAGGTAATAAATCGCTTCCATCACATTAGTTTTACCGACACCGTTTGACCCAGTAAGGATATTGATTTTTGGATTAAAGTCAAACGACAAATAAGTGTGATTCCGAAAATTTTTAAGAGTTAAGGATTGAACAATCATCTTGTCGTAATGATAAAAGTGGTATCTGCGACTTGAATTTTGTCACCTAGATATAATTTACGACCACGGCGATTTTCAGTCTCTCCGTTGACATAAACGATATTTTCAGCCAAATAATTCTTTGCCATCCCACCGGTGGAGATAATCCCAGAAATTTTTAGAAGAATTTGAAGTGTGATATACTCTTCGTCTTCACGTAAGAGAACTGTTTTTTCATCCATAATGACCCTTATGGGTTTATTATACACAATAATAATAAAAAAGGGAATAAATTATTCCCTTGAAAACATTAGTCTAAAAATAGCCTTAAATGGTTAATAAGTGCGCACTGGTGTGACGATTTGAATAACCGAGTCATCTGAAGCGTTGCGGAGAACAAACGGCTTCATTTCGCCGACAAATTCAAAAGTGACATCTTCACAAGCAAGAGCTCTAATTGCAGAAAGAACAAACTCGCTATTGAAGGAAATTTTTAAACTTTGCCCTTCGAATTTGTAAGTCTCCAATTTTTCAACAGCCGAGCCAACTTGCGAACTCTTTGCTGAAATCTCAACTCCAAATTCTGACATGCTCAAATCAACAACGTTTTCACGATCAATAGACAAGATGGTGGTTCGATCAATAGCTTTTGCTAAATCGGCAGCGTTAATCTCTAGTGAATAGTTATAACTCCTAGGAATAATATTTTTCGTATTTGGATAGTCGCCCGCCACTAAACGAGTGGCCACAACCGTTCTTTCAAATGCGAATAAAGCTTTTTTATCGCTAAAAGCGATGCTAACAGAATCAAGTCCTTCAAGCAGACGATCAACTTCTATCATCATTTTGGCTGGCACATTAACAACAAAATTAACATTGTTTGGAATACGAATAATTTTTCTCGCCATACGAGCTGAGTCGGTCGTAATTGCAACCAGTGATCCGTTTTCTGCTTCAAGATTCATGGCGGTCAAAATTGGTCTTTGCTCCTTGATTGAAGCAGCAAAGGCGGTTTGAGAAACTAGAGAACTAAAGTCAGCCTTGCTCAAACTAATCTCTGTTCCGCTCGGCTCGAGATCTAAATCCGGATATTCTTCAGGCTTGACACAGTTAAGACGTGATTCAAAATGATTATCACCAATAACGGCGATAGTAGAATCTATAACATCGAGTGTTAATTCTTCGCCGTCGAGCTTTCTAGTGATTTCAGTAATAATGCGACAATTGATTAGTGTTGCACCTTCTTTGTAATTACGAATAATTTCAACATCGCCAATTTTATAAGGAATGAAAGTTTTAATTGTTAAATCGTAATTAGATCCAGTAATAAAGAGTCCTCTTTCGTCTAATTCAATTTTTAAATTAGCAAGAACAGCGACAGCAACTTTATTACTTACCGCTCGAGAAGCGATGTTTAATCCTTTGAGAAATTCTTCTCGCTTAATCGTAAATTTCATAATTAATTCCTTTCATTTATTATATTAATAATAGTAAGTCTGGTGAATTTGGTGGAAAACTACTTTTTCTTCAATAATTTTTTTAATACTTTTTTATTCTAACACACTATATTTTACTTTGATATTTTATTTTCAATAAAGTATTTTATGGTTTTAATCTTTTTTGCAACTCTTCAATAGCGGTTTTTAACTCGAGGTTATTTTTCAACCCTTTATCCACTTTCTGAATAGCGGACATTACCGTCGTGTGGTCCTTACCACCGAACATATCGCCGATTTTTTTAAGAGGAATATCGAGTGTAATGCGTATGAGATACATAGCGATGTGCCTCGCCAATGCGATTTGACCAGTTCGTATTTTTCCTGTCAATTGAGAAGGAGTGAGATTGTAGTAATCGGAAACGACGTTGATGATTTTTTGCTCGTTTAACTGAGAGGCGAGCGATTTACCGCCAGTTAACGATTGAACTGCTTCAACCGCAACATCCATTGTAATCTTGTCGGTTTGCTTTAAAGAAACGACATAGAATATTAACCTATTTAAAGCTCCTTCCAACTCTCGAACGTTTTTAGAAAACTTATCAGCAAAGAAGTAGAGGACGGAATCATCAAATTTGTTAAGATCTAGGCCGTTAGCTTCAATTTTTTTGCGCAAAATTTCAACACAAGTGTTTTGATCGGGTTCGTTTATTTTCATGACTAAACCTTTACTAAATCTTGTCACCAGCCGATCTTCAAGACCGTTTAACTCGTTAGGCTGTTTATCAGAAGTAATAACAACTTGCTTTGAGTTATCTATCATTTTATTGTAGATGGCAAAAAACATCTCTTGTGTTTTAACCTTATTTGCTAACATTTGAACATCGTCTAACAAGAGGACATCAACAGAGCTAAAGAAGTCTTTTAATGATTCTGCTTCCTTTTCTCCTTTTACATAGCGAATGTATTCTTCAACAAAATCGCTTGTTGAGATATAAAGAATTTTATAATTTGGTCGCGCGTTCTTTATATAATTACCAATCGCGTGTAAAAGATGTGTTTTCCCTAAACCGGAATTGGAGTAGATAAAGAGGGGCTGAGCTAAAGTTTTACCTGGATTAGAAGCGACAAATAAAGACGCTTGGGAAGCTTCGCGATTAAAAGACCCGACGACAAAACTATCAAAAGTAAGTTTTGGGTTTAAAATCGCATCTTGAAAATACTGCTGTTTCTTAACAATAGGCTGGGACTCGATTTTGCTACTGATATCACTTTCGAGAACAAAATCTAATTTAAAATTAGATTCAGTAATCTCGGCAACAACTTCTTCGACGATATCATAATATTTTTGTTTAATCAAAGCGGCCGCTAAAGAAGAGTTGACTACCACAACAATAGTATCACCACGAATTTCATTAATATAGCTGCCGGCAAAGAAAGAGTCGAAAAGCTGTTTTTCGCCAAGGCGTTCTTCAATTTTCTTTAAAGAACGATCCCATAGTTGTGTAATTTCGGAAATTGAATTAATCATAATGTGAACTCTTTGTTTTCTGCCAAACATTATAGAATAATCCACAATACATTTGTACGAAAAAAAACACATTTTTGATTTATCCACAATAAACAATTAAAAAAAGCATGGATATATGAACTTTTCCACCAAATCCACAAAATAGCATGGTGGATAAAATTGTGGATAACTAAAACAGTCAGTGGAAAATGGTGCAAAAAGCGGATTGCGTTCTAATTAATATTATCATAATATAGTTTTACTATAATTAACAATTTTGTTTTAAATAATGTTGTAGTATAAAAAACGGTGGAAAACTTTATTTAATTATTTTTTTATGGAAGATTTTTCGATCAGATGAGGCTAACCAAACCCCCATAATCATTAATAATAAAGCGACAAAATACCACCAAGGTGGCGTTTCACGAAACATGGCAAAGGAGATAATAACAGCGATAAAAGGGGCAAGTGAGAAAAACGCGCTAGTTCGAGGCGCTCCAATTCGTCTTTGTGCATAGATAT
>Ga0172377_10008107_pt1 | contig 10785 bp, 9 predicted proteins | sample Pumphouse3metaG_FD_119749 | JGI IMG/M metagenome (GOLD analysis project Ga0172377, IMG submission 119749) | Leachate microbial communities from a municipal landfill in Southern Ontario, Canada - Pumphouse #3 metaG | ecosystem: Engineered > Solid waste > Landfill > Unclassified | place: Canada... | reverse complement strand
GAACCGAAGAACTGGAAGAGGGGATAGGTGGCGACGAGGAACCCGTACACGATCGTCCTCGTTTCGAGGCTCATTCCGTCGGGCAGGATGCCGAGGGGGCTTAAGAGCAGCGGCGCGAGGATGGGGATCGCGAGACCCATCCCCAGAAGATCGAGGAAGATGGTGAAGAAGAGCGTTGCGAGTACGGCGCGTGGGCGGCGAGGTTCTGTCATAGGTGAGGCGACAGTCTAGCGGGGAGGAGGGGAGTCTGCTCTTGATTTGGGTATGGATTCTGGCGGGGCATTTTAAGAATGTCACCCTGAGCGTAGTCGAAGGGTGATAAGAGAGGGAGTATTCCACGTTGTGAATTCTTTGGATCTGTTTCTTTCGTCAGGGGACCAAGGGAACCTTGTCCGGTTCCCTAGGCCCCCCGACACCTCCCTTACCCTCCTGACACCCAAGCTGGGCGGGAAACCTGCGGGTTTCCCTCCCCTTCCGTCCCTCCCTTCCAACCGGTTTTGTTTCTGTGTATTTAGCTATCGTGGTGCGTGGAGCCAAAATCGAGAATTTGAACACTAGAAATTCCTTTCAAAAACAAGTAAGTTGATCTGCTATGTATTATCTCTTGTGGCCGCTTAGGCAATTCTGGAGAGCCATAATGAGCGTCTTAGGTTTTCTTAGAGAATATTACGGGGTAATCGGCTTGCTTGTGTTGATATTTGGATTTCGCACTCTTCTTCTTGATCTTAGAAAATTTGAATATGATTACGGTCCACAAGCACAGTTAGTTCTCTCAGGGAGTACCTTGTACGCGAAAAAGAATAACGATTTAGTTACGAATGTAAGGGTAAGAACCACTGCATATCTTCAGCTCTCAGATGAAAGATTTTCATCTGAAAATTCTCAATATATCGAGCTCAAAAATTATTACATGAGTAGTGGATGTCCTATTGGTTACGAATCGATGTGCAATTTCGATCGTATTATTCAAGAACCTCTTCGCGATAATTATATAGCAAACTTAGAAATTCTTTTTAATGAAACGCCAACCAAGGTATATCCAACAATCGTCTGTGTCTCATCTTTAGAATATTCTGATCCGAAGGCTCTATATCATAAGCAGTGGTATGTCTCAGAGAGATGCGATCCTGATTGGAATTTCAGCTTCCAGCGGCATTATCAAGTAACCGAACAAGAAGTTGGTGAGCTTATTAGCGATGAGAACATTATTGGTTCCATTGAGTTTTCAAGATCTAGCTCCTTGGGAATTGCTGACCCATTAATCACCAGACAAATTTTGAATATACTCATTCAAAAAAGATGGAAGCAGAGATTTGTTGAATCGTTTCCATTGCGACAATGGAGAATACAATATTTCTTTGAGTAATTCGTCGCGAAGCGCGGGTCTCGCGGGTTCCCGCGCTGGAGCGACACCTTTGAAGGAGGGGAATTACAAAAAGGGGGACCATCGGTCCCCCGTTTTGATTAAAAGTCCATTCCTCCGCCTCCCCCTCCCGGCATCGCCGGCATCGGTTCCTCCTTCTTCGGGATCTCCGTCACGGCGACTTCGAGGGTCAGGAACATCGAGGCGACCGAGGCGGCGTTCTCCAGCGCAGAGCGCGTCACCTTCTTCGGGTCGATCACACGGGCCTTCACCAGATCCTCCACCTTACCCGTGAGGACGTTGTAGCCGTCGTTGCCCTTGGCGGCCTTCACCTTCTCGTAGACGACTTCGCCCGTCACACCGGCGTTGTCGGCGATCTGGCGGCAGGGAGCACTCAAGGCATCGCGCACGATGTCGATGCCGATCTGCTCATCTTCGGAATTCCCTTTGAGCTTCGAGAGCGCAGCCATGCAGCGCACGTACGCGGTGCCGCCGCCGGCCACGATGCCCTCCTCGGCCGCTGCACGCGTGGCGGAGAGTGCGTCTTCCACGCGGTGCTGCTTCTCCTTCTGCTCCACCTCGGTGGCGGCTCCCACCTTGATCACGGCCACTCCGCCCGAGAGCTTGGCCAGTCTCTCCTGCAGCTTCTCCTTGTCGAAGTCCGACGTGGTCTTCTCGAGGCCGATCTTGATCTCCTTCATCCGGCGCTCGATATCCTCCTTCTTGCCATGACCGTCGATGATGATGGTCTTGTCCTTGTCGGAGACGACGCGGCGTGCGCGCCCCAGGTCATCCACCGTGGCGTTCTCCAGCTTCAGTCCCACCTCCTCGCTGATGACGCGGCCTCCCGTGAGGGCGGCGATATCCTTCAAAATCTCCTTGCGCCGGTCGCCGAAGGCCGGGGCCTTCACCGCGAGGGCGGAGAAGGTGCCGCGGAGCTTATTCACCACGAGCGTGGGGAGCGCCTCGCCCTCCACGGTCTCGGCGATGATCACGAGCTCCTTCTTGCCGCGCTGGGCGAGTCCCTCGAGGAGCGGCAGGATCTCCTGGATCGAACTGATCTTCTTATCGGTGATGAGGATGTAGGGATTGTCGTAGGCGGCTTCCATCCGCGCCGTATCGGTGATGAAGTACGGCGAGATGTACCCGTTCTCGAACTGCATGCCTTCGACCAGTTCCTTCTCGATGCCCAGCGTCTGGCCGGCTTCCACCGTCACGACGCCATCCTTGCCCACCTCGTCGATGATCTCGGCGATCACGTCGCCGATCTCGCTGTCCTGCGCCGAGATGTTGGCCACGGCGGCGTACTCCTCCTTCTTGCTCACGACTTTCTTCATCGCTTCGAGCTCGTTATTGACGGCGGTGACGGCCTTCTCGATGCCCTTCTTGATCGCGATGGGGTTCGAGCCGCTGCTCAGGTGCTTGAGTCCCTCCTCCATGATGGCGTACGCCAGCACGGTGGCGGTGGTGGTGCCGTCTCCGGCGGCGTCATTGGTCTTGGTCGCGGCTTCGCGGACGAGTTGCGCGCCCAGATTCTCGAACGCGTCCTCGAGGTCGATTTCCTTGGCCACCGACACACCATCTTTGGTGACGGTCGGTCCGCCGTACTTCTTCTCGATCACGGCGTTGCGGCCCTTGGGGCCCATGGTGGCACGCACGGCCATCGCGAGCTTTTCGACGCCTTTGAAGACCTTCTTGCGCGCTTCATTTCCGAACAGGAGTTGTTTGGCTTGAGCCATGATTCTAGGGGGAAGGGGATAGGGTTAGGGCTAGGGGATAGGGTTAGGGTTAGGGGATAGGGTTAGGAATTGTCAGGCTGAGCGTAGTCGAAGCCTATTTGACTTTGCCGAGGATGGAATCCAGGTGCAGGACCTTCACTTCGACGTCCTTGCCGTTCACATCCTTGAGTTTCACATCATCGCCGGCGTACTTGCCGAAGAGCACGTGGTCTCCCACCTTCAGGAAATCGGAGGGGTTCGCCACGGGCTTGCCCTCATTCATGATGCCGCCCTTGCCGAGCGCGATGACCACGCCTTCCTGCGGCTTCTCGCCGGATGCGGTGTCGGGGATGATGATGCCCGAGGCCGTGACCTGTTCCGCGGCCAGCGGGTGCACGACGACGCGGTCGCCGAGCGGTTCGATTTGGACTTTGAGCTTGGGGATGTCTGCCATAGTGGGAGGGGAGGAGATAGGGATAGGGTGAAGGCTTCAGTTCGGAGGATTAGCAGTCGGCATTTTAGAGTGCTAATGCGATCCGTCAAGAGGAGCCGCAAGAAAGCCAGCCGTTTTGCTTGATGTGCGGGAGGCCAATCCTTAAGGTGCCGCAAATATTTTTTTCATGGAACCCCCCGAGAGATCTGTCGACGGCTCGTCATCCCACCGTGCGCATGGTGGCATCTCACGCTTGTCGGAGCAGGCGATCGGTGATCTTGGTACTGCCGTCGGTCGTATCGAACCGTGGAGAGATCAGACGTCATGGGTGGAATTGCTGGGTCCACTGGGGGACCGGCTCGGACGGGTGAGCGTGCACACCACGCCGAACAGCCATACATCCCGCGTGCGGCTGATCCTTCACGGCTTCCGTCCGCCCTTCGCCAGCATCCTTCAGAACATTGCCCTGCAGGACGCAGGCGGGCGACAGCACACCGGAAACTGGCTCGGGTACACGCATGCCTTCGAGTGCCAGGTGCCCCGGGACCGCAGTGTGACCATTCAGGAATATGCGTCCAAGCCTCCGCCTGCGTCCGAAGCGCAGCAGGTGACGCAGGCGCTCGCACGGGATCAATGGGAACAGATACAAGAGTGTTTGGAGGCGGAGGGGAGGAGAAAAGGGAAGAGGAGAAAATGACACGAGACTCGCAGGAAAAGCAATTCCTGCCGCTGTCTATTGTTTTCACAGGGGAGGCTTTTGCATAATTCATCGAAACCTTCCCCCATTCTTTCATGCGTATTGTCAAATCTTTTTCAGTTCTTCTTCCGGTTTTTGTCTGTGGCATCGTTCTGGGCGGAGTCGGCGTCACGGTCGCCGCCACCCGAGGTTCGGCCGTGTTCCGCGACGTTCCTGAGGGCGCCTTCTACGATGAGGCGGTGGGTGAGATGTACGCCGCCGGCGTGATTAAGGGGTACTCGAACGGCCTCTTCGGTCCGAATGACTACGTCACGCGCGGCCAGGTGGCTGTGATGATGCAGAGGCTGCGCGAGGATATGCTGGGATCGGGCGTGTCGTCGCGTTCTTCATCGTCGTCGAGCAGTTCTTCCAGCAGCTCCTCCAGCAGCTCCTCCAGTTCCGCCGCCTACAACGAGTTCGGCGCGTTCCGCTTCACCAGTACCAACTTCAACCTTCCCGAGGCCGTGCATGCACTCACGGTGAGTGTCGAACGCGAGGGAGGTTCCGAAGGGGCCGTATCCGTGAAGTACACGGTCAAGTCCGGAACGGCGACGGCAGGCGATGACTTCGTTGCGGTGGATCAATCCCTCCTCTCGTTCAAGGACGGGGAGTCACGCAAGACGTTCACGGTTTCCCTCAAGGATGACGCGCTCGGCGAAGGATCGGAGACTGTGGTGCTCGAACTCACGGCGCCGACGGGCGGGGCGACGCTCGGCTCGCCGAGCACCGCGACACTCACGATCCTCGATAACGAGGCTCCATCCAGCGGCGGTTCCTCGTCGAGCACCTCCTCGACCTCGTCGCAGTCATCCGGAGCGGGCACAATCGGATTCAGCGCGCTGGCGTACGAAGTGCGGGAGAATTCCGCAGCCGCCACGATCACCGTGGTACGCACGGGGGGATCGACCGGCCAGGTGGGGGTGAGCTATGCCACGAGCAACAAGACCGCTTACTCCGGGAGTGAGTATACGACCACCAACGGCACGCTGACTTTCGCGAGCGGCGAGACGAGTAAGACCTTCTCGGTACCGATCATTGATGATGTGACCGTGGACGGCAAGAAGACACTCACTCTGACGCTGAGCGCCCCGACGGGTGGGGCGATATTGGGGACGATCACGTCGCCGTTGAACATTGCTGACAATGAAGTCGGCTCCTTTGGCAGCGGATCATTCATGTTCAGCAAGTCGGAGTTTGATGCGACGGAGGGCGATGGCATCGCCACGCTTACGGTGAATCGCGTGGGAGGGACGCTGCATACTGTTTCCGTGAACTATGCGACGTCCAATGGCACCGCGGCGCCCGGGCTGGATTACACGACGACCTCGGGCACGCTCACGTTTGAGGCGGGTGAACAGAGCAAATCGTTCACTGTTCCCATTCTCAAGGATTCGAGCAGTGACAGCGGCGAGTACTTCACAGTGTCACTTTCCTCTCCCCAGGGCGGGACTCAGCTCGAAACGCCGAGTACTGCGCAGGTGAACGTCTTTGAATGAATTTTCGTGGAAGGGAAACCGACGGTTTTCCTTCCACGATCCATCCTTTCCCTCCAAAGGTTGCGCTCCCCGTCCGAACGGCTCGGCCGGGCGGGCAGCGGTGGGACCCGCCACGGCGTTCGCGAACGCCGTGGCCCGCCGAAGGCACCCACCGCTTCGTGCGATATTTTATTGCATTTGAGTGGGGGGGCCTATGCTACACTTCCGCTGCCCTGTGCCGACGTGGCGGAATTGGTAGACGCGCACGCTTCAGGAGCGTGTGATCGCAAGGTCATGGGAGTTCGATTCTCCCCGTCGGCACCATTTCGGCGAAAAAACCCATGGGGGAATGAGTGGGTGCGGGGTTTTCAGGGGGAAGGTTTTTCGGCATACTGGACTGGATGTTTTCGCACACGATTGCGCGCCTGCGGCGCGTCCCTTGGGAGAGGGTGAGTCAGACCGCTCTCCTCATCCTGCTCACATGCGCCATCCTCTGGCGGGGTGGCCGCACGCTGGAGATGACACTCCTGCTCGGCATGGTCGCGTGCGCGGTTGTGCTCTTCGGGAGCCGGCACAGTCGTGCATCGGAGCGGACGGTCCCGCCTCTCGTCTGGTGGCTGACCGCGGCGTTCGTCGTGTGGACGGCCTTAAGCTACATCCTGACCAGTACGATGAATTATGGGTTCGACGAGGTCGTGCAGACTGCGTCGCTCGCACTCCTCTTCGTCTGGATGATCCGTCTGCCCGCAGAGGCGAAGGTGCGCACATCGGTGCTGCGTGTGATGACGGTCGCAGTGCTGCTCGCCTGTCTCGTCGGCGTGCTCGTGTACACCATGGGGCCGGTCAACCGCTTCGTCGGGACGTTCCTGGATGTACGCGCGCCGTGGAAGAGCGCGTGGCCGAATGCGTGGGCCGAGCTCCTGCTCCTCGCATGGCCGGTTGCGCTGCTCCTCTCCCGTCCGTACAACGAACAGGGCAGGGGAGCCGTGGAAACGTTCTGGAAGATTCTCAAGCGTTCGACCCCGACGGGTGTGATGGTGGGGTGTCTGTTCCTAAGTTTCTCGCGCGCGGCGTTCCTGGCGTTTCTCGGGCAGGGCATCCTGCTCCTCCTCTGGGCAGTGCTGCGGCGTCTCTCCTGGAGACGCACGGCGGCCGTGGCCGTGGGATCACTCCTGATTGGCATCGTATTCTTCGGGCTGGCAAACCATCTGCGCTCCCGCACCCATGCCGTGCAGTCACTCTCGGAGCGCACACTCTTCCTCGCGCCCGAGGGGACGAGCTCTGTTTCGGAGCGCAAATCATTCTGGAGGCAGGCAACCGCACTGTCGCTGGAGCGTCCCGTGTTCGGCTGGGGCCCCGGCAGTTTCCGGTTTGCCCAGACGTCTCTCATGCAGGATGTCTTCGCGACGTCGGACCATGCGCACAATGTGTTTCTCAAGGCGGCGCAGGAGCGCGGGTGGCCCGCGGCACTTCTGTTGCTTGCACTTGCATGTGTCCTCTTCGTCCCTCTCCTCAAAGGGATCGTGCCGCCCGGTTGCAGACCTCAGGGCGCGTGTCCGTTCCTGTGTGTCTGCGCGCGCATTCCCCGTCGGGAACTCTCGGCGCGCGATGTCCTGCTCCTGACGGCGCTGCTCGGTGTGCTCGCGCACAATCTGGTGGACTATAACCTGCAGTTCATCGCGATCAGTCTGCCGGCGGTTCTGATCCTCGGCATGCTGGTCACACCCGGAGCACGGCCAATGAACAAAAAAATTGTTCGCTCTGCCGAGTTCGCGCTCGCGGTAATCCTCCTCGCGGCGATTCTGCGCGAAGGGTTTTTTGCGGTGACGTCGACCGTGGCGCGTCGTGCGGATGCGCGGGGCAACGTCGGACAGGCCCTGCAGTGGTACCGGTGGTCCGCAGGGGAGTGGTACAGCCGCGATCTGCCGCTCTCGCTCACGCGCCTGCAGATGCGTGCCGGCGCGCCCGATGCCGCGTTGCGTGAGATCCGGCGGTACACGGAGGTGACGAATCCGATGGACGCGCGCGGATGGGTGTTGCAGGCGGAGGTGGCCGCGGTTGCCAGGCAGAGCGCACTGGCGGAGGCTTCGTACGAGCGGGCGTATGCGCTGGGACGGTACACGGATCTGCGCATTCTGCATGGCTGGCTTCCGTACCTGTCCGCAAAGAGCACAACGGAGTTGCAGGACCGGAAAGAGGAGATCTCCGTGCTCCTGCAGCGGTACTACGATGCCATTCTCCGCAACAGTCACTATGTCGCCCTCACGTCCAATGTGGAGGAATTTGTTTCTGTTGCCGACATCATGGCCTCGCTCAATCCGGATGAGGCGCCCCGCTATCAGGTCATGGCGGCAGGGGCAGATCGTCAGGCCAAAACGGAGAGATTAAGACAGGCGCAACAACAGGAGAAAGTTCTCTGGTGAGCGCAGGTGCTTGCTGCTACAGTGCATTCCCTTTCGCTATGAAACGACCCCTCCTTCGCATCGGCGCGCTCTCCCTGCTGCTGGCGGGGTGCGGATCGGGCGTGAACGTGGGTGAGCCGCTCGGTTCCGACAGTTTCCGGTACAACATTCCGTCGGGGGCTGTGCAGGATTTGCGCTTTGGCAAAGAGGTTTCTTTTGCGTACGGACCGATTGCGGGGACCCAGGACATTCCCGCAAACGGCCTCGCCAAAGTCCACGTGTTTGAGAAGGGGGTATCCCTCCATACGCTGCAGGTGAATGTCACCTTGCCCAAAGATGGCTCTTTTTACGAAGGGTGGCTTTTGGATCCCCAAACAGAAGAAAGGATCTCTACGGGCCATTTGAACAGCCTCTTCGGCGATGTCCGGCATAATCTGGATTACAAGGTGGAGCGCGATTTGAGCGCGTTCACGCATGTGATCATCACACTGGAAAAGGATGATGGCAATCCGGCACCCGGAATGGAGGTGGCGACCGGAACGCTGAAAGAATTGAAGCGTAATTGACCGCGGAGGAACGGATATTTGGGTTTAAAGAACCCGCCCGACCTGGCGCTTTACGCGCGTGGGAGGCGGTGGCAGGGAACTGCAGGGCTGAAATTGCTGTTTGTGCCTGCAGGATTCCGAAGTTCCGTCCGTACCCGATGGGGCTTTGTTAGCCGAGAACCGGGAGACTCATCACCATGGCGAGCGAGAGGAAGGTGATGAGCAGCGCGTGCATGAGCACGAGCGGGGCGGAAGCACAGTGAAGATGTTGCTTCACGTGTTTTATCGTAGTGGTAGCCATAAAGGCGCGGCAGTGTACTCAGCACTGCAATGTTGTCTAGATACCTTTGACTCATATTTGTGCTCAGTATTCTGATACTTGTCAAAGAATCGGGACTTCTTGGCTCTACGAAAAGCAAAAACGGTCAATTTCTCTGGGGAGGGTTGGGGATGGGAGTTTGTACAAATTTTGTGTTCATAAGGAGTCACCTTTCATGATGATGAAAAAACATATTTGACTATAGATCAATATGGCACAAACGTTTGGAGGCCATTTCGCCAGTATTTGGCTTGAGAATCACAGGTCTGGTTTGCCCGGCAGGATGTGGCATGGGTAGCGCGGATTCTGTTCCTCGTCGCGCAGGGAAGAGAGCGCCCGCAGCAGAATATCCACATCCCTGGGATTTCCCTTCTTCGATTCCAAGCCGAGGATGAGAGAAGGATCTCCGTTGGATTGCGCTGCATCGAAGTGCGTATAGGTGATATTGACGGCATCCAGCACCACTCCCAGCTCATTGAGCATCTGCCTGAGCGCCTGCGGCCGGTTCGGCAGATGGATTCCGAGGTAGGCCTTTGTTCTGCGGTGCAGCTTCGCATGTTCCAGGACGCTTAAGTTTCTATTCATGTCAAAGTTTGTGCCCGAGAGGATACACACCGTTGTTCCCTGAATATTCCCTTTCAGTTGTTCGAGGGCAGCAATGGAGAGGGTGCCCGCGGGTTCTGTGATTTTTCCATCAATTTGATAGAGATCAACCATGGTGGCGGCCAAAAGGCCATTGGAGACAGTCATCAGTCGTGCCCGTCCTTTCTGTACTGCCTGCGCAATCACTGAGAAAGGCCTTTCCCCGGGGCGGGCAACGGCGGCTCCATCGACGAAGGTATCGACCGTTGCGAGCGTCACTGGATGGCCGGCCTTCAACGATTCCGTCATGCAGGCGGCGCCGGCCGGTTCCACGCCGATGATCTGCGTATGGGGATGCGTGTCTTTCAATGCGAGAATGGTTCCTGCCATCAGTCCGCCGCCTCCCACGGGAACGAGGACGGCTTTGAGATCCTGGCGCAGAGCGGCCACTTGGCCTGCAATTTCCGCTGCCACGGTGCCCTGCCCACGAATGACATCCCAATCGTCAAAGGGATGCAGGAAGGCAGCATGGCTCTTCTCGACAAATGCGTGCGCAGCGTGCGCTGCTTCATCGTATTTGTCGCCGGAGAGCACGATATCGACGAAACCGTTTCCATGACGCTGAGTGGCGTCGATTTTTTGAGGAGGGGTGATCGTTGGCATGAAGACTGTGCCGCGTGCGTGAAAAAAGTTGCATGCAGAGGCGACCCCTTGTGCGTGATTCCCGGCGCTGGCACAAACGACTCCACGCGCACGTTCTTCCGGGGAGAGTGTGAGCATTTTGGCCGCACTGCCGCGCCCTTTATAGGAACGCACTGGTTGCGTGCCTTCATCCTTAATGAAGACGGGGCTGCCGCAGATTGCGCTCAGGCGTTCCGAAGCCATGAGTGACGTTTCACGGATTAACTCCGGAGGCAGCATTGTGCGCGTGCGTTCGATCTCTGCAGCGGAAGGGGCATGTGGAGTATGCATACAAAAAACCCGCTGGGCGCGGGAGAGTAGGGGATAAATGCAGCAGCTACTTCCTCACGCCTTTCGGAGCGGGGTAATAATACTGCTGATGATGGCGTGTGGAGCCATGAGGATGGGCAGAGAGTACCCTTGATTTCGGGATAGTCAATGACATTTGTTTCTGTCTGCAGCCGAAATAATGGCTTGCCATGAGGAGCCCCGCAGGATGCGGGCGATGAATGGTCGGGGCGAAAGGACTCG
>Ga0172377_10008100_pt1 | contig 10789 bp, 11 predicted proteins | sample Pumphouse3metaG_FD_119749 | JGI IMG/M metagenome (GOLD analysis project Ga0172377, IMG submission 119749) | Leachate microbial communities from a municipal landfill in Southern Ontario, Canada - Pumphouse #3 metaG | ecosystem: Engineered > Solid waste > Landfill > Unclassified | place: Canada... | reverse complement strand
TCTTTAGATGCCATTGCTGAACAAGAAATATTTTACCAATTTGATGAGCTTCGTCGCGATAAAACAACAATATTTGTATCTCATCGACTATCTTCAGCTGTATCAGCTACTAAAATTGTTGTTTTGGAAGATGGAGCACTGATTGAAGAAGGTAATCATCATGTTCTTATGAATAATAAAGGAAAATATTATGAACTTTTTTCTACCCAAGCAAAACGATATGTTGAATCGTATGAGGCTCCTACCACGAAAAGTGTAGGGAAGCCATTATTTAAATAAATTAAATGGTTATAAAAAAGACTTCTAAATAGACATTGGCCTAAATAGAAGTCTAGGGTTATTATTTTAGTAAATCTAATACTTCCTTGATTTGATTCATAGCATAATCCATTTGTGCTTTGGTATGAGTCGCTGTATAACTTGTTCTCAACAAGCTTTGTCCAACGGGAGTGGCTGGAGAAATAACAGGGTTAACATAGACTCCTCGTTCTAATAACATTTTACAAGCGATAAATGTTTTTTCATCTTCATAGGTGAAGATGGGGATAATTGGCGTTTGACTCTCAATGATGGGAATTCCGAAGCGTTTTAATCCTTCGCGCATATAATTACTAATATCTTTTAAGGCTTTTACCCGTTCAGGTTCACGAATAAGAATTCGTAAAGAGGCACGGGCACATTCTACACTTGCTGGAGTAATGGAAGCACTAAAGATAAAAGGACGTGAAAAATGTTTTACATATTCCACTACATCACTTTTGGCGGCCATATAGCCGCCTAAACTAGCCAATGATTTTGAAAAAGTACCCATATAAATATCAATGTCATCTTCTAATCCAAAATGTTCTGCGGTTCCGCGGCCATGAGCTCCTAAGACGCCTAGTCCGTGAGCATCATCAACCATGATGCGTGCTTTATATTTTTTTGCAAGGCGAACAATTTCTGGAAGGTTGCAAATATCTCCACTCATACTAAATACGCCATCAGTGACAACCAAAATACCTTTGCTTTCATCAACTGATTGTAAAATAGATTCTAAATCAGCCATGTCATTGTGTTCATAGCGCAATAGTTTTGCATAACTAAGGCGACATGCATCATAAATGCTGGCATGATTTTCTTTGTCACCGATGATTACATCGTTGCGTCCAGCGATGGCACTAATGATTCCAAGGTTGCTTTGAAATCCAGTTGAAAAAGTAAGGCAGGCTTCTTTTTTTAGGAAAGCTGCTAATTCTTGTTCTAAAGCTATATGAATATCAAGCGTTCCGTTTAAAAAACGGGATCCACTACAACCACTTCCATATTTTTCAATCGCTTTAACACCTGAGGCAATGACTTCAGGATGTGAGGTTAATCCAAGATAATTATTTGATCCAATCATGATTACTTTATGATGATCCATCATGATTTCCGTATCTTGTCCAGTCTGTAGTTCATGAAAATAAGGATAAATCCCCATTTCTTTCACCGATTTAATGTGCTCTAAACTTGATAATTTTTGAAATAAATCCATACTTTCCTCCAAATCAAAAATGATTTATGAACAATTATAACACAACTGTTGAATAAATACAATCTTCATTTAAAATATTGAAAACGGATTCATTGCTAATTTAAGAGATTGATAGCAAAATATGGCAAAAATTGATATAATATAATAAGAGAAGAGGGATGATGATGAAATATATTTTAATTGATTTGGGTGATACCGTCTTTTATAACATAAATCTATCTTTTGATCAAGGGGGCCGATATCTTTATGACATGATTGAAGGGGATAAACCTGCGTGGGATGATTTTTTTATGTCCTTTCAATCACTTGGAAAGGCCTGCTATCAAGGAAGAGGACTGATTGAAGTTCCTTTTATGTCTTTCTTACGATATTTAATGGCCCTTAAAAACATTCACTTTGCTCTGTCACTTCCTGAAATTGAAAAGGGCTTTGCCTTGTCTTTTTCCAAAAACGAAATGGTCGAGGATGTGGAGAAGTTTTTGCGCTATTGTCAACGTCATCACAGTAAGGTGGTTGCCTTGTCTAATTCTGCTTTTCAACATTCGACCTTGCGATATCAACTTGAATGTTTTGGTATTCTTCATTATTTTACAGATGTGTTATCATCGGCAGATTGGATTTTTAGAAAACCAGCTCCAGAATTTTTTGAGATTGGGGTGAAAATCCTTGGAGTGAACAGAAATAATATTCTCTTTATTGGCAATGACTATGAAGTTGATGTCTTGGGAGCACAAAATGCTCATCTTCAATGTGCATGGTTGCGTAACAAAGACGATCAGCGTCCCATTATTTTTCCCTCGTTTGTAATTGAATCTTATCAAGATTTGCTCACTTTGATGAAACAAGAGCAGTAAAAGTAAATAAAAGTCATTGAAATCATTCTTCGTCTATGATATAATACGAAGTGATTGTTTATAGGAGTTATTATGAAAATATTAAATAAAAAATTTGATCGTTTACCGGAATTCTTACTCTTAGTCACAATTTTGCTTACTTTTGAAATATTGATGGCTATTCGTTATCAAATTGCTATTTATGTTCCTTATTATCTTCTGACTCTTGCAAGTATTGCCATTGTACCTGGAATTATTCTTCTATTTAATAAGAGTAAACTCCGCTTTATTTTATATTCGGTTTTTTTGTTTATTTCATTTGTCATTTTCATTGCTGATAGTTGCTTGTTTTACTACAAAGAAGATGTTTTTTCTTGGGCGATGTTGCAGGATGTTGGCGATGGATTAACCATGGGTATTAAATATAATGTTTTTGTCGCTTTTCCATGGTGGGGATGGGTGTTAATCTTTTCATTTCTAGGGGTGATGATATGGTTATTGGTTCGACTATTACTAGGCCATGATAAAGTAACGACTCCCTTTAAATGGAAAAGAACCCTTTATGTCTTGATTGCGATGTTTACTTTGTTATCATCAGGAATTTATCTAAGAAAAGTAGATCTTCATTTATATCAGGTTCCGCAAGATAAGAGAACTTATATTCTTACTTTTGGATTTTCGACCTTTAACAAACAAGATATTCTTCATACATTTGGATCCTATCTCATGAATGGGAAAATGCGTATCGAAGCTTCAGAAGTCTTGGATGATGTTGATGATACCACCTTAACGACGCCTTCATGTTTGTTTGGAAGTATGGAAGATAAAAATGTCATCATGATCATGACGGAAACAGCTGAACAATATGCAATGGATCCTGTGTTAACTCCAACTTTATGGACATTATATAACAGTGGTTATTCTTTTACCAATACTTATGGGGTTGCAAAAACAAATTATACCTATGATGCTGAATTTAAGTCATTGACTTCGATGATGTATTATAATAACGATAATTTGATGCATTCGTATGCTGATAATCAATTTACCAATTCATTACCAACCATTTTAAAGCAAGAAGGATATACGGTCAATGCCTTTCATTCATTCTATCGTCATTATTTTAATCGTGATGATATGTATCAAGCCCTTGGGTTTGAAAACTATTATGCTAATGAAGATATGACGTTTTCGGATGTAGATTTTTGGCCATTGGATTCTGAATTTTTTGGCCAAACGCTTGATTTAGTTGCTCCAATTCAAGATGATCCATTTTTTAGTTTTATGATTACCCTATCTTGTCATGGAGCATTTAGGGAACGGCGTACGGAATTTGCCTCTTACTATTCTGTGATTGAAGCCGATGGTCGTTTTAATAATTATGACGAAGAATTCATCAATCTACTAGCAGCGCAAATGGATTTGGATCTGGGGCTATCTTATTTGATGGCTGATTTAGAAGCCAAAGGTCTCTTAGAGGACACCATTATTATGATGTTTAGTGATCATAAAAACTATTCAGCATTAGACACTACTAAAAAATATACTCCGCTGACTCAAGAGTATGAAGTCTATAATTATGAATATGATATTGTTCCTTTTGTTATTTACAACTCACTGCTACCTGATCGACAAATTACCTATCTCACATCACAATATGATATTATGCCTACCTTGTGTGATTTGTTGGGTATTTCTTTGATTAAAGACTATGTATATGGTCAAAGTATCTTTTTGTATGATACGAATCAATATGTAGATAAACCCATCATTTTAGGATATAATCGCTGGATTTCGAAAAATCTCATTGTTTACGATAAACAAATTGTTTATGTCAATCCATCTATTGTTGATCCGGATGCCTTGATGATGGAGATGCAAAACGATATTTATCAAACCATTGAACGGTTCCATGCTTACTTTTTGGCTGATTATTTTCGGAAGACTGCAGATTAATGCAGTCTTCTTTTGTAGGAGGGGCTTATGAAAATTCCTCAAGATGTTACCATCCTTTTAACTACCCTGCGACAAGCAGGGTATCAAGCCGTGGTGGTAGGGGGAGCTGTTCGTGATTATATTCGTGGAGTCAAACCCATAGACTATGATCTCGCTACCAGTGCTCCACCGCCGGTGGTCATCGAGTTATTTAAATCTTATTCGGTTTTTTCAGTGGGATTACAACATGGAACGGTCATAGTGCGCATTAACCATCATCATTATGAAATCACAACTTTTCGCAAAGAAGCGAGTTATCAGGATTATCGTCATCCATCTCGAGTGATGTTTATTGACGAATTGCACGAAGATTTGTCTCGTCGCGATTTTACAATCAATGCCATGGCCTATGATGATCAGTTAATTGATGACTTTGGAGGTCGAGAAGATATCAAAGATGGACTCATTCGGGCAGTGGGGGATCCTCTAAGTCGTTTTTACGAAGATCCGCTTAGAATTTTACGCGGATTGCGTTTTAGCTGTCAATTTCATTACACCATTGAACCTCTAACGCACCAGGCAATGATGGATAGTTTTCATCTCTTATCTAATATATCAAGAGAACGAATTCAAATAGAATTTTTTAAAATAATCAAAGCAGATCTTTCCTGGGTTTTAGAAAAGTATTATATGATTTTTCAATTCTTGTTTCCGGGGTTAAGACCTGAGGCTGTGACGCGTTATTTAGAAGTCGAGTCGAAATTGCCTTTGGATCTATCCATTCATCTTGCTTGTTTATTTTTAGATAATTCTGAATGTGAAAAAGATATTCTATCGCTTAAAACCTCTAAAATTCAAACTAATCATCTTTTAACAGTCATTGGCCATTATCAACGACTGACGAGTCTAGATTATCAAGTGCTTATTGACCTCTTTCAAGAATTACATGGTGAAGATATGTATGCCATTTGCTTTTTAAAAGATGTTTTAGGTGAATTGCCAGGTGCACGGGATGTATTAGATGATCTTTTAAAGAAACCTCATTTGTTGCGTCATCTGGCCATTGATGGACATGATTTAAAAGAGCTTGGATTATCTTCTGGGCCTCACTTAAAGGACATTTTATGTTCTTGTTTGGTGGAAGTTGCCAAGGGAAACTTGACTAATCAAAAAAATATTTTATTGAAGTATGTAGAAGAAAGCCTCTTATAAAAAAATCTAGTCAAATTCATTTATATATGATACAATAAATTAACTGAAATTGAAGGAAGTGTATAATATGGGAATTATTGATATTGTTGTTATTGCATTGTGTGGATTTTTAGCTGTTATTGGCTTATTTCGAGGATTTGTAAAGGAATTATTTTCTTTAGGTGGATGGATAATATCACTTGCTGTTGCTTTTTTGTTTTCAAACGTGGTCAGTCCCGTGGTTGTGGAAATGACTGGGGTCGAAGCAGGATTCACTGCCAATGCCCTCACCTTTGTTGGTCTCTTTTTAGTGGCTTTTATTGTGATTAAGATTGTTTCTCATTCTTTGTCTAAAGCTATTCAAAAAGGAGCATTGGGATTTATTGATCGACTCTTTGGAGTGGTGTGGGGTCTTGGAAAAGCCCTGATCATTGTTGGTCTTCTCTTTTTAGCGATTGACTACTTAAAAACACTTCCTTATATTGGGGAATCGATTCAAAACTTCATCATCACTGACTTAAAACTTGCTGGTGATACCATGAGCGTTGGACGTTATTTATATGAAAATAATTTTGCTTCAATGTTAATTAATTTTGCGATGTCTAATTTGTCGGTTTAATGAATAATTTTGGTTGAAAAAAATTTTAATATATACTATAATGATTGAAGGAGGTATTCATTATGAAATTAACAGGATCAAAAACAGAAAAAAATTTACATGTGGCGTTTGCTGGTGAATCTGAAGCTCGTAATAAGTATTCTTATTTTGCAAGTGCTGCAAAAAAAGAAGGATTTGTGCAAATTGCTAATATCTTTGAAGAAACAGCTGGTAACGAAAAAGAACATGCTAAGTTGTGGTTTAAAGAATTAGGACTTTTAGGCACTACCGCTGATAATTTGGTCAGTGCGGCTGCTGGAGAACATTATGAATGGACAGAAATGTATAAGACTTTTGCTGAAGAAGCGGAAGCAGAAGGTTTTACAAAAATTGCTGAAAAATTCCGTGGTGTTTTAGCCATTGAAAAGCGTCATGAAGAACGGTATTTAGACTTACTAAAGAACATTCAAGAAGGAAAAGTCTTCAAAAAAGAACAACCTAAAATGTGGATTTGCACTAATTGTGGGCATATTCATTATGGAGATGAAGCTCTTCAAGTGTGTCCTGTCTGTGCTCATCCTCAAGCTTATTTTGAATTATACTCAAAAAATTACTAAAATCATTGCCCCGTTAAGGGGCTTTTTCTTATATTTGGTTCAGTTATTCTTTACATTTATAAATTTTAGGACTATAATGATACAAGGAGGAAAATCATGATTCAAATACAAGAAGTAATTACAAAAAAAGATTTACGGAAATTTGTTGAATTTCCCATTGGCTTATATAAAGGGTGTCCTTATTATGTTCCCCCCATTGGTAGTGATGAGATGGATACATTTACAAAGGGAAAAAACCCCGCCTATGAATTTTGCGAAACGAGATTATTTTTAGCTATTCGTGATGGAATAATTGTTGGTCGTGTGGCAGGACTTATTAATCATGCTTATATTAAAAAACTTGGAAAACAAATTATGCGATTTACGCGATTTGATGTCATCGATGACTTAGACGTCTCAAAAGCCTTACTTGATCAAGTGAAACAGTGGGCAAAAGAAAGGAAAATGGATGATCTCATCGGTCCAATCGGATTTACTGATATTGATAAGCAAGGAATGCTTGTTGAGGGATTCGAAGAGATGAACTTATCGATTACTATTTATAACTATGAATACTACAATCGTCATCTAGAAGCCTTGGGCTTTGCCAAGGATGTCGATTGGGTCGAATATCAAGTAACGATCCCCAAAGAAATAGATCCACGAATTGAGAAACTTGCGAATATTGTTGAAAAACGGTATGGATTTCATCGTATTCCAATCAAGAAGCGTTCAGATTTAGGACCCTATGCTACAATGGCATTTGATGTTATTAATGAAGCCTTTGCAAAACTATATGGAACCGTTCCCTTGACCAAGGCTATTATTGATAAATCGGTCAAAGAATATGTTCCGTTGGTTAATTTAAAATATGTTTTTGTTATTGCCAACAAAAAAGAAGAAGTCATTGGATTTGGTCTATGCTTACCATCCATTGCCCAAGCGCTTAAAAAATCAAATGGACATCTATTACCCTTCGGCATTTTTAGAATGTTACGGGCACTTAAGAAATCTAAGATTTTAGAAATGTATTTTATTGCTGTCAAACCAGAGTATCAAAACATGGGAGTGAATGCTGTCATTATCGCGGAAGCGGTCAAAGCAGGAATTAAAAATGGCATTCAATTTGCTGAAACTGGACCTGAATTAGAAGATAATATTCAAGTTCAAGATCAATGGAAATCTTTCGACGCTCGTCAACATCGTCGTCGTCGTTGTTATATTCATCATATAAATCAATAAGTTATAAAAAAAACGCCATGAAAATCGTTTGTAAAAAAAATTGACTTTCATGGCGTTTTAGTGTATAATATTGATGTTGTGTATGAGCACAACCGCACAAAAAAGGTTTAAGTGAGATAATCCACCTTCATGGCGTGTCTTATTAATGAAAGAGGAGGTGTGCATACATGTACGCAATTATTGTTACCGGTGGAAAACAATACCGTGTTACTGAAAATCAAAGTTTATTTATAGAAAAGCTAGATGTTCAGGAAGGTGAAACGGTTGTTTTTGATCAAGTATTGGTTGTTGATGGTAAAATTGGAACTCCCTTTGTAGAAAACGCTAAAGTGACTGCAACGGTTGAAAAAAATGGAAAAGCTCCAAAGATTATCGTTTACAAATACAAATCCAAGAAAAATTACCACAAGAAACAAGGGCATCGTCAACCATTCACTAAAGTACAAATCGTTTCTATTGAAGGGTAATTATGACGACCATTGACATCATTCGTAATAAAGAAGGACTCATCCATGCTTTTCGCATTAGGGGTCATTCCGACTATGAAGAAAGTGGTAAAGATATCGTTTGTAGTAGCATTTCAACGGCGGTCATGATGACCATCGGACTCATTGACAAATTAGGATTGACATATGATTACAAGGTGGAAGATGAAACTGCCACTATCGACTTTCACATTCAATCTTTAACTGATATGGCCACCCTCGTTATAGATAACTTTTATGAACACGTGGTTGCCTTATCAACAGAATACAACCCATATTTGAAAATATCTGAAAAGAGGAGGTAAGTTCTCATGTTAAGAATTAGCATTCAATTTTTTGCATCTAAAAAAGCTGCAGGTTCTACAAGGAACGGTCGTGACTCCGTCGGTAGACGCTTAGGCGCTAAATTAAGCGACGGAGAATACGCAAATGCAGGATCCATTATATATCGTCAAAGAGGAACTCATATATTACCAGGAAATAATGTTGGTCGTGGTTCAGATGATACCTTATTTGCATTAATTAGTGGATATGTAAAGTTCGAACGCAAAGGTAAAGAAAAAACACAAGCGTCCGTATACGAAACAAAGTAAACCGAAAAATGCACGCATGTGCATTTTTTTAAAAGGAAGTGAAATAAATGTTTATTGATGATGTATCCCTTACTCTCATTGCTGGCAATGGTGGAAATGGTGTCGTCGCTTTTCGTCATGAAAAACACGTTCCCCTTGGAGGACCTTCAGGAGGAAATGGTGGACGAGGCGGAAGTGTCATATTTATTGGCAATGATGGGTTAACAACCCTTCTTGATTTACGCTATCAAAAACGGATTGCCGCTCCTCATGGGGAAAATGGGGCTGCAAAAAATCAATTTGGCAAAGATGCCAAAGACATTTTTATTCGTGTTCCGATTGGTACGGTTGTTCATGATTTAAAATCTAACACTATTATTGCGGATGTGACCAAACATGGTCAAGAAGTCGTGATTTGTCGAGGTGGAAAAGGTGGACGAGGCAATTATGCTTTTAAAACATCGCGAGTCACTGCTCCTCAAGTGTGTGAAAAAGGAGAACCCGGTGAGGAAAGAGAAGTTCGCATCGAACTTAAAGTCTTAGCCGATGTCGGGTTGGTTGGATTTCCAAATGTTGGAAAATCAACTCTTATTTCAATTATATCAGCTGCTAAACCTCGTATTGGTGATTATCCGTTTACAACAGTTGCTCCTAATTTGGGCGTGGTAAAAGTGGGCGATGGGCGAAGTTTTGTTGTTGCCGATTTACCGGGATTGATTGAAGGAGCCTCAGCGGGAGCTGGACTTGGATTTCAATTTTTACGTCACATTGAGCGAACACGTCTTATTGTTCATGTGCTCGATATGGGAACCATTGATCGTGACCCTTATCAAGATTATTTAAAAATAAATCATGAACTGATGACATACAATAAAAAACTCTTATTAAGACCGCAAATTATTGTAGCCAATAAAATGGATCTTCCTCATTCTGAGGAACGTCTTGAACAACTTAAAAAACAAGTGAAAGATGTTGACATTATTCCAATTAGTGCCTATACTAAAACCAACTTAGATGATTTGTTGTATCAAATTGCTGATAAACTTGATGTGGTTAGTTTGGATCAATTTCAAGAAACCATTCAAGAAGAAGTGGTTGAATATCGCTATCGTCCTGAAGAACCTCCTTTTACCATCACAAAAGATGATGATGAGGTGTACCACGTAACTGGACGAATGATTCAAAAATTCTTTGATGTGACCGATTTTACTATAGATGAAAATGTTAAACTATTCGCTCGTCGAATTCGTAATTTAGGAGTAGACGCTCGTCTTCGTGAATTGGGTGTTAAACATGGTGATACGGTGCGTGTTCTAGATTTTGAATTTGAATTTCTTGATTAAAGCATACCCTGTTGGGATGCTATTGTTGAATTTATTATATTAGCTTATGGGACCCTTCGTGGCCTAAAAAGGAGATTATTATGAAAAATTTAAAAATTCGTAAATTGGTGTTCGCATCTGAACTTATTGCGATTATCTTGTTTTTGTCGTTTGTACCCAACCCGTTAACGGGTATGGCTTTTGGCTATATTCCCCTATCACCCCTCGTAGTGATGACTATTATTCATATTCCGGTTATCATTGGAGCGATTGTGCTTGGTAAAAAGTATGGACTAATTTTGGGAACGGTGTTTGGACTGGGTTCATTAGTCCAAGCGGCAATCCTTCTTGGACCCAACGCCCCTTTTACTAATCCATTGCTTTCAGTTTTGCCACGGATGTTTCTAGGGTACATTAGTGCTGTCTATTTTCAATGGTTTGTAACAAAGTTTCGAAGTAAAAACTTTGCTACGGGACTCACCTTAGGATTGGCGACACT
>Ga0172377_10008099_pt1 | contig 10790 bp, 7 predicted proteins | sample Pumphouse3metaG_FD_119749 | JGI IMG/M metagenome (GOLD analysis project Ga0172377, IMG submission 119749) | Leachate microbial communities from a municipal landfill in Southern Ontario, Canada - Pumphouse #3 metaG | ecosystem: Engineered > Solid waste > Landfill > Unclassified | place: Canada... | reverse complement strand
TATTATTGGTAATAATTCTTCTGGTTTTATTGCTGTTTTTATACAAAAGTGACAAAAGAGGGTTATATGAATAAAGTCCGTCATTCCATGTCTGCATACGATACGATCCATCTTCATTAAATGGAATTCCAAGAGGATTCATAGTAAAGGAATCTCCAAAACTCGCTTTGACACCACCACGGTCATAAAGTCCGTATTGTGTATTAGTATTAAAAGTAATCCAAGGCAATAATTTATGACTAAAATTAATACGGAAAATATAGCTTTTAAATTTATCGCCAAGTGCAATACCTTCTGAATTATTATTTATAAATGAAAGATAATATTTAGTAAGTTCATTACCTCCCATAAAAGAAATATTATGTCTATTCTTATGTCCTGTTCTTGTTGCCAGTTTTACCCAGTCCGTTGTTCTGCCACTTTCATATCCCTCGTCTTCAACAGCATCTGTTGTAAGTCCTCGTCCTGTTTTTGTTTCATAGAAAGTTTTACCATCCATTAAGTCAGGTACATTAATTACTTCATCAATTGAATAACTACCTGTATAATTAACGGTCATGGTACCTGCTTTACCTTTCTTTGAAGTAATTAGAATTACTCCGTTTGCACCTCTTGAACCATAAATAGCAGTAGATGATGCATCCTTCAATACTTCTATAGACTCAATGTCATTGGAATTAATTTCAGAAAAACTTCCTGAATAAGGAATCCCATCCATAATTATTAAAGGATCATTTGATGCTGAAATAGAATTTTCACCTCTGACTAACATAGTATTTGAAGAACCTTCAGCACTTGAAGCATCAACAGTGACATTTAAACCAGCCATAGTTCCCTGTAGTATTTGTTCAATATTTATTGCAGGTCTTGATTCAAGCGTTTCTTTGCTAATAGATACAACTGATCCTGTTATATCACTCTTTTTCATTGAGCCATATCCTACAGCAACAACTTCACCAATATCAATACTGGATTCTTGTAACTCTACATTAATTTTTGTATTTTCTTCAACAGGTATTTCCTGTGTTTCCATTCCTATAAAAGAAAATACCAAAATTGCATTATTCTTAATATTTGAAATGGAATAGCTTCCGTCGAATCCGGTAATTGTTCCGTTGGTAGTTCCTTTAATAACAATGGTAGCACCCGGAAGCGGAGACCCTGTTTTATCAGTAATTTTGCCCTTAATTGTTCTGTTCTGTAGCATTATTGCTTTGTTTACTGTTTCCGAAGGAGTCAATACAATTTGTCTGTCTTTAATTACATAATCAATTGACTGTCCTTCAAATAGTTGATCAAGAACTTTCTTAATATCAGAGTTCCTGATATTAATGGTTACTTTTTTCGAAACATTAATAAGATCATTATTGTAAAGGAAATAATATCCTGACTGGTCTTCGATTTGTCCCAGAACATTTCTGATTGAAGTATTTCTACTGTTGAGCTTCATATTCGTTTCCTGAGAAAACGATTGAACTGCAAAAGATTGCATTACTATAAGCAAACTAAAGAAGAATGTTAGTTTCATTGTAATTAAAATTTTTAACCATGGAAACGGTTCCCCTATTTCAATGGTATATTTTCCATTTTTTTTCATAAATTTGTTTGATTTTAATTTAATTTAAATGATTTTATCAGCGTAAATGATTTTAGATTAACCGTTTTTACGGTAATTATCTGAGGCAGTCTGCAAACTGCCTCTTTTAATGTTCTCTATTCTGATCGTTATTTTTCCATATGAAATATAATTTTATTTTTTACGTATTGTTATTATTTGCTTAGTAAAAGTATTGTTAATCGCTTTTGACCTTCCCGTTACAGAATATTCAATAGAAGCCGACATTTCCAACAAATCCAATACCTGCATTAAACTTTCATTTGTAAAAGTTGCAGTGTAACGGTAATTGGCAATTGTTTTGTCTTCAAGCTTAATATCTGCATTAAACCAACGTCCCAGAGACAGCACAACATCCGAAAGAGGTGTATTGTTAAATATTAAACGCCCTTCTTTCCAGGCTATAACGTCTTGAACTTCCACTGATGATTTTGTCATCTTTTTTTCAGAATTAAAAAAAGTTACCTGTTCCCCAGGTATGGCAAAAGTCATTCTTTTTACAGATTTCTCACTTACTCTAATCTTTCCCTCTTTAAGCGAGGCCGAAAACTTGTTATCGCCTGTATAGGCACAAAAATTAAATTCTGTTCCTACTGCCATGACCTTAAACTCACCATTTTTTACAATAAATGGTTTTTTCTTGTTTTTATATACTTTAAAATAAGCTTCTCCATTAAGATCAACAAGCCTTGTCGATCCGTTAAATACTGACGGAAAACTGATGGTACTTGATGAATTTAGCCATACTTCAGTACTGTCAGGTAAAAAAAAATGATTTCTGGTACATGGCTGAGTATTTATTTGCTGAATAGTATTCATCTGAGAAAGGTTCTGCGTTAAAGTCTCTGCCTTATATATATAAAGTGCAGCCAACAAAAATGCAGGTAAAAATAAAATAGCAGCGAAACTTTGTACTTCCGAAATAAAAATATTTCTCCTTTTTTTACGAATAGCTTCTTTAATCTTTTTTTCAGCCGTTAAAATATTGAATGACTGATATAATCTAAAATCACTGCTTAGTATATCAACTTTTTTAATCTGATTGTATAATTGCGCATTATTATCTTCATGAAGCCACTGGCGAAGCTTCTTAATATCCTGCTCTGTCGATTTTTTCTGAAGACAGGCAAATACAAAATCCGGTATTTCTTTTTGTTTATTCATAATTATAAGTCACTAATATGACGGGCAACTTAATGTATACCCTAAAAAAAAAGTTAAAAAAATTAAAGTTTGGTAAAAAGTAAGAGAGCCAGAGGTAAATAATCTTTCAAAACTTCCCTTAATATTGAAAGAGATTTACTAATTCTGTATTCAATAGCCTTAACAGTAACTCCTTCTTTTTCTGCTATTTGCTTATATGTTAATCCGTCAATACGATTCATTATAAATGATTCACGGATGCCATCAGGCAAGGAGTCAATAGCATTTTTTAACCTTTCTTTTAATTCAAAGTCCATCAATGGATAATCAATGGCTTCTTCTTCAGTAAAATGATTTAAATGATATAACCTGTGATTTTCTTTTATGCTTTTATGCGCAATAAAATCGAGACATCTGTTATGTACAGAGCGTAAAAAGTATGATTTTACACTTGTCTGAATGGTAATATTCTTCTTTTTTTCCCAAAGATTTACAAATAAATTTTGAACAATGTCTTCGGCTGCACTTTGGGATTCTATCATTTTGTATGCATAGACACATAATCCCCGATAATATTTATTAAAAAAATAAGATAACCGACGATTATTCCCATCAAGAAATTCCTGAAACAATATTTCTTCACTTTTGTCTTTTCCCACTCTACAGATATTAACAGATTATTTTCAGAATCCACAATAATACTTAAAAAATTTGATACTATATAAACCTGATTTTTTTGATATCTGAAAAATAAAAATGAAGTCAGTAGTATAAATTAAGTTTCCTCTATGCCAATATTGTTAATATTTTTGTATTCTGTATTTATCGATCAAAAAAGTTACTTTCTTATTTACTGGTACCTGCTTTTTGTTTAACAAAGTACGGTTGAAAAGTATATGACGAACATCTGTCCCATTTAACATTTACTGAAGGCAAATACTTTTTCAAAATATCTACTTCATTATTATATTCCGGATTCTTCGCTTCATTATTAAATTCATTAGGATCTGTAATATGATTATATAGTTCTTCGGTTCCATCTTCATATCTTATGTAACGGAATCCTTTTGCTTTTACAGCATGATTATTCATACCATAAGTAGTAACAGCAGATGCATCCTTATATGCACTGTCACTTAACATCACAGGAACCAAATCTATACCTTCATTTCGTTTATAGGCAGGCAATCCGCATAAATCAAGAATTGTAGGATAAATAGAAAGCATTTCAACAGGCGTATTAATTACTTTTCCTTTTGGAAGTCTTGGCGAAACAATCATAAGCGGAGCATTAGTAGCCGATTCCCAAAGTGCATGTTTGGCAAATGTACCTTTTTCACCCATGCGATAACCATGATCAGACCACAATACAATAATTGTGTTATCTGCATACTTACTGTTTTCAAGAGCCGTAAGAACTCTTCCAACTTCACTGTCCACAAAAGTTATGCATGACAAATATGATTGAATAATTTTTTTCCACTGTCCTGTTTTTATTGCCCACTCTGTAGAAGGCATCATTGGAAGATCGTTAATTTGTAACCCTACAGAAGGGATATCATCTAAATCATCAGCTTTATAAGGAGCAACCTGAATTTCATCCAAAGGATGCATATCAAACCATTTCTGAGGTACATATAAAGGAACATGAGGACGTAAAAACCCTACAGCCAGAAGAAACGGCTTATCATAATTTCTATTAAGGCGCTCAATTGCCCAGTCTGCTGAATGATCATCCGGCATCAGAGAATCAGCAGCGGGGAATGCACCCCAGTCGGTGCTTGTGTGACCAAAATGTTCTTTTCTATTTTTTGATGTACCAATACCATCCCACACAAAACGTTTTTCAGGAAGTGGCCCAAAACCTTTAGCCCTACCTCCTGATTCATCAAATACTCCTTTGGGTGCATGATGATGAAACAACTTACCTATTCCCATTGTATGGTAGCCATTGTTCCTAAGATATTCAGGCAGAAAAACAATATCTCTGGTAGCCGGATTATCAGGTCTTCTAATACTATCATCATCAATCATTCCGTAAATACCTGTTGTTGAAGGACGTAATCCCGACATTACAGAAGCTCTGGAAGGACCACATAAAGGCGTCTGACATTGTGCATTTGAAAACAAAACGCCTTGTGAGGCAAGTTTGTCAAGATTTGGCGTTTTAGTCCCTGAACGATCGTTTAAACAACCTATCCATGTATTTAAATCATCTATAGAAATAAAAAGTACATTGGGATGTTTCTGAGCCAAATTATCTTCTGTTTTTTTACTTCCTGAGCCACATGATGCCAAAATCACCCCCAAAAAAATCAGCACTGCAAATTTTATTTTTTTCATACTTTTTATATTAGTATTATCCGTCTATATATATTTTACCATCAATATGTTGAAATAGAAATCTTTATTTTCAAGTTAAACTTAAGCTTCATTATAATACATTTATAAAAGCTCAACCATCTGCCCATATTTTTGATACTTTGCAAATAAGACTTTGTACTTCGCTACATTTTCAGGAATTGGATAATATTGCTTTTCAATACCAGCTCCCATTTTTATTTGAGCTTCAGATATGGAGTTATAAACTCCTGCAACAACAGCAGCAGCCATAGCAGCACCCAAGGCACAGGCTTGTTTTGAACGGGCTACCTTAATTTGCATATTAAACACATCAGCTACTATTTGCATAACGAATGGGGATTTTTTCGCCACACCACCCAGTGCAATTACACCATCAATGCGAATACCTTCTGATATAAATCTATCGCTAATTGCTTTTGAACCAAAAGCGGTTGCTTCAACCAATGCTTTAAAAATACGAGGTGCATCCGATCCCAATGTTAATCCGTCGATCGCTCCTTTTAATGATTGGTTAGAATCCGGAGTACGCCGTCCATTCATCCAGTCAAGTGCAACAATCCCACTTTCATCTATTGGGATCTTTGATGCTTCTTCGCTTAAACGGGCGATTATATTATTCGATGTTTCATCAATAAGGTTCTTTTTTGTGTTATCATCGATCAAATCCGATTGTGAAAGTATGTTTATAAGCGGCCATTCCAAAACATTTTTGAACCATGCATAAATATCACCAAAAGCAGACTGTCCAGCCTCAAACCCCATCATTCCCGGAACAATAGAACCATCAACTTGACCACAAATTCCATTTATTAATTTATTGCCCACTTCTTTTAAAGGTGCAATTAACATATCGCAAGTTGAAGTCCCCATAACTTTAGACAGGTAATAGGGTTCAATTTGAGCGCCAACTGCACCAAGATGTGCATCTATTGCACCAACGCCAATTACCACATCGGTAGAAAGTCCTAGTTTTTTAGCCCATTCAACAGTTAACTTTCCTGCTGCAACATCGCAGGTATATGTTTCTCTAAATAAACGATCTCTTAATCCTGAAAGCAACGGGTCAAGTTCTGTTAAAAATTCTTCAGAAGGTAATCCTCCGAAAGTCTCATGCCACATCGCTTTGTGTCCTGCTGCACAACGGCTTCTCTTCAACTTTTTTGGATCGGTATTGCCAGTTAATATCGCAGGAATCCAATCACAATGTTCTACCCATGAAAAAGCCGCCCGAAAAACACCGGGATCTTCCCGAATCACATGTAATATCTTTGCCCAAAACCATTCAGAAGAATAAATTCCACCTTCGTATTTGGTGAAATCAACCTTCCATTTTTTTGCCAGTTGATTTATTTGATCTGCCTCTTTTACGGCGGTATGATCTTTCCATAGTATAAACATGGCATTTGGATTTTCTTCAAAACCAGGAGTTAAAGACAATGGTATGCCTTTTTCATCAACTGCAACAGGAGTAGAACCGGTTGTATCTATAGAAATACCTGCTATATTTTCAGTAACTCCTTCAGGAGCTACTTTTAACGCCTCAATGATAGTATATTCTAATCCTTCCAGATAGTCTTTAGGATGTTGACGAAATTGATTTCTTGAAGTATCACAATACATATTTTTTCCCCACCTCGGATATTTAAATACCGCACTGGCAATTTCTTCACCTGTTACAACATTAACAATTAAAGACCTAACAGAGTCAGTTCCGTAATCTAAACCTATTGTATATTTTTTATTCATAGCCTAAATTTTATAAGAAAGTTTCGTAATCTGCACTCATTCTTTTATCTGTTTTTTTCGATTAAGTAAAACTCCGAAAAAAAATTCTATAATCAAAATAGCCATGGTTCCAAAAACTATTGACCAATAACTAAAGTCAACTACTTTGTTACAATCGTCATAAAAGCAGTCATTCACAAATTTGTAAAATAATTTGTCCGTAAAACTGGTTATGCCAGTATCATCGTTTTTATATTGTTTCAGGTAATTTACGCCTAAAATAAATGACATTCAACGAAATAGATATCCATAAGTATTTTTATCTAATCTTTTTAAACATTCTAATAACTATTGTTTATGTATTGAAAACAATAAAAATATCATATAATATACTGATTAACAAAAAGGTATCGTACAATTTTATAATAAACCTTTAATAAAATTTTTTATATATTTGTCTATCCAATTTTTTAGAGTAACATTAAAAAATTTTATTATAAATAAATTTAAATTACATGTTTAAAAATTTTCATTTAATAGTTTTAGGTCTTTTATCCTTCTCCACCTCGGCCTTTTCGCAAACGCCGGTTTATCTTGACGTAAATAAGCCTATAGAAAACAGAGTAGAAGACGCCTTGAGCCGAATGACTCTTAAGGAAAAGGTAGCTATGATCCATGCACAATCCAAATTCAGCTCAGCCGGTGTTCCACGTCTTGGCATTCCAGAAAACTGGATGAGTGATGGTCCTCATGGAATTCGTCAGGAAGTATTCTGGGATGAATGGAATGGAGCCAACTGGACTAACGATTCTTGTACTGCTTTCCCGGCATTGACTTGTTTATCCGCTACCTGGAATCCAGAAATGTCAGCTCTTTTTGGCAAGAGTATCGGTGAAGAAGCTCGTTATAGAAATAAAAACGTATTACTTGGCCCCGGCGTGAACATTTATCGTACACCACTCAATGGCCGTAACTTTGAATATTTTGGCGAAGATCCTTATTTGACTTCTCAAATGGTTGTTCCTTATATAAAAGGTGTGCAGAGTAATGGCGTCGCTTCTTGTGTAAAACATTATGTACTTAATAACCAGGAAAAATGGCGCGACCATATAAATGTTATAGTAGACGATCGTGCTTTCCACGAAATCTATCTGGCACCATTTAAAGCTGCCGTAGAAAAAGGCGGTTGTTGGGCCATAATGGGTTCTTATAACCAATACAAACATCAGCATTGTTGTCATAATCAATATACGATAAATCAAATTTTAAAACATGATTGGGACTTTGACGGTGTAGTTATTTCAGATTGGGGAGGTGTACATAATACAGAACAGGCTATTAATAATGGACTGGATATGGAATTTGGTACTGGTACAAATGGCATGAATTTGGGAGAAAAAAACGCCTATGATTATTATTATTTAGCGAATCCATATCTCAATTTGATTAAAGAAGAAAAAATTGGAACAACAGAATTGAATGATAAAGTTCGTCGGGTACTTCGTCTTGTCTTTCGCACAACAATGTCAAAAAGTCGTCCTTTAGGGTCTTTCGGGACAAAGGAACATGCAATGGCCGGACGTGAAATAGCCCAGGAGGGTATCGTATTGTTGCAGAACAATAGTTTGAAAAAAACGGGGAAAATTCTTCCTGTAGATTTAAACAAAATAAAGAATATTCTTGTTGTTGGTGAAAATGCCGTGAAGCGTATGACTATAGGTGGCGGTTCTTCTTCATTGAAAGCAAAATACGAAGTTTCACCATTAGAAGGAATTAAAAATTTAGTAGGGAATAAAGCCAAAATAACATATACACCTGGATATCAATCCCCAACTCATGCCGAACAGGATAAAGTGGGTGCAAAAGCTCCAAAACAGAAAAAAATATCTCCCGAAACATTGCGTGCAGAAGCAATTACCGCAGCCAAAGATGCTGATGTTGTTCTTTATATTGGTGGATTGAATAAGAATGCTTTTCAAGATTCTGAAGGTTCTGATCGTGCTTCAATGGATTTGCCTTATGATCAAGATAAACTAATTTCTGCTTTAATAGAAGCTAATCCCAGACTGGCTGTTGTTATTCTGAGTGGAAATGCCGTTTCAATGCCATGGGTAAATGAAGTACCTGCTATTGTAGAAGGCTGGTATGACGGTACTGAAGCTGGAAATGCGATTGCTTCCATACTTTTCGGAGAAATTAATCCTTCCGGCAAACTACCTTTCACTTTTCCTGTTAAATTAAAGGATAACGGAGCTATAGCCTTGAATGCATATCCGGGTGATAATACTAATGAAGAATATAAAGAGAGTATATTTGTGGGTTATCGCTGGGCTGATAAAGAAAACATTAAGCCGCTTTTTGCTTTTGGTCATGGATTAAGTTATACTACCTTTAAGTATGGAAAACCTACAGCCAACAAGAAAATTATGACAGACGACGGAACAATAACGTTCACTGTTAATGTAAAAAATACAGGTGAAATAAAAGGGAAGGAAGTAGTACAACTTTACATAAGTGATTTGAAATCTACTTTGCCCCGTCCCGTCAAGGAACTTAAAGGATTCAGTAAAATAGAGCTTGCTCCGGGTGAAGAAAAAGCCGTTTCTATAACCATAAATAGAGATGCGTTAAGTTATTATAACGATGTAAAACACGAATGGGTAGCTGAACCCGGTAAGTTTATCGCACTTATTGGCTCATCTTCGCGTGATATAAAGGGAAAGGTACTTTTTGAGTTAAAATAATTTTGTTTTTTTCTTTGCTTTATTTACAGGATTTAAACTCCAGATCAATGAAAAATATAACAACATTACTAGTTATATTTTTCATTGATTAAAAATTTATTATTGTATCAAAGTCTGTAAACTTTTCTCATCTAAAGATAACCGCTGGTTTTCATCCAATAAATACATCTCCCGAACCATTCTTCAAACGGAGGCTCTTTTGAATAACCATGATTACCTTTGGAATATATATGTAAAGATACCGGTATATTATTATTTTTCAACGCTTCGTAAAAGCAAAGACTATTTGCAACCGGCACTACAGAATCATCTTCCGCCTGAGTGATAAATGCAGGAGGAGTTAAAGGAGTGACATGTAATTCATTGGAAAAAAATCGGATTTGTTTTTCTTTAAGTGTCTTTCCCAGTAAATTTTCCCGACTACCTTTATGACAAATACTATCAGCAAAACTTATTACCGGATATACAAGTATCATAAAATCAGGACGTAAACTGGTTTTTTCTTTATTTTTTATCATTTCTTCATCGAAATGGGTTCCTGCTGTTGAGGCAAGATGTCCTCCTGCCGAGAAACCCATTATTCCTATTTTATGTGAATCAACATTCCATTCCTCTGATCTTTCCCTGACTACCTTGATTGCCTGCTGTGCATCCTGCAGAGGACCTATACTCATATCTTTCATAGTTTCATCACTGGGCAAACGATATTTCAACACAAAAGCCGCTATACCCTGCCTGTTAAATGCCCTTGCTATATCATAGCCCTCTCTTTTGATGCATAAACAACTATATCCCCCTCCCGGGCAGATAATTACTGCCGCTCCAATCGCTTTTTCCTTAGATGGCAAAAAAATACTCAGAGCAGGTTCTGATACCTTACTCAAAATCGTATTGTCTTTAGACACATCTTCTTTATTGAAAGTTTTCCTTGAATTGGGAATTTCTCCTGTATATAAAGGTATTTGTTGCTGTGCCAAAACAACAGAACACCACATCAATAAAATTAATAATCCTGTAAATTTTCTCATTTTTAAAATGATTATTGAAAAATATTGTAATACCTAAAATCCGCAAGAAATTTAGGTAATAAAAAAATCAAGATTCTAAAAAAGATATTTGTTTTTACCTTATTCATTAAAGTCGATTTTCCCTTTCAAAAAAAGGTAAAAACAATACTCTTTATTTACCATACGATCCAT
>Ga0172377_10008096_pt1 | contig 10792 bp, 12 predicted proteins | sample Pumphouse3metaG_FD_119749 | JGI IMG/M metagenome (GOLD analysis project Ga0172377, IMG submission 119749) | Leachate microbial communities from a municipal landfill in Southern Ontario, Canada - Pumphouse #3 metaG | ecosystem: Engineered > Solid waste > Landfill > Unclassified | place: Canada... | reverse complement strand
GAAGTTTCCAAAATTCTCAGGATTGAATTCGGTAAAGGTTTTAATCCGGCTTCTCCTTGGATAATTTTTTGAGAACTATTGGATAGCGGAGAGGTCTTTGTCGGTTCAGCCTTCTGCTTATTGAAAACCAGTTTTGGCTTGCTTGGGTTTTCCTCGGTATTTTTTTTCGGGGATGATTGCTGTTTCAGCGGAGGTTGGTGTAAATTATTTTCCCATCTTTGGATGAACTGCTGATCGCATTTTTCATGCAGGATTTTTTTCCAAGCCTCGGGAAAATCCCCTAATCCCTTGGAGAAATCTTTGAAAATTTTTTCAGCCAGGCCGTCTTGGGGGAAAGAGCTTTCTTTTTGCAGGTAGAGAGCAACATCTCTGTCCGAGTCAAGATTCAGTTGTCCGAATAATCCGGCGATGAATCTGTGTTGCCAAGGAACATAAAATTTCAACTTTCTTGGGTTTTTTTTCATGATTATCCTCAGGATTGATTTTTGCAAATCTCTGTGTTAAATTGAGGTAGGTACTGATATGAAGGTAGCACCGATGAGTTTATTTTTCAAGGGTGAAAGACTGAATTGATAAAATTAAATTTAAAAAAGTTTTGATTCAAAAAATTCTCAAAAGTAAAGTTTTAAACGAAAAGCCCGCGCAGACTGTTGCCGGGGCGGCTTTGATAGTTTCGATTGCCGGAATTTTGAGCCGGATCTTGGGTTTAGTGAGGGATAGAATTTTGGCTTCCAGTTTCGGGGCGGGAGATGTTTTGGATTCTTATTATGCGGCTTTTCGCATTCCCGATCTGATTTATAATTTTTTGATTGTGGGGGCTTTGAGCGCCGCCTTTATCCCTATTTTTACCGGGTTGGTGACCAAAGAACAGACTAAAAAATCATGGCAATTGGCCTCGGGTCTGATAACTTTGCAAGTAGCCTTGATTATTGTTTTTTCTTTAATTTTTTGTTTTTTCGCTCCCTTCTTTACCGGTTTGATCGCTCCCGGTTTTTCTCCGGAAAAAATAACCCTAACCGCCAATATGACTCGGATAATGTTTTTGAGCCCCTTGTTTTTGGGGATTAGCGCTATTTTCGGAGGCATCTTGGTTTCTTATAAGCGATTCCTTATTTATTCTCTGGCGCCTATTTTTTATAATATCGGGATAATAATCGGGGCGCTTTTTTTTGTACACTTTGCCGGTCCTTACGGTTTGGCTTGGGGGGTGGCTTTGGGAGCTTTGTTGCACTTGGTGGTTCAGTACAGCGCAGTTAAATTTGTCGGTTTTAATTATCAATATAAAAAAGTTAAAAATATCTTGGAAGATATAAATATAAAAAAAGTGATCAGATTAATGATTCCCAGAAGTTTGGCGATGGGAGTGAGTCAAATAAATTTTTTTGTGGTTACGATTTTCGCTTCCACTTTAGCCTCCGGTTCTCTGGCGGTTTTTAATTTTGCCAACAATTTACAAAGTGTGCCATTGGGAATTTTTGGAATTTCTTTTTCAGTGGCCGCTTTTCCGAAACTCAGCGCCTTGATAGCCGAGGAAAACAGGGAAAAATTCAATTATGTTTTTAGTCGGACTTTCAAGAGAATCTTATTTTTTGTGATTCCGGCCAGTGTAATAATTTTTTCTTTGCGAGCGGAGTTGGTGCGGGCGGTTCTGGGAGGTGGGCAATTCGATTGGGAAGATACTACCGCCACTTTGTGGGTTTTGGGATTTTTGTCTCTTAGTTTGTTTGCACAAAGCACTATCCCGCTTTTGACTCGGTGCTTCTATGCCATGGAGAACACCAAGACACCTTTTTTTGTCGCTCTGGCAAGCGAATCGGTTAATATTTTGGCGGTTATTCTTTTGATTGATAGATTTAAGATAATCGGTTTGGCAATCGCTTTTTCTTTGGCCAGTATTTTTAATATGTTTTTGCTTTTTGTTTTGTTGAATAAAAACTTTCGAGATATTAGGCGGGAAAAGATTTTTTTGCCTGTCTTGAAAATTTTGATTGCTACCGCTTTTTCCGCTCTATTTGTTTATTTGACGCGACATACTTTATCCGGATTTATTCAATTGAAAACTTTGGGAGAGGTGATTTTGCAATTGGTGATTGCCGGAGGAATGGGAGCGGCTTCCTTTTTGATTGCTTGTCACTTTTTAAAAGTGGATGAATTTAATGACTTCAAGAAATCCACGCTCAAACATATCTTTAAAAAAGGTGAAGATTTGGAGGTTCGAATTTAGTTCAAAAAGTTGATATTTTTTTCGATAACCTTATCTATAAAAATTTTCTTTTCGGAATCAAATTTTCTAGCCGAACCAATCAAGACACCTTTGGCGCGGATACCGCAGAAACCCAAAATATCTCTAGTGATTAGTTTGAGAGAGCGATTGCCGAGAAGTAATTTTTCTATCAAGGCCGGTCCTCCGGTAGTGGTAAAAACCAGCGCTTTGCCCCGAAGCAGTCCCCGCGGGATAAAATTGACATATCGGTAAGCGAAATGATTGGTCATGGTTCGATCAAAAAAACCTTTTAAAATAGCGGGCATATTGTTCCACCAGGTGGGATAGATAAAGATAAAACGTTCTTCTTCTTTTAGAAGTTGTTGAAATTCTTTAGTTTCCGGGGATATTTTGCAATGATTGGAGGTATAATGTTCATCGGGCTGGAGAACCGGCAAGTAATTTAGGGCATAAAGATCAAGGATTAGGTAGGGGATGTTTCTTTTTTTTAGAGTTTCTTCTACTTTTTTTAAAATGTATCCGCAGTGACCCGTTTTGTTGGGGTGAGCGTAAATTATTAACATATTTTTTTGATTAGTTAAATAATGCAGTACTGAGATATTTTTCTCCTCGGTCGGGGAGGATAATTACAATGTTGCCGGATTTTATTTGTCGACTTATTTTTTGCGCGACAAACAAAAAGGCACCCGAACTCATGCCTACAAACAATCCTTCGGTGCGAGCTATTTGATTGGCGGTTCGATAAGCCTCTTGGGTGGAGACTTCGATTTTTTCTTCGATGAGGTCGGGGGTGTAAATTTTCCCCTTGAAGTCTTCGATAGGATTTTGCAGGCCTTGAATTTTGTAGCCACCCGGCGGATTGACTTCGATGATTTTTGTCTGGGGTGATTCTTCTTTGAATCTTTGCGCGATTCCCATCAAGGTGCCGGAGGTACCGGTGCCGGCAATCAGATAATCGATAGGGGACAATTGGCCGAGAAGTTCCGGGGCGATGCCGTTATAATGCGCTTCGGAATTGTCGGGATTATTAAATTGATCGCTAAACCAATATTTTTGGGGAAATTCTTTTTTTAAATCGCAAGCCTTTTTTAGCGCTCCACCGGTTCCTTCTTGAGCGGGAGTGAGGATTAATTTTGCCCCGAGAGCACGGAGCATTTTTTTTCTTTCGTCGCTCATTCCTTGAGACATGACAATTTCGACAGGATAACCGAAATAAGCGCCCAACATAGCCAAGGAAATTCCCATATTGCCACTGGTAGCTTCAAGGATGGTTTGACCTTTTTTTAATTCTCCTCTTTGGCGAGCTTTCCGGATCATATACAGAGCCACTCGATCTTTTATCGATCCTCCCGGATTTTGTCCTTCCATTTTAACAAAGATATTAACTTTATTTTCGGTCGAAAATCTTTTTAGCTTCAAGAGGGGGGTGCGGCCGATGGATTGAATTAGATTTTTCGTAGCCATAATTTTTTTCGTTATTTTTTTAAAAAATAAAAAACTCGGATTTTTTCCGAGATTGTTTTTTGGGAATTTTATTTTTAGCAAACAAAACACAGCCTCGGAATTATTTGAGGGGAGCAACAACAGCTAAAAATAAAATTAATTTTCTTCATAATAATTCAATAATAGCATATTTTTTCAAAAAGACAAGTGGCTTAAATTTTTTGTTTTGAGATTATCTGTCGATGGGGTAAACTAAAAGAAAAAGAGAGTAAGAGTTTATTTTTAGATTAAAAAAATGGCTAATTTTAGGACACATATCGGTTTCGGAGTTTTTGTCGGAATTATTTTTATTTTATTCGGATTAATTTATTCTTTATTTACCTCGCCGGAGTGGTTGGGAGCTGTTTTTTTGGCGGTTTTGATCGGATCTTTTTTGCCGGATTTGGATATGGATAGGGGTTTGCCTTTTCAGATAATTTTCGGTTTGGCGGGGGCGGTGATGGGAGGAATTGTTTTTTTGGGTATGTACTCGGCGGGCGAGCAGGATTGGATAAAGCTAATATTTTTTCCTTTTTTATTTTTCGGTTTGGTGCGTTTTGGCGGGGGTTATATATTTGAAAAATTTACCAATCACCGAGGAATGTTTCATTCTGTGCCGGCAGCTGTTTTATTCGGTTTATTGACTATTTGGTTATTAAATAAATTTGCTATTTTTCAACAGCAGAAATTATTTCTTGGTTTGGCGATCAGTGTCGGCTATTTGGGTCATTTGATTTTGGATGAAATTTATGCTTCGGTTAATTTGAAAGGCGGGTCGATTTTCCCCAAGCAATCTTTGGGCGGAGCGCTAAAATTTTATTCTTCTTCCAAATGGGCATCTTTGGCTTTTTATGTTTTGATTTTTATTTTGGTTTTAAATCTTCCGGAGGTTAAGGATTTACAGGAGATGTTTGTCGAGCTTTGGGGAAAATAAAAACTCTTTGCTCAATAAAAGCAGTTATTAAATTATTTAGTGGATGGAATTTTTATTTTTCCAAACAAAAAACACCTTGTTTTGGCAGGGTGCTTCGTAATTCATTTGATGTGCGCCGTGAGGGATTCCTGCCTGCCGGCAGGCAGGCGAACCCCCGACCATCAGCTTAAAAGTCCTGAAAGCTATTCACTTTCAGCTCTCCCGACTGAACTTCATTAATTTTATTTTTCCAAACAAAAAACACCTTGTTTTGGCAGGGTGCTTCGTAATTCATTTGATGTGCGCCGTGAGGGATTCGAACCCCCGACCATCAGCTTAAAAGGCTGTTGCTCTACCAACTGAGCTAACGGCGCGCATTTTCTTGTTTATTTAACTTTACCCCCGACCTTCAGCTTAAAAGTCCTGAAAGTTGACACTTTCAGCTCCACTAACTGAGCTAACGGCGCAGATTTTATAAATAAAATAAGTACTCAAAATAGCCTTGAGTGAGTACTATAAAATTATATATTTTTTAAAATAAAAGTCAACCCCGTGTACGGATGCTTATTTTTTTCGGATAATTTTTTCGGGACTGATGCAATTAATTTTGCACTTGGCGTTATCGATGCCTTGGTGAATCAAATCGGATTTACATTGTTTAAGTAGCTCTTGACAATCCGAGCGCCTTTCTTTGAAATAGTCTTTATTTATTTCATAACCGAAATAATCCAATACGAAACCGGAGACCACCACAAATCCCACTATCCAGATTATATTTTTTAATAAATGAAACATTTTTTATTTCTATAATTTCCTCTCTATCTTAGCAAGAAACCTCGCAAAAATCAATTTATTTGTTGACAATGTTTTTCGGTAGTATTATAAATAGTGAGATATTGAAGAGTGGGATTGTTCTTTTTTGTTAAAACAAGGAGGTTGGAATATGTTTATTTGTGATGATGTGCCCTTGGTCAAGGATCCGTCGGAAAAAGTTGGAAATTTACTCAATAGAAAAGGTTATCGAGTCGCATCTTCTCAAGGAGGGCATCTTGAACAGTTTTCAGGCTTGGATTCAATTGGAATTTATTTCAAAGATAGTCTATCTCAGAAAAGGAAATTTTTGGGCGTGCTGTATTTTAAAGACGAGAAACTCGGTGCTCACGACAAGAGCTGGGTCTTGAAGGTTGAGTCTTTAGAATTCTCTAATCCGGCTCAGAAAATTATCGGTCTCTTGTTGGATAATTTTCACATTCCAATCTTGTTGAAGTATTCCGGCAAATAACATTTTTTATAATTCCTTATTTTTCTCCTCATGGCTATTGCTGCGGGGAGATTTTTTTATTTTTGATCCTTTCTATTTTATCTTGAAAAAATGAAATATAAAGCAGGGGCAAAATTCCGGCAGTGTTGAAGATTAATAAGATTACGAACCAAACTAACTGATTATTTTTAGCTGATTTCCAAAGGGCGATACCTCGCCAGGTCAAATCCCAAATTATTAGGGGTAGGAGCCAAATAAGCATTTCTCTTAATTCTTGTTCCATATTTTTTATAATTTATTTTTTAGATATTTTTGTAAAATATTTTTAGGGGGAAGCGGGGAGAGAGTTTTCAATCTCCCCACTAATATTTTTGATGATACAATTATTTAATCCAGTATAATGAAAGAACTTTTCGACCATGAGCGGAGTCTTGCTATTTGAGATTCCCTTAGAGATTCCCTCGTTGCTTCTTCCAAATTCATCCTCGCTTGACGAACTTTTTCTTTTGTATCCAATAATCTCTTTATCTTCCCGGATTTTAATCTTCTTGAGGATATCATAAGAGCTCCTTTTCGGGTTGATTTTTTTGGTCTTCAAAAATATTTTATTTATAAAACAATTAATTTTTTAAATTATTATCGCTTGATCATCGCTTAAGGTTTTATAGGGCGTGCCGTCTTTTTTGTATTTTCGGACAATTTTGTCAGTCAATTCGGATTCGGCGTGAGCGGATTTATAATGGGGGATTATGGCATAATCAATCAGATTTAATCCTTCCCAAATTAATTCATTTTGTTGCGGATAGGGATGCCGAGTAATGTCGTCGATTAATTCGAGTCCTTTTAAGCTTGGAGCAAGTACGCAAATTCCGGCGCTGTAGCCACCGTACAAAATATCATTTTTTTCTTGGGAAATTTTTTTGAGCGCTTTATCGAAGCCGCTCAGTTTCATTGCTTGTCTGAGCACAAACACATTGCCGCCTCTTACCCAAATAACTCCGTATCGTTCCAGGTCAGTTATTGTTTTTTCCGGTTGATCGAAGTATTTTCTGAGGTCAAAATGCTCCACTTCCAAACCGATTGATTTGAGTTGGTCAACATCGGATTTTTCACTTTGCTTCCTTCTTTCAAGGTCGTCTGAAAAATCAAGAGCATTGGAAATGTAGGCGGTTTTTTTATTGGCGGGGATTAAATTTTTGAGTTGTTGGACTTCTCTTTCTCCTCCAATTTTATATGATGATAAATAATACCGCATATTTTTTTTATTGAATCTTTATCGTTAAATAAAAATTAGAATCGGGTGGGAGTTGAGCGCTCCCGCCAAACGCAATTAAAATTCGCCATGATTCGGCTTAGACGATAATGCTCGAAACACATCTTCATCTTTTACCGATCTTGGAATTTTTATTGTGGCTGTGTAAAAATTAAAACAGGCCTTTAGGGTTCTTGCGGTTTTTTGAGGATCTTTTGTCTGCGTTTTTTTTCGTCATTGTGCTCCTCCTATTTTTTTGTTTGGCCCAAATTTATCTTCTTGTGCTAGATATGATAAATATCATATCATGCACAATTCTTAACTTTCATTATACAGCAACAATTTTTAAAACAAAAGGATTTTTTTGTAAAAACATTTGCCAATTGTCGATTATTCTAGTAAATTGGAGATATCTCAAAAGGCTTTAAAATAGCACTTTTTTTGAGGTGCTTGCGATGAATAACTCGGATAAAATAATTTATGGATAACATTAGAAATTTTTGTATAATCGCGCATATTGATCACGGTAAATCCACCTTGGCGGATCGGATTTTGGAAATGACCGGGACGGTGGAGAAGCGCAAAATGAAAGAGCAGTTATTGGACCAGATGGACTTGGAGCGAGAGCGCGGAATAACTATCAAATTGCAACCGGTAAGAATGGAATATGTTGTAAATGTTGAAAATGCTCAAGGTGTCGAGGCTATTAAAAATAACAGTTCAACTACAATAAGCGAAGCGGTACAACAAAAATACATTTTAAATTTGATTGATACCCCCGGTCATGTTGATTTCGGTTATGAAGTCTCCCGCTCTTTGGCGGCGGTGGAGGGGGCGGTTTTGTTGGTGGATGCCACCAAGGGAGTACAGGCGCAAACTTTATCCAATCTTTATCTGGCTATCGAGCAGAATTTGGAAATTATTCCGGTTTTAAACAAAATTGATCTGCCTAATGCCAATCCCGAAAAAACCAAAAAAGAAATTATTCATATTTTGGGTTGCCAAGAAGAGGATATTATTTGCGCTTCAGGCAAGACCGGCGAGGGGGTGGATAAAATTTTGCAAGCGATTGTAAAAAAAGTTCCCGCTCCTCGGGGAGATGAAAACAAGCCCTTGCGGGCCCTGATTTTTGATTCCAAATACGACACCTACAAAGGAGTTTTGGCGGATGTGAGAATCGTGGACGGCAAAGTGAAGCGGGAAGATAAACTCTTAATGATGGCGACTGATAAAGAAAGTATTGCAATTGAAGTGGGCAGTTTTCGACCTCAGCTTACCGTAGAGGATTATCTGAGTGCCGGAGATATCGGGTATATTGCCACCGGTTTTAAAAGTGTGGAGCATTGCCGGGTGGGAGACACGATTACAAAAATTTCAAATTCTAAATTTCAAATTTCAAATAATTCTTTTGCTGAGGCAAAAGACGGAAATTCAAATCAAAAAATTGTGCCGTTGTCAGGATATAAGGAGGTGCGTCCGATGGTGTACGCCAGTTTTTATCCTTTGGAGGGGGAGGATTACACCTTGATGCGCGATTCCTTGGATAAATTAAAATTAAACGACGCCGCTTTTGTTTTTGAGCCGGAAAGCAATCCGGCTTTGGGGCGGGGTTTCCGGTGCGGTTTTTTGGGGATGTTGCATCTGGAAATTATTCAAGCCCGATTGGAGAGAGAATTTAATCTTTCTCCCACGATTACCACTCCCAGTGTGGTTTATCGGGTAAAATTAAAAAATACTCAAGAAGTCAAGACAGTTTATTCTCCGATGGATATGCCCGATCCGGCAATAATCGAGGAAACTCTGGAGCCGTATGTCAATTTGGATATTGTTACACCCTCGGTTTTTATGGGGAGCGTGATGGAATTATTAAACAATATTCGCAGTGAATACAAAAACACCGAATATATAGATGCGGAGAGAGTGTTGTTGCAATATCGCGCTCCTCTTACGGATGTAATTATCAATTTTCATGATGATTTAAAAAGTGTCTCTTCGGGATTCGCTTCAATGAGTTATGAGATGGACGGCTATGATAAATCGGATTTGGTCAAAATGGATATTTTGGTGGCCGAGGAAAGAGTGGAAGCTTTTTCGCGGATTGTGCCCAAGGAGAGTGCTTTCAGGGAGGGCAAACTGGCGGTCAAGAAATTAAAAGAATCAATTCCAAGACAAAATTTCGCCATCGCTATTCAAGCGGCGATCGGAGGAAAGGTGATTGCGCGCGAAACAATCAGCGCTTTTCGCAAAGATGTGATTGCCAAGCTTTACGGCGGAGATGTGACCCGGAAAAACAAATTATTGGACAAGCAAAAGAAAGGTAAGAAGAAAATGAAAAATATCGGCAAAGTGGCTATTCCGCCGGAAGCTTTTTTGGCGGTATTAAAAAAATAAATAAAAAGGCAATAACTTGTTAAAATAAGAAAAATGAAAATTGAAATCAGACAACCAACCTCGGAGGAAATACAAGCGGCTCAAAGTTGGCCGACTTGGAGCAAGGAAATCTCCGAATTTGAATGGAATTATACCGAGAGAGAAACTTGCTTGATATTGGAAGGCCGAGCTTTAATCAGGGACGACGCGGGAGAGGCAACTGAGATAAAGGCCGGAGATTGGGTAATTTTTGAATCAGGCTGGAAATGTACTTGGGAGGTCTTGGCGCCGATTAGAAAAAAATACAATTTTAATTAGGATTTCTTTGGAATAGTAAGTAAGTACTCGAGTACGTACTTGAGTACTTACTTTTATTTTTATCCGATATTAATCCGCTATCGGAATCAAGAACGCTTTTGGTTGTTAATTTTATTCTCGAGAGCGTCTTGGCGGAGAATTTCCCAAAATGGCGAAAATATAGTAAAATTAACCCGAGCTTGAATCAGCATTGAGTAAGGTTTTTATTTTCCCAAAAAATTCCTTTTTCTCCGGCCTTTCATTGCATACGGCAGTTGCGAAAAATAATCTTTTTTCGGGAAAATAAATTCAAACTCCATCTTGATTAAACGGGTTTTTATCCGGTAACGCTTATTTGAGAAATGAATAAAATTTGCCCGAGGGAGATTTTTTGATTTTATGAAAAAATAAATTTATGTATTTGAAAAAACTTGAAATAGTCGGTTTTAAATCTTTTGCTAATAAAACAGTGGTTGATTTTATGCCGGAAGATTCTTTGGAGGAGGTTAAAACCGGAAGTGTTGATAACGAAACAGGCAAAAAGAAGTTGGGGATAACCGCCATTGTCGGACCCAACGGGAGCGGTAAATCGAATATCGCCGATTCCATTCGCTGGGTAATGGGTGAGCAATCGATGAAGAATTTACGAGGTAAAAAATCGGAGGATGTTATCTTTGCCGGGAGCGGGGTCAAGGGGAAGTTAAATTATGCTTCCGTGTCTTTGCATTTGGATAACAGCGATAAAAAAATCCCACTTGATTTTTCAGAAGTGATTATTCGCCGAAAAATTTATCGAAGTGGCGAAAGCGAATATCTGATCAACGGCGCTAAGGTTCGCCTGAGTGATATAACCGATTTATTGGCCAAGGCCGGAGTGGGCAAGGATAGCTATAGTGTCGTCAATCAGGGAATGAGTGATGCAATCTTGAATGCTTCGATTGTAGAGCGCAAGGCGATTTTGGAAGACGCGGCCGGGGTGAAACAATATCAAAT
>Ga0172377_10008094_pt1 | contig 10793 bp, 6 predicted proteins | sample Pumphouse3metaG_FD_119749 | JGI IMG/M metagenome (GOLD analysis project Ga0172377, IMG submission 119749) | Leachate microbial communities from a municipal landfill in Southern Ontario, Canada - Pumphouse #3 metaG | ecosystem: Engineered > Solid waste > Landfill > Unclassified | place: Canada... | reverse complement strand
AGCAGGTAATATTGTTCAAACAGCTGGAATTATTAACAATATCATTGGTATCTTCGGAGTGAATGCGATTAACTGGGTTAATCCAGGGTCTTCCTGGAGTGCTAATATGATGGTTGTTTGTATTTATATTATTTGGAAAGCTCTTCCTTTTAAAATTTTAATCTTATTAGGCGGACTACAAACCGTCAATAAACAATATTATCAAGCAGCCAAAATTGATGGAACGTCGAAAGCTCGTACGTTTTTACGGATTACAGTTCCGTTATTGTCACCGATGATTGCGTATGTTGTTATTACATCATTTATTGGGGGATTCAAAGAATACTCAAGTATTGTTGGTATCTTTGGAGAAAGCATGGGGCCGAATGGTCAAATGAATACCATCGTTGGATATGTCTATGATATGTTACCAAAAAGTAACGTTGGAAACGCCGCTGCGGCTGCGCTCATTCTCTTTGGTATTATATTAATTGTGACAGCACTTAACTTCTATATTAGCAAAAAGAAAGTACATTATTAGGAGGTGTAATATGAAAAAAAATACCTCTATTCCTGATACAGCTGTTGATATTGCAGAGGTCAAAAAACATCAATTAGTGTTGAAAGTTCTTTTGTACATTCTGATTTATTCGTTTTTAACTTTTATGGCGATTATTGTTCTCTTTCCGTTTTATTGGATGATTATTTCATCGCTTAAAACATTAGCAGAATATCGGTTAAATACTCCTACTTTTTGGCCACAACAAATTTTTATACAAAACTTTAGAGTGGCTTATGAAGTCGCCAATTTAGGGCAATTATTCGTTAATACCTTGATTGTTGGAGTCGTTTCAACTATTCTATCTTTGATTGTTACGGTCTTAAGTGCATTTGCTTTTGCCCGATTAGAATTTAAAGGTCGTAATTTATTGTTCGGAGTTTTAATGGCTACGATGATGGTTCCAGGAGAACTATTCACCATTACCAATTATATGACTGTGACTAGTTGGAATTTAACCAATACTTATACGGTGTTGATTATTCCTTTCCTTGTCAGTGTCTTTTATATCTTCTTGCTGCGGCAAAACTTTAAGCAAATACCTAATGAATTATATTTGGCTGCTAAAGTGGATGGTACAAGTGATTTGAAGTACTTATGGAAAGTAATGATACCGCTATGTATCCCTATTCTCATTACCATTACGATTTTAAAGATGATGGGAGCATGGAACTCATATATTTGGCCACGATTGGTAGCCAATGATGATGCTCATAAATTAATTACCAACGGGTTACGAGGAGCTTCGTTTACCGATGAAGCCAATGTAACCAACTTCCCAGCGCAAATGGCGGCAGTTGTTATTGTCTCATTTCCGCTATTCTTAGTCTTCTTATTTTTACGTAAATATATCATGAAGGGCGTTGCTCGAAGCGGTATCAAAGGATAAGAAGAATTAAAGTTATTTTGTTGAAAACTAAAATAGTAGTGCGGTTTTTTATCATATTTGATTTTTGGCACTACCACAATTATAAAAGGAGAAGAAAATGAAAAAATTGTTTATCGTAATTTTTACTATCATTTGTTCATTATCTCTTGTTGTCCTATCAGGATGCAGCAAAGATGATGGTAAAACAACCGTTACCTTTTATCACACAATGGGTGCGAATCTAAGAGAAGTTCTTGACAAATACATTGTGAAGTTTAATGAAGAAAATCCTGATATTAAGATTGTTCATGAACAAGTTGGATCATATGACGATGTTCGTGATCAAATTATTACTGAATTACAAGCAGGACGTCAACCAGCGTTGGCCTATTGTTATCCTGATCATGTTGCTTCTTATTTAAGAAGTAAAAAAGTAGTGGATCTCAATGAATATATCAATGATCCTGAAGTGGGATTAACTGCAGATCAAATTGCTGATTTTATTGAAGGATATTATGCAGAAGGATCACAATTTGGTGATGACACTAAAATGTATTCACTTCCATTCTCAAAATCAACAGAAGTGATGTATTATAATAAAACATTCTTTGAAGAGAATGAATTAGCTCTTCCTACTCATTGGTTTTCAGTGGATGAGGCGGATACTACTTCAATGGAATATGTTATTGGAACCATTAAAACCATTGATCCAAACTCTGTTCCTCTTGGATATGATAGCGAAGCCAATTGGTTTATTACAATGACTGAGCAATTGAATACTCCTTATACAGCGGCGGCAACAGACGTTGAAGATCGTTTCTTATTCAATGATCCATCTAATGTTTCATTCTTGAAAAAGTTTAAAACATGGTATGATAATGGATGGATGACTACGCAATTAGTGTATGGTGGATATACATCCGGATTATTTACTAACTTAAAACAAACTGATGGCAAAATATTGCGATCTTATATTTCTATTGGATCATCTGCTGGGGCAACATATCAATGTCCAGCAAAAGTGGGAGAAACTTATCCGTTTGAAGTTGGAATTGCTCCTATTCCTCAAGCTGATCAAGACAACCTAAAAGTTATTTCTCAAGGTCCTTCTATTACTATGTTTAAACAAAAAGATGAAGCTGTTAATGATGCTACTTGGTTATTTATCAAATACTTATTAACCAACGCGAACTTCCAAGCTGAATTCTCAATGGCATCAGGATATGTTCCTGTATTAAAATCTGCTTTTGAAGTTCCTGCTTACATCGATTTCTTGGCTGATGCTGGGTATACTAAAGAAACGATTGCATCTCTTTCAGCAAAAGTTTGTATGGAGCAAGAAGATAATTACTTTACTTCACCCGCATTCGTTGGTTCAACTGATGCACGTGATGAAGTAGGACAACTTCTCGTCTCTGTTATTAGTGCTGGTAAAAATGCAACCGATGCTGATATCAACGAATTGTTCATAGATGCTGTTAATAAGTGCATTACCTTGAATAGGTAATCATTAAAGTGTCATTGGAATAAGTGTATAGACAATGAGAATGAAACGATTTATTATTTTTCTGTTGCTCATCATCGCATCGCTTGGACTTGCTTCATGTAAAACAACAGACCCCACGAGTTGGGATTATGTACGTGATCAAAGTTTAACAGATTTTGCCATACAAGCAACATTGAATGAAAATAATTTAAATTCTGATTTTGATGTAACTGGCCGCGGCTATGTTACTGTCGAAACGTTCATCGATGGAGATACAGTTCATTTCCGTAATTATAGTAAAACTAGAATTTTAAAAGTCAGATTTATTGCTATTGATACGCCTGAGTCAACCGGTAAAGTTGAACCATGGGGAAAACCTGCTTCTCTGTATACGAAAAGTAAATTAGAAGATGCACAAGCCATCGTGTTAGAAAGCAACGAAGAAGGAAATCCTGTGTTTGATTCCACGGGTGAACGCTATTTGGCTTGGGTTTGGTATCAAGCCAAAGACAGCGATGTTTGGAGAAATCTCAATGTTGAAATTCTTCAAGATGGATTAGCAATGGGAAAAAACTCATCTTCTAATCGATATGGTACTATTGCGCAAGCAGCCTTAACGGATGCCAGAGCGAATGACTTAAATCTTTACTCGGGAGAGAATGATCCGTTGTTCTTTTATGGAGAAACAGTTGAACTTACTATTAAAGCCCTTGTGACTAATAAGGATGCATATAATGGTATCAAAGTTCGATTTGAAGGGGTTGTTACCAAAGTCGACGGGAATGCTGTTTATATCGAACAGTATGACGAAGACGCTAATCAAGCATTTGGAGTATATGTATATGGCGGATATGCCTCATTAGCTCCACGATTCTTAGTGGTTGGATATCAATTAATCATTACGGGGACCGCTGATAACAATGAAAACTTTGGATTCCAAGTATCGGGATTATCGTTTTCTTTGATTGATCCGACGGTCAATGATGTTGTCATTGTTGCAAAGAATGTTGAAACGACTCCTACGCTTATTCTAGCAGATGAGTTACTTACTAATGAATACTTGGACGCAACCTATGTGAAAATGGAAAACTTACAAGTTGTTAGTATTTATACAACTACCAATGATGATAGTAGTAGTCAGGGTGCGATGACCCTAACATGTCAAACGGCTGATCAACAAACAATCATCGTTAGAACTGTCGTTCTTATGTCAAATAATGAACTGGTTACGGAAGAATATTTTCAAAATAAGACAATAACTGTTATTGGAATTGTTAATTATTTTGAAGGAGTTCCTCAAATTCAACTATTTAATTTAAATGATGTGACTATTATTCAATAAAAAAATTTAAAGGAGAAAGAAATGAAAAAACTGTTTACATTATTGACCGTTCTTTTGTTTGTGTTCATGCTTAGTGCGTGCACAAAAGGACAAACGGTAGCTCCTCAAGCGACTGTTGATGAAGCTGCTGCACTTATTTATGAGTACAACAAACCGGGAGAAAACAATCAATTGACTGCTAGCTTCACCCGCGTTGCTGTCATGGATTACGATGGATACGCAATGACTGTTGAATGGATCGTTGAAGGCGTTAGTGAAGACCTTGTAAAAGTAGTCCCTAATGCTGATGGAACAGAAGTGACTATTGAAGTGAATAAATATGCTGCTACAGATCAAGAATTCACCATCAAAGCTACTGTGAAAAGTGGAACAAACACTAAAACTGTTGAATTCACTTATACCATGAAAGCATATGTTATTTCAAGTTGGGCTCATTGGGCTGAAAATCCAACAGATGTTACCATGAACATTAAAGGGGTTATTATTGCAAAAGATGTGTATAGTACTTCTTATAATAATGCTGGTATTTATCTTCAAGATTTAGATGGAATTCATGGATATTATGCTTATGGATTGACTTGTACACAAGCTCAATATAATACTGATTTAGCCGTTGGTAATGTGATTGAGGTGACAGGAACAACTAGTATGTATAATAACTTTAGAGAATTTGGTGTCGGATGTACTTATTCATTAGTTAAAGATGAAGAAGGCGAAATCCTCACTGCTGAGGTTGTTCCTCTTGATATTACTTCTTATGTTGAAGCAGAAACTGATTTGAATATGTATCAAGGAAATTTAGTTGAATTAAAGGGCTTTAAAGTTAAACAACTTGAAGTAGCAACTGTCTTTAATGAAACTACCGGAAAAGGATCATTAAACATCACTTTAGAAAAGAGCGGTGTTCAAATTATTACTAGAATTTCTACGTCTAATACGTATACCTATGCAGCTCTAGTTGAAACGTATGAAGCACTTGCGGTTGGTTATACTGTAGATGTTGTTGGTCCATTAGCTTGGTATAATGCTGGACAAGTATATGCCATTATTGATGGAATTACTGTTGTTTCTACTGAAGTGACAACTGCTGATTATTTAGATAGTGCTTTACAAGCATTAGAAGACAAATATAGTGGATTTGTTGTTGATAAAGATATTACATTAGATGCTACTATGGGAGTTGAAGGACATGAAGCGACCCTCACATGGGTATCAAAAAACACGGATGTGATTACTAATGAGGGAATTGTTACCTTACCTGATGAAGAAACTGAAGTTGAATTTGAAGTAACCTTGGCTATTGGTGATGATGAAATAGTTGCAACGATTGAATTAATCGTTCAAAAAATTCCTGTTTCAACCATTGCTTCTTTAATTCCATTAACTCCTGCTACTAGTTCAGATGAAAAACCAACCGTTGTTATTGAAGGGGTCGTTATTGGCCATCAATACAAAGGATATTGGGTTGCAGATGCAACTGGAGCGGCTTTAGTATGGCTTAATGCAAACGTTGTTGTTGGAACAAATGCTCCAGAAATTGGTACCGTTATTAGCCTTAAAGGTGGATTAACCACTTATGGAGAAGCAAACTCTTTCACAATGCAAATTTCTCCTATTGGAGATTATACGGTTTTAGATACCCCTGCGCCAACGCTTCTAACACCGACAGTTGTCACATTTGATACACTGTTTGGACTTAACTTAACGACTTATGAAGGCGCCAAAACGGCTGCTCTTACTTATTTCGGAAAACAAGTTACTATTACTGGAACTGCTGTCCGGATGGGAAATGATAATTATTGGAAGATTCAAAATCCAACTAATGAAAATCAATGGTTTAGACTCAATAATTTAGCTTCTAATACAGTCATCAAAGCACAAGATGGTAATAGTGTTACTGTCACATTGATGGTTCGAGAACTTTATTATATTGATGATGCTGGTAGTTATAATAACTATAAAGCGGGAACCTTTGGTGGTGTTTATTTGATAGATGCTGATCTTGTTCCCAATTCATAATGATTAAATGATAAAAATAAAAAGTTATATGTTGATAAGTAATTATCACATATAACTTTTTTTATATTATAATCCAGTATGACAGAAGAAATTATTGCGAATGTGAGAGGTCGAATTGATAAAATAAACAGGCATTTTAATATTATTATATAAAAAAAAGGATAATTTAATTAAAAATACCCACTCTATATAGAAATTTTAAAAAAAATATGATAAAATATGGTTGTAAAATAATACTCTTGATTTAAAGGGTCAACGATGGGAGGAAATATGAATAATAAAAAAGTCGTTTTGATTATCGTGTTGGGGTTGATTATGAGTTTGATGGGGTGTCAAAAAAATAATGAAGCGCAAGCGATAGCCAATCAAATTATTATTGCCAATCAAAATGAGATTAGTGAATCATTTGCATTACCCAAAATAATGAATGGGAATCCAGACGGGTATGTTACCTGGGAATCTTCATTACCAGAGCTTATTACTATCAGTGAGTATCCACTTTGGAATACTGCTTTTAGTAAAGATGAATATTATCAAGCGGTTGTGATTTTACCTACAATCGATACAACCGTTAGTTTGACAGCAACCGTCATTTATGGGAACCAACTTGCGAGTAAAGTCTTTAAAGTGACAGTGTTAGCCAATCAATATGAAGTGCTTTCGATCGCGCTTGCAAAAGAGGCGACGCCTAATCAATCAGTGGAAGTCAGTGGAACGGTGGTTGTCTCTTTAGATCATTGTTATGTGATACAAGATGATACTGGGACTCTTTATAGTGATGATCAAGGTCATACTTATGTGGTGGGTGATATTGTTCGACTACGGGGTAAAAAAATTAATTATAATCAAATGCCTCAAATCAATGTTGAAATGTCTGAAAAAATAGGACAAGAGCTATTCGGGTTTGATCCATTTGTTGGATTAGATACCTTATCTATTGAACAATTAATGGATAGTGACCCCACGCAGTTAGATTGGTATGGGAGTCTTGTTTATCTGAGTGGAGTTGTGGCATCATCAGATGATCCAATGTATCCATATCGGTTGGTTCATCCGGTAGATCCTACCCAATTTATTCGTATTAGCCGGGATAGTGATGAAACAGGTAAAATTGAATTACAAGCATCGGTCGGTGAATCTATTAACGGAGTTGTTTTAGTGTACGGATACGACGCAGGAGCTTATTATGTGTTATACATTCCAGAAACAGTCATCCAAGAGGATTATGCGTATACAACCGAGGACTATTTAGCGATAGCAGCCCAATCGTTACAACAACAATATAGTGGACTGGTTGTGCAAGGTGATCAAATCCTTGATGAAGAGATGGGACTGGCGGGCCATGAGGCAACTCTCACGTGGGTTTCGCAAGAGCCATCTGTGATATCACATGATGGAAAAGTAACATATCCCGATGAAACAACAATCGTTTTCTTTGAGGTCACGTTGACGATTGAGGATGAGGCGGCTTTAGTAACGGTTGAGGTGATTATACCTGAGTGTCCTTTATCAACTATTGCTTCTTTAATCCCCCTAACTCCCGCTCAATCAACGGATTTATTGCCTCTTGTCGGGATTGAAGGCGTAGTTATAGGGCATGAATACAAAGGATATTGGGTTGCTGATGAAACAGGGGCCCTTCTAATAGGGCTTAATGAAGTGATCACGGTGGGAATCAATGCTCCTGCTATTGGTACAGTCGTTCATTTAAAAGGAAGGCTGACTCCCTGTAAAGAGGCGACTTCTTTTACTATACAACTACTCCCCATTGGAACCTACACCGTTTTAAATAAACCAGCTCCTGTTGTATTAAGACCGATTGATGAAACGTTTGATACCCTGTTTGCTCTTAACGTAACCAGTTATCAAGATGCAAAAATGGCGGGTCTTCAATACTACGGCAAACAAATGACTTTGTGTGGAACAATTGTTCAGATAAACAGTGATCATGTTTGGAAAATACAAGATCCTGCTAATCCCAATCAGTGGGTTCAACTGAATAATTTAGGATCTAATGTCTTTTTAAAAGCCAACGAAAATCAAATGGTATCAATCACGATGATGATTCGCAACATTTATTATGTAGATGATCAAAGTGTTTATGACTATTATCGTATGGGAACGGTTGGTGGAGTCTATTTATGTGATAGTGATATTTCTCTTTTAGAATAATATCAAACAATCATACCGATTTACTGAAAAAATTATTTATCAATTATACCTATTGTATGATATAATAAAACTATAAACCATAAGGAGGAGTGAAATTGAAAAGAACATTCTTATTATCTTTTGTATTTTTAGTATTTGGATTAGTCTTAGTGGGGTGTAGTCCCAAAGTGGAAGATCCAACTGGGCCGACTTTGCTTGAATTGAAAGCGGATTTGGCTTTAGATAAGACGGCTAATATTGATGAAAATATTGAATTACCTAAATATGTGATGTCTGTTGCGAGTAGTGGAGTCTATAATCACACGATTACGTGGGCAAGTAGTGACTCTTCTGTTATTGCTATTGGTGGATTGAATAAATCTGCCACTCACTATGTGACTACCGTAACGCAAGCAGCGCAAGTTAAAACCGTTACTTTAACGGCCACTATTGTGTTAAACAATGCCCCTGGAGAAGCAACCAAACCGTTTACGGTGACAATTGCAGCCTTACCACTGATTGATGATGATACTACTACCACCCTGGATGCAAAAAGTGCAACCGATGGAACAGCAGTTGAAATCAGTGGAACCATCTCTTACGTGAATGAAAAGGGATTATTTGTTCATGATCAAGCAGGGGGACTGTATATTTATTTAGGTAAAACTCATACCTATCAAATAGGTAGTGATGTGGTGGTCTCTGGAACGAAATCGACGTATAGTTATTCCGATAATTATATGCCACAAATTACAAACAATCCCGAGCCTACGATTACCGTTGGAACCAATTCTGGATATAACGAAATGCCCGAAAATCTCACCTATGCACAAATTGGTGAAAAAACGATCACTGATCTTGCTTTTTTTGGAACGATTTTAACTCTTCGGGGGGTGGTTGAAACATCAACGGATTATAATACGCCATATATTCTTCGGGATTATGGAGCATCTGGATTCGTTGGAATCAATAAATATGTGGTGACAGCGGCAACAGCACAACTGGCTGATCATGTCGGGGATTATGTAGAAATAGACCTCATTGTATATGATTTCTATCAACCAACTACTGGGGATCAATATTGGCGGTTCTTAGCCATTGAAAATACATTAGAGGTTAAAACGCCTCCTGTGTTAAGTGATGCGGATAAAGTTGCTCAAACCAAACAAGAATTGAGTGCGGATTGGGCCAATAAAGTCGTCAATGCGGATATTACGCTTCCGGATACGAATGCTTATGGAGTTACCATTACGTGGGCAAGCAATCATGTGGCGATTTCAAATAGTGGGATCTATACGGCTCCACAAGATGAAGATGTTACTGTGACCTTCATCGCGACGATTGTGACTACCAGTGTAACAGATACTCTTACTCTTACTATGACGGCTAAAAAAGCGGTGTCTGAAAATGAACTTCATATTATTATTAATGAAGTTTATGGCGGCGGAGGAAATAGTGGATCAACTTATAAAAATGATTTCGTCGAACTATATAATCCTACAGATAGTGCCGTTGACCTGTCAGGATGGAGTCTTCAATATGCCTCAGGAACGGGAACCTTTAATGCAAAGGTTGCGTTAACTGGTAGTATTGCTGCTCATTCATATTACTTAATTCAATGTGCACAAGGCTCAGGAGGGACCGCTTCTCTTCCCACTCCCGATGTAACGTGTGATATTGCAATGAGTTCGTCAAAAGCAAAAGTGGCCCTAGCCAATACAGCGACTACGGTTGTGAATCCCACGGATTCACAGGTCGTTGATTTTGTTGGAATTGGTGAAGCTAATTTATATGAAGGAACGACGGGAACGACGGCTGCTTATGATAATACATCGTCCGTGACTCGTATTAATTTTATGGATTCCAATGATAATAGAGTTGACTTTGAAAAAACAACGCCAACTCCTCAAAATTCGGCTAATTAATTATTGAATTAAAACTCCTTTCGATATCGAATTGAAAGGAGTTTTAAATTTATTGGGATTAAATTATAGATAGTAATCATTTTTTTGTGATATAATAAGATATTAAAATAGGAGGATATCAGGATGCTTTATCGACATTGGAACACTCTTTCTTTGCGTACCTCTGCTCTTGGATTTGGATGTATGCGGTTTAAAACTATCAATGGAAAAGTTGACGAAGATTTAGCCATCTCGCTTCTTCATCAAGCCTATGATCGGGGAATCAATTATTTTGATACTGCGTATGTTTATTTAGATGGGCAAAGTGAGGGTGTTTTAGGACGGGCTATGAAAGACTTCAATCGAAGTAGTTTTCATATCGCCACTAAATATTCATTATGGAATTTAACTGATCCGACAGAAATTAATCAAGTGATTGATCGCCAATTGGCCAATTTACAAACAAATTATATTGATTTTTATCT
>Ga0172377_10008091_pt1 | contig 10795 bp, 9 predicted proteins | sample Pumphouse3metaG_FD_119749 | JGI IMG/M metagenome (GOLD analysis project Ga0172377, IMG submission 119749) | Leachate microbial communities from a municipal landfill in Southern Ontario, Canada - Pumphouse #3 metaG | ecosystem: Engineered > Solid waste > Landfill > Unclassified | place: Canada... | reverse complement strand
CTTGTTTTTCATTTGAAGTTAAAAATAGATGCCTATATTGATGTTTACACGTCTTTCCCAGCGGCTCGTTGTCCCATTATATAAAGCATCTGCATAATGTTTGCCTATCCAAGGATGATTTTTTGCCAATACATAATCGACTAACATATAGATCGGTCCGGTATGCAGCATACAGCCTAAGACATTCATGTACGAAGGCTCAACGTGTCCGATCGTTTTATGAAGGGAGGACCAGTCGTTGTAAAATTTAATGTCGTTTAGGAGTCTATGATTCACAGGCAGCTTATAGGCAATACTTAAGCAAGAAGATACACCTCGCCGTGCTACTTTATAATCTGCCCCAAAAGCGCCGAGTGTAATGTAATCGGTAGGGGTTTCGTTTTTTGGTGAAAAGTCATAATACAGGGTTTGCGCTTTGATATCCCACCGTTGGATACGAAATACACCATGCAACGCTTGTGCATAACGGCTACCAATACCTCTCGTCTGTGTATTATAAATACGCCCGTATTGCCCCGTATAACCTATCTCATGTCGTCCAAAATGGTAGACTATACGTCCCGTCAACTGATTCAACTCTTCATTGACACCACTTATATCATAAGCGTATCGATTATTCTTCTGACTAAACACATCTTCTGCATTTTTGGCTAAACTAAGTTGCATCTCCCACCTCTCATTGGGCGTATATTCTAAAAGTGCACCAAAGTCCGCATCATCTTCAAAACCTAAATAATAAGGCATATTAAACATAAAGCTATTACTCGTATAGGGCAATATACCAAAGGGCGTACGAGGCATCCCTAATTTTAATTTGAGATGGTCGGTAAGCGGTAAACCTACATAACCATTATGCAACATACCCCCCCCGAAAGACTCAGCATAATAACGGGGTTCGATAAAAAATTCAATTCCTTTTATGCGACCTGAAGCAGAAAAAATCAAGACATCAAAAACAACTTGTCCACCTTTATCTTGATGAGAGGGTTCCCAACTATTTTTCATATACGTATACCGAAAAGCACCCCCTAATTTCAACGAATCTTTGGATTCAAAATTAATCGCATGAACCGTACTCACCAACGACAAAACAACCAGACATAGACTTATTACTTTCTTCATTCTTTTCATTAAACTAATCCTTATCAATTCTTTATCTCACGATCTGGATCACGACCAAAATAGGAAAATGCAAAGATAGCAATAATAATCGGTCTCTTTACCCTACTTTAACTGAGAGTAATTTCGGATGCAGCATACTTAACTATTCTTTTTGAATTTCTATTTTTTTACTTAACTTTGGAAAATCTAATACAAGTAAAACATCTCTTTGTAGATGTTGCACCCAAAAAGTTAAATCTAATCGCAATGAAAATAAATAAAATTAGTTTATTAATCTGTTCTTTCTTGCTTATCTTCACAGCACACAGTAGAACTATAACACCCGCTCCGCAAGCAAAAGAAAAAACCACACAAACACCCATTTTAAAATTACCCAAAGCAGAATCCTTTTCTTTTTATGGTTACCAAGGTTATACCTTTACGTATAACCATATAGCTTGCAAAATCGTACAACCCAACGTAACAGCAAAGGGAATACCCTGGCTTATTCGTGCTCGCTTTTGGGGACATGAACCCCAACTCGATTGCGCCTTATTAGCTCATGGCTTTCATATCGCTTACTGTGATGTAGCAGATCTATATGGTTCTCATGAAGCTGTCGCTCGTTGGAATGCGCTCTATCAATTACTCACCAAGCAAGGGCTAAACACAAAGGTAGCCCTCGAAGGCATGAGCCGTGGTGGATTAATTATCTATAATTGGGCCGCTCAAAATTTAGATAAAGTGGCTTGCATTTATGCTGATGCGCCTGTAATGGATATCACAACATGGCCTTTAGGAACAAAAGGGGGCAAACGTTCGGACAGAGATGCTGCCTTATTGACCAAAGCCTATGGTTACACAACTGAAGCCCCTCTATACCAGTGGAAACACAACCCCATCGATCATGCACGTGAAATAGCCAAAGCAAACCTTCCCTTACTTCATGTCGTAGGCGACGCCGATAAGACCGTGCCCGTAGCAAGTAATACCGCCGTTTTTGCAAAACGACTGGCCACCTATGGGTATACACTACAAATCATCCATAAACCAGGAATAGGACACCACCCCCATTCCCTAAAAGATCCTCAACCGATTTTAGATTTTATACTCAAAGCAACGAAACAGCCTAGCACCTTCTAAGCTAAAGAAAGATCATTCTCCCTTTCTTACCAACACTGAAATAAAAAGACCTTTTTCAAAAATTGTAATTTAAATTTGTATACTACGTACAAAGCACTTATCTTTGTGCATATTTAAGAAGCAAAGGGGTGCCCTATGATGGATAATAACATCGATGAGTGCTGAGATTATACCCTATGAACCTGAGGCGGTTAATACCGACGTAGGAATTGTTTATAGAGCTTTATAGACTTTTGGAAAGGATACCCCTTTCTTAGAAAGTAATCTTTGGCATAAGCCACCTCTTTATTTCTCTTATAAAGAAAGACTTATGACTTTAATACAATTTATTACCCTTACGAATAGGTCGTTCAATTTCTTTGAACGTACACTGAAAACTCAATCCAAAAGTTGTCAGTGGGTTCTACTGTGCCTAAAAATCAACCAATTATATAATTAGTAGTATGAAAAAAGATATTAAAATAAAATATCCTGATTCTAAAAAAATCTATTTAAAAGGGGAAATCTATCCTTCACTTGCCGTCGGCATGCGAGAAGTAACGCTTACCCCTTCGGTTACTTTCGATCAAAATGGAGAAAAGGTTTTTCATCCGAATGCGCCTGTATTAATCTACGACACGAGTGGTCCTTATAGCGATGAGCAGGCAACTATTGATCTAAAGAAAGGCCTTCCTAAATTTCGTGATTCATGGATAGAAGGACGAAAAGATACCGTACAATTACCCGAATTATCGAGTGAATACGGACGCCAACGATTGATGGATAAAACACTAGATTGTTTGCGGTTTAATCATCTAACTAAACCTCGTCGAGCCAAAGAAGGAGCTGGGATTAGTCAATTGTCTTATGCTAAAAGAGGCTTGATTACACAAGAAATGGAATACATTTCCATACGTGAAAATATGAATTGTGAGAAACTCGGTATAACCTCGTATATTACACCTGAATTCGTTCGACAAGAAGTTGCAGCAGGACGTGCCGTGATTCCTGCAAACATCAATCATCCCGAAGCTGAACCAATGATTATAGGCAAAGCGTTTCGAGTGAAAATAAATACAAACATCGGAAATAGTGCCACCACTTCTAGTATCGATGAAGAAGTGGAAAAAGCCGTATGGAGTTGTAAATGGGGCGGTGATACCCTTATGGATCTTTCGACGGGCGAACATATACATGAGACCCGTGAATGGATCATTCGAAATTGCCCTGTTCCAGTGGGTACCGTACCCCTGTATCAAGCCATGGAAAAGGTGAATGGAAAAGCCGAAGCACTTACTTGGGAGATTTTCAAAGATACCCTTATTGAGCAATGTGAACAAGGCGTTGACTATTTCACCATTCACTGTGGTATTCGTCAAAAAAATGTTCATTTAGCGAACACACGACTGACGGGTATGGTTTCTCGAGGTGGATCAATCATTGCAAAATGGTGTACGATCCATCAGAAAGAGAGTTTCCTATATGAACATTTTGATGACATTTGTGACCTATTAGCAAACTATGATGTAGCGATTTCACTAGGTGATGGCTTACGTCCAGGTTGCATTTATGATGCAAATGATGCGGCACAATTTGCCGAATTAGACACCATGGGCGAACTCGTCGAACGAGCTTGGCATAAAAATGTACAAGTCTTTATCGAAGGTCCTGGCCATGTCCCTATGCACAAAATCAAAGAAAACATGGAACGCCAGATAGAGAAATGTCATGAAGCCCCTTTTTATACCTTAGGACCGCTCGTTACCGACATCGCACCTGGATACGACCATATTACTTCTGCGATTGGTGCGGCACAGATAGGATGGTATGGTACCGCTATGCTTTGCTATGTGACCCCAAAAGAACATTTAGCTTTACCCAACAAAGAAGATGTTCGTAACGGCGTTGTAAGTTATAAGATTGCGGCACATGCGGCCGATATAGCCAAACAACATCCAGGGGCAACCCTACGAGATAATGCCTTAAGTAAAGCGCGTTATGAGTTTCGATGGAAAGACCAATTTAATCTAAGTCTTGATCCCGAACGTGCCTTGCAATATTATAAAGAAGCCAATCATGTCGGCGATAAGTATTGTACGATGTGTGGGCCAAATTTTTGTGCCATGCGCATTTCGCAAGGCATACGAAAAGAAGAGGTTAAAGAATAAAACAACTACGATTTATTCGTATATCAACAAAATAAATTAATTTATAACAAGATGATTGAATCAGAAGTATCAAGAGGAATAATTAGTTCCTATTTCAAAAAATTAGAAAACAACTTAGAAGTTGATGTAGCCATTGTCGGTGGCGGTCCTTCAGGTATTGTAGCTGCTTATTATTTAGCAAAAGCCAATAAGAAAGTGGCCTTATTTGATAGCAAATTATCACCTGGTGGTGGTATGTGGGGCGGTGCGATGATGTTTAATGAAATCATTGTACAAGAAGAAGCCATGGATATCATAAAAGAACTGGAGGTTAATTACCACAAATATAAAGATAATCTTTATCTGATGGATTCTGTACATACAACCTCTTCGCTTCTTTATCATGCTACCAAAGCTGGAGCTACCATCTTTAATTGTTACACCGTAGAAGACGTTATTTTTAAGAATCAAGAAGTAAATGGTGTCGTCGTAAACTGGTCTCCTGTCTTAAAGCTCGGCATGCATGTCGATCCCATCAATATCATCGCTAAAGCCGTGATAGATGGTACAGGACATGACAGTACCATCTCAAAAACAGTAGCCAGCAAGAATGGTATAGATCTAGCTACAAGTACGGGCCAAGTGATTGGAGAACGTTCGCTCGATGTACTCAAAGGTGAAGAAGCAACGGTAGAAAACACAAAAGAGATTTATCCTGGTTTATTTGTCTGTGGCATGGCGGCCAACGGGGTAAGCGGAAGCTTCCGTATGGGTCCCATCTTTGGTGGAATGATCATGAGCGGTAAAAAAGTATCTGAATTGATTATCAAGAAATTAGAAAAATAAACCACTTGAAGACATTTTAGCCTAACCCATAAACATGAACATCCATTGACCGTATTAATCAATAAAGTACGATCAATGGATGTTTTAACCCGTTTTATTGGGCCACCTTATGAATGGCAAACTCGTGGCATTGTTTCATGCACAAACCACAATTGATACATAAGTCAGGATTTATAGTCGCTTTGTTAGGCCCTTTAATTTTTACTTTCAACCAATCTTTAAAAGACATTTTTTTTATTTCTTCCTTCGATAACACGATCAGGTTAATCGCTGATTGCGGACACGTTTCAACACACTTACCACATCCATCACAAGAGGATTGATCTACGGAAATAATGCCATCTTTCAAACTTAATTCTTCTTTTACTTTCTTCGCTATTATTCGTTGCTTAAAATTTTTCATCTTCTTTCTTTATTATTAGAAGTAATCATATTACGAAATTCTAAAAAACAAAGATAACGCACAACAATTTCTAAAAAAGTTAATTTACATAAAAAATTAGACGTAAATATACGTCATATAAAATTATGACGTATATTTACGCCATAATAAGAACAAGAATATAAAACAAGAATAATGACACAATCAAAAATTCAATTATTTGATCCAAATCTCCAACTAAGTGCAGCGTTTTTGAAAGCATTAGCTCATCCCGCTCGTTTGGCAATCCTAAACTATTTAGCAGAAACCAAAACCTGTATTACAAGTGATATTGCAAACAAATTACCCTTAAGTCGAACGACGGTCAATCAGCATCTAACCGAATTGAAAAATGCTGAATTAATCAAAGGCCACACAGAAGGAGTCAAAACCTATTATTGTTTAAATAGTGAAAAGATACAAGAGTTAAAAAAAATACTGGAACGCTTTATGGGAAAAATTAGTAATCCTGAAAATTGTTGTAGTCAAGAAAAAAAAACAACTGTATAAAAGAGTAATATCAAGTATAGAATAAAAAAAATAGAACAAAATGAAAAAATTAGCTTTTTTGGATCGATATCTAACATTATGGATATTTTCAGCCATGTTTATAGGCGTAATTATCGGTTATCTTCACCCAGGTATTGTTGGCTTTTGGGAGCAATTCGAAGTTGGTACGACCAACATTCCATTGGCTATTGGATTGCTATTAATGATGTATCCCCCACTTGCCAAAGTCAAATATGAAGAATTAGGAAAAGTCTTTAAAGCAAAAAAGATCCTCACCCTATCACTCACGTTGAACTGGCTTATCGGCCCTGTTTTGATGTTTTTACTTGCCGTCATATTCCTGCATAATTACCCTGAGTATATGTATGGATTAATCCTGATTGGACTTGCTCGCTGTATTGCGATGGTGCTGGTATGGAATGATTTAGCCAAAGGAGACCCAGAATATGGTGCAGGATTAGTTGCGTTAAATAGTATTTTCCAAGTTCTTTTTTATTCATTCTATGCCTATCTGTTTTTAACCATTTTTCCAGGTTGGTTAGGTTTACCAACGACGACGGCCGTGAGTCGTATAACAATGGGTACGATAGCACAAAGCGTCTTTATCTATTTAGGCATACCTTTTGTCGCAGGATTTCTAAGTCAATTCATTCTTACACGTACAAAAGGTAAAGAATGGTATTACAAAAAGTTTATTCCCAAAATTAGTCCCCTTACATTAATCGCTTTACTTTTTACCATTATTGTTATGTTTTCGTACAAAGGAGAATATATAGTAAAGCTACCCTATGATGTATTATTAATAGCCGTGCCACTTATCATCTATTTCAGCATCATGTTTTTTATATCATTCTGGTTTACCAAAAAGAAAGATGTTTCGTATGCTAAAACAACTTCCGTAGCCTTTACCGCTACTGGAAATAATTTTGAATTAGCTATTGCCGTCTCGATAGCGGTATTTGGAATAAACTCAGGCGTAGCCTTTGCTGCGGTTATAGGTCCACTCATAGAAGTACCTGTCTTAATTTTATTTGTAAAACAGGCATTAAAGCAACGGAATAAGTTTACGGATTGAAGCTCCCTTTTCAATTTTAAATGCTTTTGGAAAGCTAGATGACTTTTTTCTTCCCGATTAGATTTGAGTACTTGGTCTATTTGGATCTGAAGTCGGACCAATGCCTATCAATGGCTACGGCTATGTCCTCATAAAAACCTTCATACTTGAAATCGACCCCCTCGCCACCAACAAGATAAGTCAATACAAAAAAATCCTCTTGGCTGTATTTCCTTTCATCAGATTGCACATCACTTTACTTCACAAAAGCAGAAAATAGCACACAAAAAAAGGAGTAAATCAACCGTAGTTGATTTACTCCTTTTTCGTTGCGGAGAGACAGGTCGGTGAACCTATCCTTCCATATAACTTAAAGTCAATGCTTTACTTTTCCAAATATTCAATCGGTAACGAATTAGGCACAAAAATTACACCCTTATTTGTCCACCTTTGACCTATGCTCTTCTGCATATATCTTAGGTTCAAAAGTACGATAATATATCTGAATAAACAAGCGTTTCATTTTTAATCCTTTAAGAATAGTGCAAGGTGCAAGTCTATCTATATATAGATACTTGCACCTTGCACAAATTATCTAAAATATAATTACCTTTGCATTAACAAAATAGAATTTGGGCGGATTCGTCCGTTTTATATAACATAACGTTCGCTGAACGTCTCACCACGAAAACTGGCACTTTTCATACAGACGAGACAACAGTCGCAATGTTCATGGCTATACTTTGGTATGGCGTGGACTTGCCTGTTTCGTCTGTGGGTATGCCAGTACCTCGTGGTGGAGCAGTGTGAGTTCCACGCTTTTTCTTTTGAGGTACAGCGAGCAAAGTATAAACACTGAAAAATCAAAAGACATGAGAAAGATTAAAGTTTACATTGCTGCTTCGATAGATGGTTATATCGCTCGATTAGACGGAGGTTTAGATTGGCTGACAGAATTTCCTAATCCTCAAAAAGATGATTATGGATATAGTAAAATGCTATCTTCTGTCGATGCTGTTATTATGGGAGGAAGAACTCTTCATGAATTATCATGTATGGATATTTTGTGGCCATACAAGGATAAGTTGACTTATATTGTATCTCGCAAAGCAATTGAGACAAATGCAAATGTAGAGTTCATAACAGAAGGTATTATTGAAAAAATATCGGAACTCCGAAGTAAAAACGGCAAAGATATTTGGCTTGCAGGAGGAGGAGAGTTGATTACAATGCTTTTAAATGCAGAATTGGTTGATGAAATGCAAATCTGCTATGTCCCTGTAATTTTAGGTTCTGGCATTCCATTGTTTCCCAATAATCCTATAGAATCTAATTGGACGTTGACGGAAAATATTGCCTATGCTTCCGGCATTATAAAATTGAGTTATAGACTATTGAGATATTGACGCATGTAGCATTTTGAAAAAATGGTTAGGTTTATTCTACTATTATTCATACATTTGCAATCGAATTTAAAAGTACTCCGATGAAAATAAACAATTAATAGTTGGTTTAATTAAACCGACACCGCAGAGATTTACATATATCGGTTTAATCTGATTCTCGTTATAGGAATCACTATTAATTGTTACAATGAGTATTATCATAAGTGATATTTCTTATCACTATTTCAATCAACATTCATTATTTGAGTCTGTCAGTTTTTCCGTTTCACAAGGCGAGAAAGTCTCTCTTATTGGCAACAACGGAGTGGGGAAATCAACCTTGCTAAAGTTGTTAGCAGGGGAGTTGGTATCATCTTCCGGCAATATTCGTACTGAATCAAAGCCATATTATGTTCCCCAACAAATAAACATTAAAGAACAAACCATTGCTGAAACTCTTGGCATTTCGGAAAAGATCAATGCGCTCAATGCAATATACGGAGGTTCAACCGAACAGATTTATTACGACATCCTAAATGATGATTGGGATATCGAAAACAAAAGCCGCTTAGCTTTGAAATATTGGGAGTTACAGGAAATCGCTCTTGATTTTTCTATTTCACAACTTAGCGGTGGAGAGAAAACGAAAGTGCTGTTAGCCGGACTGACTTTACATAAGCCGGATATTGTTTTGCTCGATGAACCAACCAACCATCTTGACCTGTCTGCTCGGAAAATATTATATGAATACATCCGGAATACTAAAGCTACAGTGGTCGTTGTCAGTCATGATGTTAGCCTGTTAAATCTTTTGGATATAACATACGAGTTGTCTCCAAAAGGAATTAGATTGTATGGAGGGAATTATGATTTTTACAGAGAACAAAAAACGATAGAAGATCGGTCTTTAGAACAGCAGATTGATGCAGAACAAACTGCCCTTCGGGTAGCTCGAAAGAAAGCACAAGAAGTTCGAGAACGACAAGAGAGGCGTTCCTCGCAAGGTGAACGCAGCAAACAAAAAGGAGGTGTTGCTCGAATCGTCATGAATGCTCGTGGTAATTTAGCAGAAAACAGTTCTGCCAAATTGCGAGAAAAGCATTCAAACATTATAGACAATACCCGGCAACGCCTATCTGCATTACGGGATCGCCAGCTACAAAACACAGAATTGAAAATAGATTTTGAGGACACGAAACTACATAGCGGGAAAATACTAATCTCTGCCCACGAACTCAATTTCGGATATGTGAAAGATAAATTTCTTTGGCAATCTCCTATTAATATTGAAATCAGGAGTGGCGAACGAATCCACATTCGAGGGAATAACGGCAGTGGTAAAACAACTTTTCTGAAATTATTGCTTGGGGAATTATTTCCAATACAAGGCGAAGTCATCAGATCTGATTTTTCGTATGTCTATCTCGATCAAGAATATGAGCAGGTAAACCAACCTCTCACTGTATTGGAATTAGCAGAGCAGTATAATAAAAACAATTTGGCAGACCATGAAATTAAACTGCGATTAAACCGAGCTTTATTTCCACAGGAAACGTGGGATAAAAATTGTCAAACGTTAAGCGGAGGCGAACGTATGCGGCTTTATCTCTGTTGTTTGATGATATCAAATCACATTCCTGACATTTTTGTTTTAGATGAGCCTACAAACAATCTTGATTTATCAAGCTTGTCGATTTTGACGGAAACAATCAAGAATTATCGGGGAACAGTCTTGATTATTTCACACGATGAATATTTCATCAACGAAATAGGAGTAACAAATAGTATTCAACTATAATTAAATTGAAAGGATCATGGGAATAAACGTAGATTTAGATTCGATTATCTATCACTAATAACTTTTAAGATAGAGATTTACAGGATGTGTTTGACAAGGGTTTACCATTCTTGTTCTAAATGCCCTATGCCTTTTTTAAAGTTATTAGTCTGTAAAATCAACAATTTGCAGAGATAGTCTTATCATTAAAATCTACTGAAATGATTAGAAAAATAGAAAATATATCAAAACAGATAGAAGATCAGGTACAAATAAAGGAACTGGAAATATCTAATATAATACGTGATATACCTCCTATAATTCTGATATTAGAGAGAGGATTCGTGGAAATGAAGTCTTTAGTTTTAAGTGAAAACTTCAAAACTAATTCTGATGAAATCCATTTTTTCAAAGAAACAAAACCAAAGTTAT
>Ga0172377_10008086_pt1 | contig 10798 bp, 8 predicted proteins | sample Pumphouse3metaG_FD_119749 | JGI IMG/M metagenome (GOLD analysis project Ga0172377, IMG submission 119749) | Leachate microbial communities from a municipal landfill in Southern Ontario, Canada - Pumphouse #3 metaG | ecosystem: Engineered > Solid waste > Landfill > Unclassified | place: Canada... | reverse complement strand
TGTTTCTTGAATTTTGAGGCATTTATCATTACATTTGTACGATATTGATGAAACTAATTTATAAGGATTTAAGATGGCTGAATCAAAAAGACTTGTTGCCTTAGATGTGTTTAGAGGTGCTACGGTTGCTCTGATGATTTTGGTGAATAATCCGGGACAATGGGGCGCGCAATATGCTGCACTTAAACATGCACCTTGGCATGGCTGGACACCGACAGATTTTGTTTTCCCTTTCTTTTTATTCATTGTTGGCGTTGCAATGGCTTTTGCATTTCGTAAGTACGATTATGAATTAAATAAGGATGCAGGCAAAAAAATTATCAAGCGAACTTTGATCATTTACGGACTCGGTCTCCTTTTGAACTTTTTAAGACCGGTTTCGGGTGCAAATTTTGGAGAGGTTGTTGGCAATCTTTTTGCAAGCTGGCGCTTGGTAGGTGTTTTACCACGTATCGCACTCTGCTATCTTTTTGCTTCATTGATTGTATTAAAATTTAATCATAAAACTGTTGTTTGGATATCGGTATCCATTCTTGTGGGCTATTGGGTGCTTTTGGCATCAACAGGTGGTTACGGAATAGAAGATGTAATTGTAAGAAAATTTGATCTTGCCATTTTGGGTGATGGTCATATGTATCATGGATATCGCGATACCATGGGACAGCGTATAGCTTTCGATCCCGAGGGACTTTTAAGTACTTTGCCTGCCATCGTGACAACTATTCTTGGCTATTTTACCGGTATGCTTGTTTTAAATAATCCCGATAAAAAAGAATTGGTCAAGAAAATGTTGATCCGTGGTTTGGCTTTTCTTGCCTTAGGTTTGCTTTGGGGTTTGTTTTTCCCGATCAATAAACCTATCTGGTCTTCATCTTATGTCGTTTTAATGGCAGGTTGGTCAATGATCTTTTTAGGTATATCAATTTACTTAATTGATGTGCTTGGCTGGAAAAGCGCAACGGAACCTTTTGTTGTGTTTGGATCAAACCCGCTATTTATTTTTGTCTTATCGGCTGTTTATGCAAAATTATTGGCTTATACCAAATTTCTCCCTTTGAATGGAACGCTTGTCAGTACCAAAACCTGGCTTTTTGCTAAGGTGTTTATGCCCATGGCAAATTATAGTAGAATTGATGCGTCTTTGCTTTTTGCTTTAACAACGATAACGATTTTTTGGGCTATCTCATTGATCTTATATCGCAAAAAGATATTTATTAAAATTTAAGAGGAAAAAATGAAGAAGAAAATAACAAGTATTCTTGTAGTCTTAATGCTGTTTAGCATTGTGATGGCAAAACCTAAAGTGAAATTGGGTATAGATGTTCTTGAAGATAGAAATTTTGACATTTTGCAAGGAAAACGGGTCGGTTTGATCACAAATCCTACGGGTGTTAGTCAGGATTTGCGTTCCACTGTGGATATTCTATTCGAAGCGCCCGGAGTGGATCTTGTTGCCCTTTATGGTCCTGAACACGGTGTAAGAGGCAATTTTGGTGCCGGCGATAAAGTCGATGATGCTCTTGATCCTGTAACGGGAGTTAAAGCCTATTCTTTATACGGTAAACGTAATCGACCCACATCTGAATCTTTGGAAGATATTGATGTTTTAGTTTTTGATATTCAGGATATTGGCTGTCGCTCATATACATATATTAGTACAATGGGTCGCTGTATGGAAGCCGCAGCAGAGAACAATGTTGAGTTTGTTGTACTCGATCGCCCCAACCCTTTAACAGGAAATATTGTTGAAGGTGCTACCGTAAAAGATGGTTTTTATTCAGGTGTTTCTGCCTATAAAATTCCCTATGTCCATGGCTTGACGGTTGGGGAGTTGGCAAAGGTTTATAACGAAGAAAATTTGTTAAGAGATGGCGTTAAATGTGATCTTACTGTTGTTCCTATGAAGGGCTGGAGAAGAAAGATGTCCTTTGATGATACCGGTTTAAATTGGGTTCCTTCATCACCGCATATCCCTGAAGGAAATACAGCCCCATATTATGTCTCTACCGGTATTCTTGGAGAGTTATATCAATTAAATATTGGCATTGGTTATACAATCCCTTTTAAGACTTATGCCGCTGAATGGATTAATTCTCAAGAGTTGGCCGATGCAATGAATGCTTTGGAATTAGAAGGTGTTATTTTTAGACCTATTTCATATAAACCTTATTATGGTGTTGATCAAGGCAAAGAACTTGAAGGTGTACAAATCCATATAACAGATTTTACAAAAGTGGAACTTATGTATCTGCAATTTCGTTTCTTAGAAGTACATCATGAACTATATCCCGAACATGACTTTTTTGAAAAAGCTAAACACCGTTGGAATATGTTCGATAAAGTCTGTGGAACCGATGAGATCCGCATTGAATTTACCAAGAATTACAAATTCGAGGACATAAAACCCATTTTTGAACGTGATGTCAATGAGTTCAAAGAAATGTCCAAGAAATATTACCTCTATCGATAGGAGAAAAAATGAAAAAATTATTAAGCGTTATTTTGCTGACATGCTTACTTATAGGCATGCTGTTTTCGGCGGATAATAGAGAATTCAGAGCAACATGGTCTATTACCTGGCACCAGTTTTCAAGTAGTCAAAGTGCTGAACAATTAAAGGCAAGAACGATTGCCATTCTTGATAAACATGTAGAAGCCGGTATGAATGCTATTATCTGGCAGGTTAGACAAGGTGGTACGGTTTATTATCCTTCAGCCATCGAACCTTGGGGTTCGTATTTAGGTTATAAAGACCCCGGTTATGATCCTCTGGAATTTGCTATACAAGAAGCACATAAGCGCGGACTTGAATTACATGCCTGGTTCAATACTTTTCATTGTTCAAGTATGCAGGATGGTGCTCCCGCAAAAGAACATCCTGAATGGGTGTGTACAGATGGAGATGGAAACCCTATGGGATCTTCTCGTTCCCTATCACCGGGTATAAAAGCTGTGCGCGATTATACGGTAAATTTAGCGGCTGAGATCGTAGCAAATTACGATGTAGATGGTATTCATTTTGACTATGTACGTTGGAACGAATACGACAATACAGAAGCCGGTGTGATGTTTGCAAAACAGGCCGAAGAGCTAGGCTTGCAAGACGGTGAATATACCGAAGAAATGGAATCATATTTTGTGCAGCGAGATACAAAAGAGCAGAATACTTCAAACAGAGCTCCTGCAGCATTCTCGGCAAGTAACCGCTATTTATTTGATACAGAACACCCCGAAAGCGCCGGTGTCCCTGATAGTACAGATCTTTTTCCGGATGCAACACCGGGAGTTAAATTTGCATCATGGGGTGATTGGCGACGAGGTTCCACCGATGTTTTTATGAAAGCCGTTCATGATACAGTTCGACAAATAAAACCGTGGGTAAAAATTTCACCCGCTGCCTTGGGCCGCTACAAAACCGCTTCTTGGAATGGATATTATTCGGTTTTTCAAGATGCAGCAAAATGGTTTAACGAAGGGTGGATAGATCTCTTAACACCTATGAGTTATCATTGGTTGAATGCCAGCGGTATGTATAATCAACTTATCTCGGACTGGAAACCAAGTCTTGGGCCAGGCATTGCCGAAGGCCGTCCATATTCTGTTGGCCCCGCATCATATTTAATTTCCAACTGGAGTACCCATAAGAGTATAGTGGAAAAATGCCGTACACTTGATTGGGTCATGGGATTCCAATTTTTCTCATACGGGAACTGGAAAGATTCCGATTATCCAAACCAGAGTGGCCATACTGTTTTTGCCAAGAAAACTAAACAGCCCAGCTATCATTTTATTAACAGTGATGTTCTCTCAACTCCTTCTTTAGAAGTGTTGGCGATAAATGACAGCTCATATACATTGACGATAACTCCCGGAGCAGGAACAAGCGAAGGACAGTGGTTTGTTATCTATCAATCGAAAGATTCCAATATTGATGTAGATAATGATGAGATCATAGATATCGTATTTTCTGATTCAATATTTACTTACAATCTGAAATATGATGGATATCAGTTAAATAATGATAAATACTATATTGCGGTGACTCAGGCTTCCCGTTACTGGGTAGAATCATCTGTTTCTGATATAAGCAGTACAAATGTTTTACCAAGTGTTCTTCCTCAGGTTGTAGCAAACTATCCGGAAGATGCTTCAACAGGTATCCCTAACAATCAAGTTGTCAGGATTGAATTCAATAAAAACATGGATGCAGCCAGTGTTGAAGCTAATTTAAGTATTTCACCTGAGCCCGAAAATAAGCAAATTTCTTGGGATAATCCTACTTGGGTAAAAGAAGATCACTTAGTGCTTAATATTTCAGCTTCTTGGGCTTTTGAAACCACCTATACCGTAAAATTGGATGGAGCTATGCTCGACCAGGCAGGTCTGAATTTAGATGGCAACCGGGATGGCACAGCAGGAGATGCTTACTCCTTTTCATTTACTGTCTCCGGTGCCGATAAAGAAGCTCCCATCATTGTAAATATTAATCCTGAGGATGCTACTTTATCTGTAGATACGGATTTGCCCGTAAGTATTGTATTTAATGAACTTATTGACAGATCAACACTAGAAGGTAGATTCTTGTTTTCATATCAGGGACTAAGCATCGAGCCCGCATATACCGCATTTAACGGAAGTGATGATCGTACCTATGTGAATGTTAAGCCAAGCTCATACTATCCTTCTTCGGAATATGTTACTCTTGACATCTTAGCTGGAATAGCCGATACGGCAGGAAATGCAATGGATGCTCAGGCAATTTCATTCAAGACCGATAGCAGTTATTACGCAAACAGAAGAGTTGTAGATAATTTTACGACTGATAAGGATTGGAGAAGACCGACATTTAGTGGCTCAACAGTAGGATTGAGCGAAACATTATCTTCAACAAGTCTTCAGTCCACAAATTATGTTCCCGGATTTGCTTCAGATACAAGAGCCTTAAAAATTGTTTTGGGTCCAACGCAGCCGGATTGGTTTGGTCGCATTCATAGCCCAAATTTGAATTCCAATTCAATGATAGATACTGCAATGAACTTGCAGGCATATATTTATGGTGATGGCAGCGGTTATAAATTCCGTTTTGCGCTTCGCGAACGAAATGGCGATAATCTTTTCGAAGTTTCTTCATGGTACACCGTAGATTGGACAGGCTGGAATCTTATAGAATGGGATATGACCGACACCTCACAATTAGGTGAATGGGATGGCATGACAAACAAGACAATAGATGGTGAATCTTACGGTTTAGAGTCTTTGCAATTTATACCCGGAGATGAAAATCCTGAAGCCATTGTAACGTGTTACGTCGACCAGATCAGAACTGTAGATCGTCGCGAGGGTTCTTATCCAAAAAATCATCCTCCTACTATTGCTGCTATTTCGGATACGGTAGTTGCACCATCCACGGGTGTTTATTATTTTGCTGAATACTCAGACCCTGATCCTAGAGATGTTTTGACCTTAAGCATTATCCCAGATACCAGTGCTATTTCGGTTAGACGATATTCATCACCGGCAGAAAAATTCAGATTAAAAGCAGATTCTGACTTTATTGGTACAAGTAATATTCTTGTGATCGTTAAGGATAATGGCGTAGGTGAACTTGCCGATACAGCAAGTTTCTCATTTACTGTAGCCATCAATCCTTCTGTTACGGAGGTCCCTGAGAGCTTTACTTTACATTCAAATTATCCTAATCCTTTCAACCCTGTAACAACCTTACATTTTGATCTTCCAAAGGCGGAAAATGTACGAATTGATATATTTAATACCCAAGGTCGTCGTGTCGCTGTTCTTGTGGATCAATTTATGGAAGCAGGAAGCTGGGAAGTAAATTTCGATGCTTCATACTTGAGTTCGGGTATTTACCTTTATAAGGTCACAGCCGGATCAGAAGTTGCCATTGATAAAATGACCCTTCTAAAATAGAAATAAAAAGTATAAAGAATATAGTGGGCTCAACAGTTGTTGAGCCCTTTTTTCTTGCGCATATATATTCTTGTTATAGGTGAATTTATATAAAAAACCCAATGGATTTTAAATCTATTTTCGCTATATTTGACAATTGTTAATTAGGTTAAGAATTACTGTATTTCAATGGGAGATATACATTGAAGCAATCAACGTTTAAAAAAGGTCTTCACACTGAGGACTACAAGTATTTTAGTCGGGAAAAAGCAATTGAAGTATTGCCTTTACCGGACGATGTTTACATTCCTTTGCAGCAGCATATTGGTGTTACTTGCACGCCACTTGTAGCAAAGGGTGATAAAGTTAAAACCGGGCAAATCATTGCGAATTCCGATGCTTTTGTTTCGGCACCAGTGCATGCTTCGGTGACCGGAGTGGTAAAGGATATTGGAAAGTATTACCATCCTTTAGGAATGCGTGCTAGCATGATACATATTCAGCGAGAAGGCGAAGATGAATGGGAATTATTAGAAAAGATTGATGATTGGAAATGGACAACTAAACAAAAATTGATCGAAGTGATCCGTAATGCCGGCATTGTCGGTTTGGGTGGCGCAACCTTTCCAACACATGTAAAATTATCACCACCAGATGATAAAACCATAGACTCGTTTATTTTGAATGGTGTAGAGTGTGAGCCATATTTAACATCCGATGACAGACTTATGATCGAAGAAGCTGACAAGATCCTTGAAGGCATGGCGATCATGATGCATATTTTGGATGTGCAAAAAGGGTATATTGGAATTGAGAACAATAAACCTGAAGCAATTGCTCAAATGAAAAAACGCGTTGTGGAGTTAGGTTATCCTTTTAAAGTTGTTCCTCTAAAAGTTAAATATCCTCAGGGTGCCGAAAAGATGTTGATCTATTCGGTGCTAAAACGCAAAGTTCCTGCTAATAAACTTCCTCTGGATGTGGGCGTTGTTGTAAATAATGTAGCGACAGCTTTGGCAGTTCAAGAAGCTATTATAGAATCTAAACCTTTGATCCAGCGAGTTATTACTGTCACCGGCGATGGTGTTAACGAGGCAAAAAACCTGATGGCTCGCATTGGAACGCCTTTTACAAATCTTTTTGATGCCTGCAATGGTGTAAAAGATGATGTTCATAAAATATTTATGGGTGGTCCCATGATGGGTATGACGCAATATCACCTGGAATCTCCTGTTGTTAAAGGCAGTTCGGGTATTGTTGCCGTGACGGGTGATCTGGTTAAAGAAGTAACAACGTATCCCTGTATACGCTGCGGGGGTTGTGTTCATGTTTGTCCTATGAATTTAATGCCTTTACGACTTTCAAAATTTTCTCAGAAAAAAGAAGTGGAAAAGCTAGAGGATTTTGGCGTTGCTAGCTGTATCGAATGTGGTTCCTGTTCTTATGTTTGCCCTTCAAGTATTCCGCTTGTACAGTGGATCAAAGTCGGAAAGATCCGGGTAAGAGAAAGCGCTGAGAAAAAGGCGAAGGAGAAAAAATGACTGAAATAAAAAAAAGCCCGGAAGAAGTAAAAGAAAAAGTTGCGACTCCGGATGTTGAAACTAAAAAGGCTGAAGCAAAGCCGGAAGAAAAAAAATCTGTCCTCAGTAGCTCAAAGAGCGGAGGCGGAAAACCCAAGCCTAAACCGGATCCTCGTCGTAGATTGTTTAAAAGCGATCGCATGACCATTGTAGCGCCTGCTCCGCACAATAAAGGTAAACACACTGTTCCAAAAATTATGTTTGTTGTTATTGCAGCGCTTATTCCCGCTGTTGTGATGTCGCTTATTTATTTTGGAATGCCGGCAATGCTAAGAATATTGGTAGCAATTTTGGCTGCTATGGTCGCGGAATATGCCTGTAATAAAATAATGAAAAGCGGTTTAACTCTTGATGATGGTTCCGCCATATTGACCGGTTTATTACTGGCTTTAACCTTGCCACCTTCTTTCCCGCTGGCAGCAACGGCCTTAGGCTCTGCTGTTGCTATTGTGTTTGGTAAACAGGTCTTTGGTGGCTTAGGAGCCAATATATTTAATCCCGCTTTATTGGGACGAGCATTTTTGCAGGCATCTTTTCCTGTTAAGATCACAACATGGACTTTACCGTTTTTCCATACATCTGATGCAGTTACAGGCGCAACGCCTTTAGGATTGTTTAAGTTTGGTGGCATGACAGAAGTCGCTACAAATCTTAAGCCACTTTTTTTTGGAAATATCGGAGGTTGTATAGGAGAAACCTCCGCTCTGGCTATTATTATCCCCGCCTTATTCCTTATTCTTGTTCGTATAGTAGATTGGAGAATTCCCCTATCATATCTTGCTACGGTGTTTGTTTTTTCAGGAATTTTATGGTTGGTCGATCCGGCTGTTTATCCTAATCCCGTGTTTATGCTTCTTTCCGGTGGATTACTTTTAGGTGCCTTCTTTATGGCCACCGATATGGTAACATCGCCGGTTACGCCCTTGGGAATTTGGATCTATGGTGTAGGAATGGGTGTGATCTTGGTGGTCATCAGAATTTGGGGAGGTCTCCCCGAAGGGGTTATGTATTCCATTCTCTTCATGAACGGATTAGTTCCTCTTTTAAATCGCTGGACGCGACCAAAATATTTTGGTGAGATCCAACATGAAAATGTGAGATAGGAGGGGATGATGAACAACACAGCAAAAATTATCGTCGTTTTAACTATCATTTCAATTATTTCCGGTGGTGTGTTAGCAGTATTAGACTCATTTACGCGCCCTAGGATCGAAGATTATGCTGAAAAAGTCAAGAATGCGGCTATTTACGATGTATTGCCCGAAAGCGTTAAAGTCGAAGTTATTAAAGTAAAAATTGACGATGAAGAACGGGAAGTTTATAAAGCGATTAAAAAAAATGAAGTTGTTGCTTATGCTTTTCAGGTCTCAGGTAGTGGATTTCAGAGTGATTTGGTTCTAATGGTGGGTGTTAGTCCCGATTTTTCTGAACTAAACTCACTTAAGATTCTCTCTCAAATGGAAACACCCGGTCTTGGCACTCGAATCGAAGAAGAATGGTTTATCGAACAGTTTAAAGGATTGAAATTAAAACCCTCTGTTACTTATATCAAGAATGCTAAACCATCCAAAGATAACGAAATACAAGCAATCACGGGAGCGACCATTTCATCTGCGGCTATTGTGGACATTTTAAATACCGAGATCAATAAAGTTCGCCTTGCCATGAATAAATAAAACATATTGCGTTTGGAGAAAAAATGAATAAAAAACCCGCAATTCAAGAATTAGTAAAAGGACTCTGGGACGAGAATCCTGTGTTGGTTCAGCTCTTGGGGCTTTGCCCTGCGCTGGCTGTGACAGTTTCTGCAGAAAATGGTTTGGCCATGGGATTGGCCGCGACCTTTGTACTGCTCTGTTCCTCTTTCCTTGTGTCACTTTTTAGAAAGGTTATTCCCTCACAAGTGCGTATTGCTGCGTATATTGTGATCATTGCGACCTTTGTAACTATCGCCGACAGATTTCTGGCCGCCTTTGTTCCTGATATTTCTAAGAGTCTCGGTCCCTTTATCCCCCTGATTATTGTGAACTGTATGATCCTTGGGCGTCAGGAGGCTTTTGCTTCCAAGAATGGCATTGGTCGCTCACTATTGGATGCTTTGGGAATGGGGCTTGGTTTTACGATGACCTTATTGCTGCTCAGTTCTATTCGTGAGATTTTGGGTTCGGGAACTTGGTTTGGTATGCAGATCATGTGGAAAGGTTTTGGCTGGAAAGTTATGGTTTTACCGCCGGGTGCCTTTCTTGCATTGGGCTGTTTGATCGCCGGGGCAAATTGGATCAATTCTAGGAGGAAAGCATGAATTTATTAGTCATTTTTATAAGTGCTGCCTTGATCAATAACTTTGTATTGAGCCAGTTTTTAGGTATTTGTCCTTTTGTTGGTGTTTCCAAGAAAGTCGATTCTGCTTTTTCTATGGGTATGGCAACGACCTTTGTCATGGTCATTGCAGCCATGGTAACTTGGCTGGTTTATAATTTGATTTTAGAACCATTTAATCTTGAAATACTTCAGTATGTAGCTTTTATTTTAATCATTGCTTCTTTGGTTCAATTGGTCGAAATGTTTATTAAAAAAGTATCCAAACCACTTTACGATGCTTTGGGTATTTTCTTGCCTTTGATCACTACTAATTGTGCAATTTTAGGACTGGCCTTGAATGCTGTTACAAAAGAATATAGTTTTTCACAGACACTTGTATATGGTATTGGTGCCGGTATTGGTTTTACGATGGCATTGGTTATTATGGCAGGAATCAGAGAAGAACTTGAATTGGTAGATATACCCAAAGCGTTTCAGGGTGCTGCTATTACAATGATCATTGCGGGGAGCTTGGCTTTAGCCTTTATGGGCTTTGCCGGATTAATATAAGGATTAAGGATGGATTTACAATTTATACTTATTGCAGCTGCTTCCATGGGGGGAATAGGTTTACTTTTTGCCGTGGGAATTGCGATTGCGAATAAAAAACTACAGGTCGAAGAAGATCCACGAGTTACCGATATTATGGAAATAATTCCGGGTGCAAACTGTGGTGGATGTGGTTATCCCGGTTGCGCTGCTTTTGCTGAAGCTGTTGTTAGGGATGAAGCACCTGTGAACGGTTGTCCTGTTGGTGGAAGCGATGTAGCTGACAAGATTGCTGCTATTATGGGAGTGGAAGTCAGTGCCTGCGAAAAGTTGATAGCTCAATGTCAGTGTCAGGGTGGACTTAAAGAGATCGCTTATCAAGGTGAATATCTGGGTGCTCAATCGTGTATTGCTGCTACCTTGGTTTCCGGTGGCAAAAAATTATGTGAATATGGTTG
>Ga0172377_10008083_pt1 | contig 10801 bp, 6 predicted proteins | sample Pumphouse3metaG_FD_119749 | JGI IMG/M metagenome (GOLD analysis project Ga0172377, IMG submission 119749) | Leachate microbial communities from a municipal landfill in Southern Ontario, Canada - Pumphouse #3 metaG | ecosystem: Engineered > Solid waste > Landfill > Unclassified | place: Canada... | reverse complement strand
TCCGACTCCGTACTCGTCGGTCTGCACATGATGTCGTCCATAGTGGGTATTGCCTCTGCTCTGGAAGGCGTTTCGCATTGCCAACAGCGAGATATATCCCCACTCTGCGGTTGTTGCCATGTGTGCTCCGTCGCTTCGGTTCTTCACCAAAGTAACAGACGCATCGTGAGTGATGGTATGAGCAGGCTCCAAGCCCCTGAGAGACACAGCATAGTTGGTGGACCCGACACGACCGGCAAGATACTTTGCGAAGTACCAGGTCTTCACCACATCGTCGATGACGAAAGCAGGATGGATCCCTGCGGTGCTGTCGCCGTACAAATAGGAAAGAAGTGCCTTCTCGTTCGGCTCGAACTTGACAAGGATCATCGGAAGCCCAGCCGCACTGAAGCGAACCGTGTTTTTCCCAAACGAAGCAGCTTCGATCCTCTGTCGGAAGTCTAGCTGGATTTCTTCGTCGGTCACAGAATAACTATTGTCCTTCCAGTACTGTGTCAGCTCGTCCTCGATTGCAAACAGCCTTTTGGCTATCTCATCTTGCGAATAATGTCCTGCATATGTCTTCATTCGAGACCCTCCATATCCATGTCACCAGGTTCGTATACCGGCTCAGGGAACAGCTCCCTGTAGTTGTCCCGAGCATCCCGTTCCAACGTAGGAACGTATGCCGCCGCTCTTTCCGGTCCACCGCCTACACGACGTTTCACGGTCAAGGAAACTCCCTCGTCCGCAAAGCTCATGTTGATCTCATGGACACCCTCTATCGCGCTGATTGTGTAAGTCATGATTCGATTACCTCCAGGGATACTTCGTATCCGGTGGATCGGCCGTAGACCGAAACCGGAGTTGTCTCATCCAACGGAATGGTGATGGTCTCCTGCGGTTCGAGCAGATATCCGGTCTTCTCCGTGATTCCACTTGGTCCGATCCGTACTGCAACGGCAATATCGGGATTCCTGATTGTCAGGAATTTTCTACTAGCAAGAGCAGAAGCACCGATCTTGATCTCTGCCGCCGCCGTTGACTGTACCGTCACCCTTCCGATTTCCGGACCCACGATAAACGGGATCTCAGTCTTCTTCGGCTGGATGGCAGTAGGTTTGTCAATCAGCGTCTGCATCTGGAATGCGTTAGCTATAAACATTAGACTTCCTCCTCAATATTTAACTGAAGGTGTCTGAAGCCCCTCAGTGTCGAAATACTCAACCCATAGGAATAGTTGGTTACTCCATCGGTCATGATGTGGGGACTTGCAGCCACCTTGTGAGCGACTAGCGCATCGGCATTACCTTTCACCGTCTCCGTCGATCTCCCCGCTCCTGCAAGCTCCGATAGGGCAGCGCTGTCCGAATAGACCTGCCCGCTGTCTACGAATGCCGAGGTATCGTAGTAGGCCCAGTGCCCGTTTCCCGATAGCAAATAGATGTAATCGTGGGACGGATCAGCAAGGTTCAACGCCGCAAGATCAGCAAACACGCCCTTTGGTCCACCGTTGGCCAAAGAAGAGATTTGTGTCTCTGCCTCTCCCATTCGTGTGGTGAGGGAACTGATGTCCCCAGGCCCGAATCCGCTCTCCTCCAACTCTCCGTCAGCACCGAACATAGCGTGCTTGTTCGGAGTTCCTGTCACCTTCTTGAAGTAATAATCGGCAGGCTTCTCCGCCGCCTTACCCAAGTTGGTGTTACCGTCAGTATCGATGAGGCCGCTCTTTAAGTCGGCATCTTCGAGCTCAACGTATGTCGTGCTTTTCGGTTGGATTTTGTTTACCCGAAACAATGACATGTGCTCCTCCTATAAAATGACCAGGGTACTATCAAGCCCAACTTGGACCATTACCCCGTCTTCGATCTGCATATCCTCTACTCCATAGAAAACCTTGTCTGGATCGTCGAGCGTTATACTCGAACTAACTTTCCTTCGAATGCTTTTTATGGGACCATACCCTATTGCCTCCACCGCATCTGCGGCGGCCTCTGCGCGCTCCTTCGCGTCAATATAGTCGTCAAGGTTCCCAAGAACCTCGTTGACCTCGATAAGAGCAAGTTGTACTTCGTCTGCCTTCCCAGGGATCTGTAATAAGGTATCTAGGTTTGTATAGATTCCCTGGATAGCTTCCACCTCGTCTCCGAGTTCAGCTATCTGCACAAGTCCACCGGCAACCTTGTCGATATTTACTTTATTGTTGGCAACTTCGTTTATGTTATTGATACCGCCAGCTACCGTGCCTATGTCACCTGCTGCACCGGCTACGATATCGATATTTGCCTTGTTGGCATGAACTCCGTCGATATTCGCCTTGTTCGCTGCAACAGCCCGTATGGTCTCCAAATCAGCTACAACGCCCTGGTATCCAGCATCGAGTACAAGTGCATCCCGAGCGCTCTCTGCTCCTGCCTGTGCCGCTTGTGCCGCCGTCTTAGCATTCTCTACAGCGGTCAGATCACCATACAACGCTTCGGCTGCGTCCTTGGCAGCAATAGCACCAGTCTCAGCTTCTTCGGCAGCTCCTTTCGCTAGGACCGCCGCATCCTTGGCAGCACCCGCGATACCTGCATCCTCTTCGGCTGAGGCAGCCATCGCCTGAACAGTAGCCAACGATCCGAATGTAGCTTCAGCCTGGTTTGCATAGTTCTGTGCGATAGCTGCGGCATTGTTCGTCTCCAACAGGTTTTGATAGGCGTCTGCCGCATGAGCCTGGGCAGCGTCCTTTGCGTCGTTAGCATCAGCAGCAGCAATTCCAGCGCTTGTTGCGGAATTACCAGCATCGGTAGAGTGACCTTGAGCACTTAGAGCGAACGTCTGTGCATCATCCTTTGCGGAAACAGCAAGAGCGGATAGGGTAGTGATGGACTCAAGGAACGAATCAAGATAGGTCTGTTCCTCGTCTATCACGTCCTCCATCTCTATGGTGCGCTCAACATTTATGGGCGATATCTGCGATTGCCAGAAATAGGTTTCCGCATCCTCTCCAATTCCCTCTACCAACGTCGCCTGGAGCTGGATATTCAATCTTCCGCTTTCACTGGTTGCAAGTCCTCTCGGATTCCAAACCACAACCAAGGTGGTATCGTCGCTATCGTATGCCTCGATGGACAAATCCGCTCCGCTTATGGTTCCGGAGGGAAGTTTGAACTTCATGACAAAGAGAGCGGTGGCAAGATCATGGCCACCCCAATACCGGTTCACGGTGAAGCGGATCTCGTCTATCGCATCTCCAGATACAATCAAGCGCTGTATGGGAGTTACGACAATCTCTTTATTCCTCAACGTGACATCCATGACAACTCCTTACGAAATATCGACCGACTTCCAATGCGATACAGCGGTCGTGCAATCATCCTCCGCGACATACAGCTTGTGGGCTGTCTTGTCGACCATGAACGTAGGTGCAATAGCTTCTGTACCGTCTACACCCCCTGCGAGTGTTGCAGTTGCAAAACCGTCATCCTCATCGGTGAGTGCAACATCAACCAATATCGAATGGCCTACTGTTCCCTTTACCTTTGCGGTGAGAGTTACGGCATTCGCACTCCAGGTACCACAGGTAACAAGAGCAGACTTAGAACCGATCTTGGTCTTCAGGCTTGCTTGGGTAGTCGCTGCATCAACTCCGATAGCAACATCGAAATCAGCACTTGCCTCATCCTTGAACGTATAGACTTCATCTCCGATATAGAGCTCGTCCCCGTCCGTTGGATTGGTAGCAAGAGTGAGAACGACAGTTGCCGCAACAGGAGCTACGGGAACGCCAGTTCTAAAACGGTCGTTCAACAGTTTCACTTGTTTCGCACTGGGAGGCTGGATTACCGAAATACAATCCGGTAGATCGATAACGTCTTCCTGCCTCAGATTGGGTGAATTGTTAAAGATTCTGTTCATGGTCGAATGATCCTCCAATTGATCTTGATAGGATCTGAGCCTTCAGCATTCGATATCTGATATGCGCTCATCCCCCAAGCACATGCGACTATCTGGTCTACGGTATAATTGGCCTCAGCCAAATCTATAGCCAGATATGAATCGTCCCCGATGCTCTCTTTCGAGTCGGTTATCGCGCTGACCATGAAAGCATTAGTTGCCGCAACTTCTTTGTTGGCAATTACTCCGATTGTCCCTGGAAACCCGTTGGTCCAGATAATCAACGAAGCTCCACCTGCCAAAGAGGCGGACCCGTGATAATCGAACCCATAATTACTGTCATTGATGATGGTAGCCACGCTGTCCCTCCTACCTGGTGAAAACTCACCTCTTCTTCGCGCCTATGTTTCTCTTGTCAAGGAAATTCTACCCGTAGGAAAAGGACAAAAAAATAGTCCGAAAACGGAATTACCCGTTAACGGACTCCCTTCGGGGTACGTTAATACACGTTTTGTTATTCTACCCAATCTTCCCAAAGATCTCCGTATGTTGCTCCAAGCATTTCTAGTGGGTTTGTATCTTTAATTGCTTTGATAGATCTGTTGATAAATGCAGTTGGAAGCCCACCGATTGAACCTGCAGCATCTAATAAGTCCCATATACGTTTATTCATTTTCTCCCAATCCGACCAAGCAGTCCCCAGCATCCGTCCAAACGCGGATGGGAGGTCCACGAGATCGCCACCATAAAACCCACTAATACCTTGTGATACGGCATTACCCACTACAGGAAGTGTATAACTCGAAATCATCTTCATTATTTCATTACGAATTCTCTCCCAATATTTATCGTCATCTTCGTCGTCTTTACGGAATGCTACCCCAGAGACAAGCATAATCAACCCACCAGATATAGCCATATTTGCAACAATCCCGAACATTTTCCTTAATTCTTGCGGATTTTTAGTAGAAATATAGGCCTTAGCACTCGTAGGAAGGTCGTACCACACCATGTTGACGTACTGAAACATTTGATTGGTGAATAAAAGTGCCGTTCGAACCCATGGGTTCTTTTTCCGTTGTAATGAAGATAGATCGTTTACAATAGATGTCGGTTGAGTTTCACTAATTAATTGAGTTGCCCTAAAAGCTGCCTCCTTCTTGAGAGCTTCCCCATTAATATTTTCAGGGTTTCTTCTAATATATGTGTCGTAAGCAGCGAGCCATAAAGTATTGACTGCCGCTAGGTCCATCATCTGAATCCCTTTCATCCCAACTTTCTCATTGAAGGCTTGAATCTTTCTCCCCGCATAAGAATCAAAATCCGAAGCGTTGTACTTCTCAACTTCGACGGAAATTGCTCTTTTAAGCATGTAAGGGCTCATCTCATGTATAAACTTGACTGCTTCTGCATGCGTTTTCGGATTCATTAGCCTTCTAGCTACATCGAACAGCTCTAAGGCTCCGACATCCCCACGAATCGCTGCACTGAAAGATGGAAGCTGTTTGAGCATCGTCAGGAAATTCAACGATAATGCTGCAACAGCAGCATTAGAGATTATCTTGCTCCCAATCCGTTCGATATCATCAAGAATGACCTGGGGAGACCCCACATCGTTTACATACTCCTGAACAGCGTTGAGGAACTTCGGCCCATAGTTCATATCTATAATTCTACCCACTGCCCCCCTGGTAAGTAGATAATTCATATCCCTTGTCCAATCAGCCCATTGGATAAAGTGCTCCTGCTTCTTCACTTGACTGGTGAAGGTACGAGTAACATTTAGTTTCAGGGGATATACTGCATGAGGATTTACCGTCTTAGTGAAGTCTTTATCAACGTATCTTACTTTAGATCCTTGAGGACCCACCAGGAGGTCTGACTTCCCTTCATCTACCTTACCCTCAGCAACAAAAGTGAAATATCTTTGACGTCTTCCTAGGTTCCGGTTGTACACATTATAATATACGTCACGCATCCGAGTCCAAACATCATCACCTCCTAGGGAATCAATCATATAATCACCCCAGGCTTTTTCGTTCTCAGACAAAGTCCCAATGGCTCTTGCCAAATCGAGTGGAGAGATGTTGTTACCCCTACTATGAACAAGTTTCTGTGTACCTAAATCGTTTTGAGAGTAAACGTATAGCCCAATCACTTCCCCTTTAGAGAGAGTCTTTTTTTGGCCTGAAGATGTCGTGTAATCAAAAGAATCTTTTGCGAGGGCTTCTGATGTGATCTTTAGCTCTTTCATCTTCGCGTCGGCATCCTGAAGCCTTCTATACGATTCTCTGAGCTCTTCAGTCATCCGCTCATAGGCGTCACGAACAAGTAGTTGATAGGCAACACCCTCCTTGTTTCCGTCCAGCATGCGGGCAATCCGTTGCATCTTGCCGATTGAAGCCCTGACAGTATTGAACATGGCATTAAAGATATTCTCATCATAGGTGTCTCGTTTTTGCGTCAAGTCATCGATGATATCGTTCATCAACGATCCATACTTGGGCCCCACTTCAGGAAATTCACCATAGGTTTGCCGATACATCTGCGAAGCGATATTCTGAAGCCTATCCATCCGCTGGAGCTTTTTGCGTTCAAGCATTACTTTGGCATCCATGCGCATCAATCTAGCAGCTTCGTATAAAGCTTCTAACTCACCCAATGTCCATTGATTAATTTTTTTCCCTTGCTGAATCCAATGAAGATAATCATCGGAAAGATATTGCCTCATCTGCTCAGGAAGTATTTCTAATGATCCTAGTTTCTGATCTTGCCTAAAGAGTAGATGTATAGCACTGAAAGCCTCCTCGAAAGAGGCATCAATCAAGTCCGAATTAAACTTTACTGTAGCAAGTATCTTTTTATGTATCCCCTCAAGGGCTTTGCGTGTGCGCTGCTCCTTTAATTTAGAATCAAGTGCATTTACTTTCCGCTTAAGATTACGAGATTCTTCATTTTTAGCAGTTAATTGCCCTCTTAATTCTCTTACACGCGCTCTACGGTCAGCAAGATCTTTTTCTAGTTGCGTAACTTTCGCTGCTCTCTTTGATTTTTCGTCTAATTTTTCTACAAGCACACTTGCTCTTGCGCGTTCTTTATCTAGAGCAGATTGTGCAGCCTTCAATTCTTTTTTTTCAGTTCGCAGCTCGTTTGATAATTTATCTAACTCAGATTGTGCCTTTGTGAGCTGTTTTTTAAATTTATTTATATCATTATCTTTTTCAATGCCAAGCTTCTTTAATTCTGCGTTGGTTTGTTGCTCCATCGCAATAACACCACTGTGGGTAGCTAATTTTTCCCTAGCGTTATACCGCTCTTTCTTATCACCCGTAGACCTTAAATATTCCGCTGCTTCACGATCTGTCATCTGGTTCAAAAGAAGCGGTTCATTGAGAGCGTCGTGCATCTCTTCGCCGAGAGCGTCATAATACGCATCACGGGATGCATCAGAGCCAGAAGACAATCCCCGCATCTCCAATACACGTTCCTGAGCTTGCTCTATAACTTGAATCGCCTGCCTATAAGGTCTAGGGTTATCTTGTATAAGTTTTCTAGCACGCTGGAAATCTTCAGCCTTAGAATCATTATTTAAACTTTTAACAATAGTGGAAACTCCCTTAAAAGCTCCCCAGCGATATGTTATGTACGATCGGGTAGGACGTTTCTTACTACGGTGATTTCCATAAGTTACAACATCTTCATACCCTCGCAATTGCTTGCCAAGATTTATGAGACTTTCATTTGAAGCTGTATGGAATCGAATAAATTGTGCATCTTTTTGTTCTGGAGATAAGATCCTAGAATACGCATGAATACGCTTAAACCATAACTCATCTTCAAGAGCCCACTTATAATCGCCTACTTCTGTTTTTTCTTTTAAGAATTCTAAAAACTCATTAGTATCGGTATGCTTTCTAGCTTCTTCTAAAATCCATGGATATGTTTTAAGGTGTTTCCTGAACCTTATTTCGTTATCAGCCCACTCCTCTCCTGCATATTCTCCAAGAATGTCATCAGGAATCCAAAAGAAATTTTCTAAAGCTTCTTTAACATCTCTTTTTCGAGCGTCAAGAAGCTTTTCTTTTTCTTCAGCGGAAAGTTGATAAAGAACGTTTGAGTTATTTTGTGATGAATAAGAACTCCCACTATCAAATAAATATTTATTTCTGGATTTATTTCTACGTTTCCCTATTGCAGTTTTCATCCATTCAGGGTGTTTCCCTGTAGTATCGAATAATGAAACGCTCGAATTATCATCAATTAAGACTACATCTCTGAACACGCCAATCCCGCTCTTTTGCTTTTCACTGTTTTTTATAATTTCATTGAAGACGCTCCTGTCAGTTGTCCCTAAGAAAACATAAGATCCCTTTGCACTTCTCATAGCTTCGTAGGCAGATAAATAAGATGGTCTTTTAACCGGTCTAGCCTCGATAAGTCTGTATTGTGTATCAACTATCAAGTAGACATTTTTATTATTATCAGTTAGATATTCAGAAACATATGTCAAGACCTTGCCAGGGTTGTTGATAGACTCAGACAGCAACTTCCTCGCATCCATTTTCACCGGTGAATATCTATCCTTTGAGTGATTTAGATGTCCTTCTTCCCTTTTCAAAAGAGTGAATTCTGTATGATCGAGGATTATATGGCCTTTGAAGCCGTCTACACCATTAGTGTACATTGCAGTGACAGCCAAATCTTCTTGACTCGGATTAACATTACCGGATGGATGATTGTGCATCATATAATATCCACTTGCCCCAAGTCGCTCCATCCGAGATTCCATTCGATATAAAGATCTTGCAGCAGTTCTGGAGTCTACTGCAATAGTAAATCCAGGGAGCCCGCTCGACAGAGCATTGTGTGCGAGGATATTGTTTTGGTCATCGACATATATTATATGGAATAATTCAATTTCATTATTTCTGTAAACCGAGAACATCTCTGCGAGGTCTTTTACGTTCGCAATCTTCTTACCCACGAAGTCTATTCGTCGTGATTCTCTCCATGATTGCCGTACTTCGGAGGTTTCGGGTCCTGATAGATTCCCTGAAACTCCTTCTCTATCTGGTATATATTGACCACTTTCGAAGTCAAACCATCTTTGGATGTCTTCGAAGACTTCTGTGACTTCAGTATCGAGTTCCCTGATCTTTTCTTCATCATAGGCATACCCCTCATCATGTTTAATATACTCCAACCCATCATAGAAATCAACTCTAGCGTTTTGGAATAATTTATTTTCTGTTTCAACAATAAGTTGCTTTTCTGCTGATTCTGTTGTAAACTTATTTTTACCTGAAGGTTGTATCTTGGGAATCGAGGAAGTACCTAAAGGTTTGAGCTCAGTCGATACCGCTGGAAGTTTAGCTTTATCTTCTTCAAACTTTTGAACTTGATGATTTGTGTTGTATATATTTTTACCATCAAAAACCACTACAACATCAGACGCTTTATCGGTCCAAGGAGAATCAAGGACATTCTTTATAATCAAACCGTCGTGACCAAGTATTTTTGCTTCATCAATGAGGCCTGAGAAACTCTCTTTATCTTTACCTTCGTAATCAACAACAGCGGGGTTCTCTAATGGTAGAATTACTTCAGTGACAATACCAGTTTGTTCAAAATCACCAGTAGCTCTTGAGGTCTCAATTTTATCTAATTTTATTTCGAGCATCATTGCTCGTTTAGCATAATCATCGGATAGATCCTCTTTCCCGTCATCAAAAGCAGCTAGCTCCAGATCCCTAAGTTGCTCAATCTCGCTTTCAAGTTCTGCTATCTCATTAATAGGAAGTGCTGTATCTGCATACCCTTGAGCTACATCTCTGTCTGACGTGAAATAAAACCCTTCATATGCATCTTCTGCTCCTGTGTTAATTCCTTGATAGGAAGAATCAAACTCTTCGATTAACCTCTCACTACCATGGAAGTACTTTTTAAATCTTCCATTTTCCTTCACATGTTCTGACGCATTGGATATAAGATTGTCATACCTGGCCGACTTTATTGGAGGAGCTTCCTGAAAAAGGATATTTGGATTTGTATTATCCCATGTACCTTGGTTGTTGACGGATTTGATTTGGGTGGGGGAGAAGGCAACAGATATTACACCGCCATCAGTGGGGTCATATCCATAGAATCCGTCGTGATGATTCTTTGCCGTCTTGAGAAAGTCATGCCATCGTTCACCAGTGCCAACTGAATCGTAATCATAGAGCCTTGAATCTTCAATCATCTGGAGAACATCATAAGTTTCCATTTCTTCGCCAGTGAAACGATCAACCCAACCATCTTCATCTCGCCAAAATTCTATCCAGTCTTTTACCCATTGAGCATTCACGTGTTTTGTATTTGTAGGGTCAAATGGATTCTGTATACTAAGATAGACTTCTGTAAGAGGAAAGCTCCTTCCGTGTCGGTTATACGATTGTGCAACTCCATAATCTTTCGCAAAATAATACAAACCATCACTACTTGAGAAAATAGGATCTGTCGTAACGTCGAAAGATCCACCATGATACATAATCTGCGGATTCCCGTTCTCGTCCACGACCTTGCTATCTCCGAACCACGCCTTGAACGCTTCGCTGTCGGTGGGAGGTGCTTGCTGAAATAGAACATTCCCTTCTGCATCTGTTGGAATAGAACCTGAATAAGTAGGCCTATTCGTTCCAGCAATAAGGTTATCGAATGCTTGCCGAACTTCCAGAGAAAGCCTGTACCCGAATTCGTCGATGAATCGAGAAAGCACCGCCCTCATCCGACTGAATAGATTCTGCAAACCTTCGGTGGGAGCTTGGCCGGTACGAAGGTAAGAGACAAAATCGTCTGCAAAACGCTCTTCATTCTGCACGACCAACTTCATCACATTATCGAACGAATCGGGCTCCTTTCCGTTGACAACGAATTTGTCTCCCTTTTCTGAAACGTCCTCGAT
>Ga0172377_10008080_pt1 | contig 10802 bp, 8 predicted proteins | sample Pumphouse3metaG_FD_119749 | JGI IMG/M metagenome (GOLD analysis project Ga0172377, IMG submission 119749) | Leachate microbial communities from a municipal landfill in Southern Ontario, Canada - Pumphouse #3 metaG | ecosystem: Engineered > Solid waste > Landfill > Unclassified | place: Canada... | reverse complement strand
AGTAAATTGGAGTGATTGATGGTAGCCCTGAATTTATGTTGTTATCGAAATAACCATCTTGAAAACTCTTGGGATATTGAAACCTATATCAAACAAGGTGGTTATCAGGTTTGGAAACAAGTTTTAGCCGGAGATTTATCGCCACAAGAGATTATTGATGAGGTGAAAACATCTAATCTTCGCGGACGCGGTGGTGCAGGATTTCCAACCGGTTTGAAGTGGAGTTTTATGAACCGCCAATCCCCTGGGCCTAAGTATTTGCTTTGTAACTCAGACGAAAGTGAACCGGGTACATTTAAAGACCGCGATATTATGCGCTACAACCCTCATCAGTTGATTGAAGGGATGATGATTGCGGCGTATGTCATTGGTGCGAATACGGGGTATAACTATATCCGTGGTGAGTTTTGGGAACCCTACAAACGCTTTACCGCTGCCGTTCAACAGGCACGCGATGCAGGATTTTTGGGAAAAAATATTTTAGGTTCTGGTTTTGACCTGGATATTCATGCTCACCTAGGCGCAGGGGCGTATATTTGCGGTGAAGAAACGGCGTTGATTGAATCGATTGAAGGCAAAAAAGGTCAACCACGTTTTAAACCGCCATTTCCGGCAAGTTATGGGCTTTATGGTCGTCCGACAACCATCAATAACACCGAAACATTGGCGTCTATTCCGATGATTTTAGCGAAAGGTGGCGAATGGTTCGCCAAGCTTGGTGTCCCTGGAGCTGGAGGCACTAAGTTGTTCGCTGTGTCTGGACACATTGAAAAACCGGGTAACTTTGAAGTGCCAATGGGGACGCCATTTAAGGACTTACTTGATCTTGCTGGGGGGATCTGGCAGGGGCGTCAGTTAAAAGCGGTTATTCCGGGTGGATCGTCAACGGCGGTTTTGCCCGCTGAAAAAGCAATGGCAATGACAATGGATTATGACTCTATCGCTAAAGCCGGTTCATTTTTGGGTGCCGGTTCTGTGATTATCATGGATGATCACACCGATATGGTGAAGGCCTTAGAGCGTTTAACTTGGTTTTATTATGATGAGTCTTGCGGTCAGTGTACACCCTGTCGTGAAGGTACGGGTTGGTTGTATCGTGTGGTTCATCGTATTCGCCAGGGTAAAGGACGCCCTGAAGATATACAAACGTTAAAAGACGTCTCAGGCAAAATTATGGGGCGCGTCATTTGTGGATTAGGAGATGCAGCGGCGATCCCGGTGTCAAGCTTCTTGCAGCATTATGAACATGAGTTCCGTCATTATATCGATCACGGATGCAGTATTTTCGACCGCGCTTAAATTTAAGCGTCGAATATTAGGTTAAAAATTATGGTAAAAGTCGAGATAAATGGTCAGGTTGTAGAAGCCCGTGAAGGGGATATGTTGATTGATGTGGCTGATGGTGCGTCTATCTCCATTCCGCGTTTCTGTTATCACAAAAAGTTATCCATTGCAGCTAACTGCCGTATGTGTTTGGTCGAGGTCGAAGGCGCGCCAAAAGCTATTCCGGCTTGTGCTACGCCCGTAACTGATGGAATGCGTGTAAAAACGCGTTCACCAAAGGCAATAGCAGCGCAAAAAGCGGTGATGGAATTCTTATTAATTAACCATCCGTTGGATTGCCCTATTTGCGATCAAGGCGGCGAATGCGAACTACAAGATGTCGCGATGGATTATGGTGATGATGTGTCACGTTATTCCGAAGCGAAGCGGATTGTCGGTGATCGCAATGTCGGCTCGTTGATACAGACCGATATGACCCGCTGTATTCACTGCACGCGCTGCGTTCGTTTTGGCCAAGAGATTGCAGGCATAAAAGAATTAGGTGCGACCGGACGCAGTGAATGGATGGAAATCGGTACATATATCGAGAAGTCGATTAGTTCTGAGTTGTCAGGCAATATGATTGATCTATGTCCTGTTGGGGCGCTAACGTCCAAACCTTTTCGGTATAAAGCACGTGCTTGGGAGTTAAAAGCCTATCCGAGTATTGCACCACATGACAGCATGGGTTCAAATGTGTTTGTTCACACGCGAAACGGTGAAGTTATGCGGGTGGTTCCTGCCGAAAATGAAGCTGTGAATGAAACTTGGATTTCAGATCGAGACCGTTTTGCTTATGAGGCGCTTAACTCAGTTGATCGTCTAAAAAATTGTGCGCTTAAGATAGGTCAAGAGTGGCAGGATGTAGAGTGGGAAAATGCCCTTGAAACCCTTGTTAATAAACTCAAGCCTTATCTAAGTGAGCCGCAACAGATAGCCGTTTTGGTTTCTCCGAATGCTACGCTTGAGGAGTTGTATCTTGCTAAAACCTTGTTTAACGGTCTAGGTATTACTCAAATTGAGCACCGCTTGAAACAGCAAGATTTTCGTGCTGACGTGTTGGGTTTGCAATCGGTTCTTAGTCTTTCATTTGCTGAAATCGAGCAGCAAGAAACCTTTTTAATGGTTGGCACACACCTACGAAAAGAGCTGCCATTGCTGAATCATCGTGTGCGTAAAGCGCATCTGAGTGGTGCCAATATTGTGGTGGTTAATCCTCCTGCGCTCGATTATAACGTTAGGCCAGAATACGTATTCACTCAGGATATAGTTGATGAGTTAGCGGCGATTACCAAAGCGGCATTAAGCTTATCGCAACAAGATCAGCAGGCCTGGTTGTCGGATATTGTGCCTAACCCAGAGCATATCGCCGCGGCGAAACTGCTTGTTCAATCCAGTTCCGTCGTTATTATGCTGGGTCAGATCGCACAGTCTGATAAAAACTATGCCTTAATCCTTCGTTTAGCCCATTTGCTTGCAAATGTTACGGGTGCCAAGCTTGCAGACTTACCTTTATTTGCAAATACTGTTGGTGCTAATTTGCTCGGTGTTAGTGCATCTGATTCATCGTTAAGCGATTGGTTAACGCAGGGCAAGAAAGTATTTATTAACCTAGGCATTGAACCGGAACAGGATTGTTTATTAGCGGATGCCGCCTTGGCAGCAATGCAATCTGCGGAGTGTGTCATCAATATCAGTGGTTTTGATAGCGAGATTCAGCGTGAATACGCGGATGTGTTGCTCCCTATGGCTATGTTTGCTGAAAGCGCGGGCACCCTGGTGAATGCTCAGGGTGATTGGCAGTCGTTCAAAGCGATTGCCAAGGCGCCGGGTGAGGCCAAGCCTTTGTGGAAAATACTGCGTGTACTTGGCAATTTGTTTGCGCAGCCGGGTTTCGAATTTGTAAATCAATCACAAGTTCTTGAAGCAATAAAAATGCTGTCATTGCCATCTCAGCCACAGATAGATTATCAACAGTTAGCGATTAATCTTAGCGATAAACTTAGCTATGGTGTTGCAGTTAAGGTGGGCTCACCCTATGCCATTGATGCCATGGTTCGTCGTTCACCGGCTTTGCAAGCAACGCCGGATGCGCTGCTTGAGCAATCGGAATAAAGGAAAAAGTCTATGTTTAATGCTTTACAAAGTTGGCTAAGCGTTTTCATGTGGGACTGGTTGGCCATATTCATAACACTATCTGTGCAGATGATGGTGGTGATTATTCCGGTGATGGTTGCCGTTGCTTTTCTAACATTGGCTGAGCGTAAAGTAATTGGTTTCATGCAGGTGCGTATGGGGCCTAATCGCGTGGGTCCTTATGGTATTTTGCAGCCATTTGCTGATGCACTGAAGCTGATTATGAAAGAAATTGTACGTCCGCATCAATCGAATCTGTACCTCTTTATTGCGGCGCCTGTGCTGGCATTAGCACCAGTTATCGCGGCTTGGGCGGTTATTCCATTTGATGAAGGTGTTGTGGTATCCGACATTAACGTTGGGGTTCTTTATGTTTTGGCGGTGTCATCTATTGTTGTTTACGGTGTCATTATCGCGGGCTGGGCATCTAACTCTAAGTATGCTTTTTTAGGTGCGTTACGTGCTTCAGCTCAAAAAGTTTCGTATGAAATTGCAATGGGCTTTGCGTTAGTGACGGTGTTAATGGTGGCTGGCTCAATGAACCTTACTGAAATTGTGCACGGACAGCAGGGAGGGATTTGGAATTGGTATTGGATTCCATTACTACCGATGTTTGCAGTGTATTTCATATCCGGTTTAGCTGAAACCAACCGTACTCCGTTTGACGTGGTCGAGGGTGAGGCCGAAATTGTTGCCGGTTTCCATGTTGAATATTCGTCAATGGGCTTTGGCGTATTCATGTTGGCTGAATACGGCATGATGGTACTGATTTCATTTATGACCGCCATTATGTTTATGGGTGGTTGGTATTCGCCTTTCGAAAATATTCCACTGCTTGACCCATTAACAGCTTGGATACCGGGTTTCTTCTGGTTATTTCTGAAGGTGGCCTTTTTGCTTTTCTGCTTTATTTGGTTCCGCGCTACTTTCCCGCGTTATCGTTATGATCAGTTAATGCGTTTAGGCTGGAAAGTATTAATTCCATTAACCATCGTTTGGGTCTTTGTGGTCGGGATTCTGCACTATTTCCAAGTGGGCCCTTGGTTTAATTGATAGAGGTTGGAACATGATTGCATTTTTGAAACACCAAGTTAAAACCTTTGGCCTGATTGAGTTATTTAAAGGCCTTGCGGTAACCGGAAAATATTTTTTCAAGAAAAAAATAACCGTGCGTTATCCGGAAGAAAAAACGCCCTTGTCACCGCGCTTTCGTGGTCATCATGCGCTACGTCGTTACGCGAATGGTGAGGAGCGTTGTATAGCGTGTAAATTGTGTGAGGCCGTGTGTCCGGCGAATGCGATTACCATTGAGGCTGAGCAACGCGATGATGGTACGCGTCGTACGACGCGTTACGATATAGATATGTTTAAGTGCATCTATTGTGGCTTCTGTGAAGAAGCATGCCCGGTTGACGCGATTGTTGAAACGCGTGTGTTCGAATATGAATTTCACGAGCGAGGCGAAAATATTGTAACCAAAGAAAAGCTGTTGGCTTTTGGTGATAAACACGAAGCGCAAATTGCGGCCGACCGTGCTGCAGATGCTAAGTATCGTTAATAGTTAGGGAACGCTTGTATGACATTTGAACAGCTTATATTTTATGTATTAGCAGGGATAGCGGTTATCTCATCTTTAATGATGATTTCCGTTAATAACCCTGTTAAAGCGGCACTTTGGTTAGTGTTGGCATTTATCGCGACGGCCGGTGTCTGGATAACTGCACAAGCCGAGTTTTTAGGCATTGTGTTAATTTTGGTCTATGCTGGCGCGGTAATGGTTTTGTTCCTGTTTGTTGTTATGATGCTGGATATTAACCTTGTTAAGTTTAAAGAAGGCTTTACACGCTATTTGCCGATAGGCGCTTTAGCCGCAATCGCAACCTTTGCCATGATTTATATGGTAGTGGGACCTACTCACTTCGGTATTGAAAAAACCGGTGAACCAGTACGTCATGCTGCTGATTACAGCAATACAGTCGCACTTGGAGCACAGTTGTATACCGTTCACGTGTACGCGTTTATCTTGGCAGCGGTGTTGTTGTTGGTGGGGATTGTTGCAGCGATTGCACTGACAATTCGTCGTCGTCCAGCACACGAAGTGCTGTATCAAGATATAGATAAACAAGTAAAGGTGCAGGCTAAAGATCGCGTGCAATTAATCAAAATGGATGCGCATAACGAAGCACCCGTTAAAAAGAAAGAGGAGGATGAGTAATGGTGGCACTATCTGATTATTTGGTGTTTAGTGCGATACTCTTCACTCTGAGTATGGCGGGTATATTCTTGAACAGAAAGAATATCATTATTTTGCTTATGTCTATCGAGCTGATGTTATTAGCTGTAAATACGAATTTAGTGGCATTTTCGTATTATTTGAATGATGTAGCTGGACAAATTTTCGTGTTCTTCATTTTAACGGTGGCTGCCGCCGAAGCTGCGATTGGTTTAGCTATCATCGTGTTAGTTTTCCGTAATCGCAACAGCATTAATGTTGACGATCTTGGTTCATTGAAGGGGTAAGGGCGAATGAGTATGTTGCATTTTATTCTTACCGTTATTTTGCTTTCACCATTGTTTGGTGCGATAGCCGCTGGATTATTTGGGCGTCGTATCGGACGTCGTGGGGCGCATAGTGTCACGATCTTCAGTGTTGCGGTGTCAACCGTGTTGTCTGCTGTTGTGTTTTATGAGTTTATTTTTAATGGCGCAGAAACTTATAACGCGGCACTTTACACATGGATGGTCAGCGATGGCATACGTTTCGAAATCGGCTTTTTAGTCGATAGCTTAACGGCGACGATGATGTTGGTGGTTACGTTTGTTTCGTTAATGGTTCACATCTATACCATCGGTTATATGGATCACGACGAAGATTACGATCATCACAATCCTTACTATCAACGTTTTTTTAGTTACCTGTCTTTATTTACCTTCTCCATGCTGTCACTGGTGATGGCGAATAACTTTTTACAGTTGTTCTTTGGCTGGGAAGCGGTAGGTTTGGTGTCTTATTTGTTGATTGGTTTCTACATGAAACGCGAGTCAGCAATTCAAGCAAATTTAAAGGCCTTCTTGGTCAACCGTGTTGGTGACTTTGGATTTATTCTCGGTATTGCGATGGTATTTGTTTATTTCAATACCCTCGATTATCAAGAGTTCTTTGATCGTCTTGCCATGCACGAACATATCATGATGAGTTTTATACCTGGTGTGGAGTGGTCAATCATAACCGTGATGGTGATCTTGTTATTTATTGGTGCGATGGGTAAATCCGCTCAGATGCCTTTACATGTTTGGCTACCTGAGTCGATGGAAGGTCCTACACCGATTTCGGCGTTAATTCACGCCGCCACTATGGTTACCGCCGGTATCTTTATGGTGGCGCGTTTATCGCCTGCCTATGAAATGTCGGAAGCAGCGCTGGCGTTTATTTTGGTTGTCGGTGCAATTACCGCCTTTATGATGGGCTTGCTCGGCATTATCCAAAACGATATTAAACGTGTTGTTGCCTATTCAACCTTGTCCCAGCTAGGTTATATGACAGCGGCTCTCGGTGCTTCTGCTTATGCGGTCAGTATGTTCCATGTACTTACCCATGCCTTCTTTAAAGCCTTATTATTCTTGGCGGCCGGTTCGGTCATTATCGCGATGCATCATATCCAAGATATTCGTCAAATGGGTGGTTTGAAAAAACACATGCCGATTACCTATTGGGCGCTATTGTTAGGCTCTTTGGCATTGATTGGTTTCCCCGGTTTCTCCGGTTTCTTCTCCAAAGATGGTATTTTGTTGGCGGTGAACGAAAGTCAAGTTTGGGGATCGGGCTTTGCCTATATCTTGTTGTTAATGGGCGTATTCGTCACCGCTTTCTATAGTTTCCGTATGTTCTTCCTCGTTTTCCATGGTGAAGAAAGTGACTATGTGAAATCACATAAGATTCATGAGTCACCTAAAGTCGTGACCATTCCATTGATTCTGCTGGCGATTCCGTCGGTGGTATTGGGTCTGCTTATGATTCAGCCGATTCTCTCGGGAACTTATTTTTCAGATGCGATACGTGTATTGCCACAGCATGATGTGTTAGCTTCGGTATACACAACATATTACGACAGTTTAGTTGGCTTTATTTTGCATGGCTTTATGTCGGTACCAGTTTGGTTAGCCTTTTCCGGTGTGGCTTTGGCTTGGTTCTTTTATATGAAGCGTCCTGATATCCCGGCATGGATTTCAACTAAGTGTACGCGTGCCAACTATGTATTATCGAATGCTTATGGTTTTGACCGATTCAATGAAATCGTGTTTGTCAAAGGTTCAATTAAGTTAGGTCAATTCTTCTGGAAATCGATTGATATGCGTATCATTGATACCGGTCTAGTGAATGGTACGGTAAACCGTATCGGCTCAATCGCTACAATGTTTAGAGAGTCGCAAACCGGTTACTTGTATCACTACGCGTTTGTCATGCTCTTTGGCTTGTTAGGCCTGTTGATTTGGGCACTCTGGTAATTAAGCATAATAAGAAAAGGAAAACGATTTCATGTCAGTAGGCTATCCGATTCTCAGTACCCTGATTTGGCTTCCCATTGTAGCCGGTTTAATTGTGTTATTTGCGGGGCGCAATAATCCAAACTTCGCCAAATGGTTTTCATTGGCGGCAGCGGTGCTCACTTTCATATTGTCGATTCCGCTTTATACGGCATTTGACACAACGACATCCACTATGCAGTTTGTCGAGCGTTTTAGCTGGATTCCTCAATACAATATTGAGTACTTCTTAGGGGTTGACGGCTTGTCAATGCCGCTGGTGTTATTAACTACCTTTACACAAGTGTTGGTGATTGCATCAGCTTGGACGGTGATTAAAGAGCGTGTTGAGCAGTACATGGGCGCATTCATGATTATGCAGGGTCTGATGATCGGCGTATTCGTTGCCTTGGATGCCGTGCTTTTTTATGTGTTCTGGGAAGCGTTGTTGATTCCGATGTTTATTGTCATCGGTAAATGGGGTGGGCCTAAGCGTGTGTATGCCACCCTGAAATTCTTTCTTTACACCTTTTTCGGCTCCGTATTTATGTTGGTGGCTTTCTTATACATGTATTTCCAAAGCGGTTCTTTCTCGATTTTGGACTTCCATGCTATGCCGATTGCCATGACGGCGCAAATTTTGATTTTCTTGGCATTCTTAATCGCCTTTGCGGTCAAAATACCGATGTTCCCGGTGCATACCTGGTTACCGGATGCGCACGTTGAAGCCCCAACTGCCGGATCGGTGGTGCTGGCAGCGATTATGCTGAAAATGGGCGGCTATGGTTTTGTACGTTTCAGTTTGCCGATAACGCCAGATGCGGCGATGACGCTGGATTGGTTAGTGATCTTGCTATCATTGATTGCGATTGTATATATCGGTTTTGTTGCGCTGATTCAATCAGACATGAAGAAACTAGTCGCTTACTCATCGATTGCACACATGGGATTTGTCACCTTAGGTATGTTTGTTGTATATGCAATTTACCGCGAAACAGGCCTGGTAGAGGGTGCAGCCTTGGGTATGGAAGGCGCCATGGTGCAGATGGTTTCGCACGGCTTCATTTCTGGCGCGATGTTCTTGGCGATAGGTGTGTTATACGATCGTATGCACACGCGTGAAATCGGTGCCTATGGTGGCGTGGTCAATACCATGCCTTGGTTTGGTTTCTTTGCAGTATTGTTCGCTATGGCGAATGCCGGTTTGCCGGGTACATCGGGCTTTGTCGGCGAGTTTATGGTTATCCTCAGTGCGTTTAAAGCGAATGTTTGGTGGGGTGTATTGGCGGCCACAACGCTGATTGTTGGTGCGGCTTATACCTTATGGATGATAAAGCGTGTTATTTTCGGTTCAGTGCAAAATGAATCCGTTGCTAAGCTGGAAGACTTAAATCGTCGTGAATTTGCGATTATGGCCACCTTAGCCTTTGTCATTATCTTGCTGGGTGTGTGGCCGAATCCGTTATTGGAAGTGATGCACAGCTCCGTTGATAACTTGTTAATTCAAGCAACAACATCCAAACTGTAAATTAGAGACTAGGTGAGTTTAACTATGAATTTTGTTACCCCAGACTTTACGCCGGCCATCCCGGAAATGGTACTTCTTGCGCTGGCCTCTTTTATTCTCATTGCAGACACCCTGTGGTCAGAACGATTTAAGCACGCGACGTACTATGCAACGCAGTTGAGTTTAATACTCGTTGGCGCCTTGGTTTTAACCAGCTTTAGTACGGAAACGGTGATTACGTTTAATGAAAGCTTTATTCGTGATAGCTTCGGTGACGTTTTAAAGCTGTTTATTTTGATTGTGTCATTTGGTGTGTTTCTATTCTCGCGAGAGTATTTAACGCAGAATGACTTCTATAAAGGGGAATTCTTTACCCTGGGGCTGTTCTCCATTATTGGTATGCTGGTGATGGTATCGGCTTACAACTTCATCACATTGTTTGTTGGTTTAGAAATCATGTCGTTAGCTTTATATGCCATGATTGCAATGCAGCGCGATTCAAGTCAAGCAACGGAAGCGGCGATTAAATACTTCGTACTTGGCGCATTAGCAACCGGTATGTTGTTATATGGCTTGTCAATGATTTACGGCGCAACCGGAACTCTGACACTATCGGAAATAGCCAATGTGATTCAGACAGGTAAAGCCGACGGTGTGGTTCTTGCATTTGGTTTAGTGTTTATTGTCATCGGTCTAGGTTTCAAACTGGGTGCGGTTCCTTTCCATATGTGGGTACCTGACGTGTATCACGGCTCGCCTACAGCCGTAACCTTGTTTATTGGTTCTGCACCTAAGATTGCCGCGTTTGCGATAGCCTATCGTTTGTTAGTAGATGCATTACCAGGCTTGGTAGTTGATTGGCAACCGTTATTAATTATTCTATCCATTCTGTCGATGGTGGTAGGTACCGTCATCGCCTTAGCGCAAACTAACTTTAAACGTCTGCTTGCATACTCCGGTATTGCACATATCGGGTTCTTATTACTTGGCTTCATCGCTGCGACACCGGAAGGCTATTCGGCCGCCATGTTCTATGTGATTGTGTATGCTTTAACCAGTGTGGCGGCCTTTGGTATGATTATTGTCCTAGCCAAAACAGGCTTCGAATTTGATCAAATTGCCGACTTTAAAGGTTTAAATCAGCGTAGCCCTTGGTTGGCATTGATGACATTGGTCATTATGTTCTCTATGGCGGGTATCCCACCGTTTATCGGCTTCTATGCGAAGTTAGTGGTGTTAGAAGAAGTGATTACCTCCGGTTTTGTATGGTTAGCGATTATCGGTGTCGTCACGGCGGTCGCCGGTGCCTTCT
>Ga0172377_10008078_pt1 | contig 10803 bp, 8 predicted proteins | sample Pumphouse3metaG_FD_119749 | JGI IMG/M metagenome (GOLD analysis project Ga0172377, IMG submission 119749) | Leachate microbial communities from a municipal landfill in Southern Ontario, Canada - Pumphouse #3 metaG | ecosystem: Engineered > Solid waste > Landfill > Unclassified | place: Canada... | reverse complement strand
CGGCACGGCCTCGACGCCGGCATCACCTGCGTTCTGAGCTCCGGTTTATACAAGCGGCTGGAAGAACTCGAAGGCTATGACTTCGATGTTTCCAGCCGCCTGGGTGCTTATTTGGGTTACCGCTTCGCGTTCCAGTTCCTCTACTGAGCCAGGGTCATTCAGGCTCTGGCGGCCAAAGCTCAGATCGGGTTCGTAAACCTCTCGTAATCGCGAACTTCCGGCAATAAACCGGCCTCGATCGCTTCCTTCAAAGTGCGGCAGGGCAGGTTCTGCTGCGCGATCTGGGCCCGGCTGATGTTTTTCAGCGGAACCTGCAGGTTTTTTTGCATGGCGAACATCAGCTTGTTGTAGATGTTTGTCCAGGACTGGGCGTTGTTGTCGGCGTTGCCGGGAAGCTGGTTGTAAAGGATCAGATAATCCTTGAGGTCGCGCTTGTAGGTTTCCGAGGGAGCGAGCGCGTAGATCGCTTTCTGGGCGCTGGCGAAGCCGGGCTGGCCGGGGTGGTTCTTGAATTTGAACTGCCTGCGCACGTATATCTTTCCGCCCGGTTTGCGGCGGTAATAGATCAGATCGTCCAGTTTCCCCGTGAATTCGCCCAGCAGATTTGCTCTTGTTGCTTTCATAACTATTTCTCTCCTTTGTCTTTAGCTGAAGTGATAGGCGCAATGGGCGCCACCCATCAGCTGTGACCTTACATTTATAATATAATCGCCTCGCTCCCAATGTCAATACGGGATAAATACGGGATCAATACGGATAAAATCCGTATTGATCCCGTATTTATCCCGTAATGATAACAGGGGCCGGGTTGGTTTTGGCGAAACTGCTGCTCAGCCGAGGATGAAGGAATTGCCGCCGGTCTTGGCCAGATAGCCCTTGAGTTCGAGATTTAGCAGGAGGGTGGAGAGTTTGCCGAATTTGTGCCCGGTGCGCAGCAGCAGTTCGTCGAAAGATAGTTCGCGCTGTTCGGATTTGAAGATGTCATAGAGCTTTTGTTCGTCTTCGCTGATCTCGGGCAGGATCTCCAATTGCTCCTTGGTTTCGGCTTCCAGGCCCAGGGCGGAGAGGATGTCCTCCGGGGAGGTGACGCATTGGGCGCCGTTTTTGATCAAATAGTTCGGCCCCTGGGCGTTGGGATGGCTGATCTCGCCCGGCAGGGCCATCACGTCGCGGTTTTGCTCGATAGCGTGCTTGGCGGTGATCATGGCGCCGCTTTTGAGGGAGCCCTCCACGATGAAAACGCTCTGGGCGAGGGCTGAGATGATCCGGTTGCGGGCCACGAAATTCCAGGGATCGAGTTTGGTGCCGGGATCGTATTCCGAGACCAGGGCGCCTTGCCCGGTGATCTGCTCAGCCAGATCGCGGTTGTTGGGAGGATAGATGGTTTCCAGGCCGCTGGCGAGCACGGCGATGGTTTTGCTGCCCTGCTTGAGCGCGGCGCTGTGGGCCACCGTGTCGATGCCGGTGGCGAGTCCGCTGACGATGGTGGCGCCCTGTTGGCAGACGGGCCCCAGCAGTTTGGTGCAGCTGGCACGGCCGTAGGCTGTGGGTTTGCGGGTGCCGACCACGGCCAGGCAGACTTGTTTCAGAGCTGTTTCCAGCTGGCCCCGGCACCAGAGGATCAAAGGCGGGGCAAGGATGTTGGCCAGTCCCAGCGGATAATCCTCCCCGCAGTAAAAGACGGCTCCGATCTGGTAATGCTCGCAGAGTTTGGCGATCTGCTGCAGCCGGGGATGGGGGGTGGCGGAGCGCAGATGCTCGCGGATGGCGGGGTTGATATCCCTGTCCGAGTGGAGGGGATGCGCTGCCTGGCCCACAAAAGCGAGGGGATCGGGGTAGCGGGCCAATAGCTCCAGCGCGTCGCGGTGTTTGAGCCCGGGCGCGGATTTGAGGCAGAGCCAGGCCAGCAGCTGGTCCGTCATAGGCTTTGCAGCAGTTTGAAGAGCCGGAATCTCAGCTCATCGAGGTTGATCTGGCCCACGGAGGAGATGGCCAGGCTTTCCACCCCGAACTCCTGCTTGAACTGGCTTTTAACCCCGTCCAGCAGTTCCTCGCGCGCGTCGGCGGGGATGGTGTCCAGCTTGCTGAGGGCCACCAGGCAGGGCTTTTTGTCCATGAAAGGATCGTAGAAATAGAGCTCGGAACGCAGGGTGCGATAGGCCTCGGCGGGGTCGGGAGCGCCGCTGTCGATGAGGAAGAGCAGGATGCTGGTGCGCTGAATGTGGCGCAGGAACTGGTGTCCAAGCCCTTTGCCCAGATGCGCGCCCTCGATGATGCCGGGGATATCCGCCATCACGAAGGACTGGTAATCGTTCACGCGGACAACGCCCAGCATGGGTTCCAGGGTGGTGAATTCGTAATCGGCGATCTTGGGCCGGGCGGAGGAGAGCACGCTTAGCAGGGTGGATTTTCCGGCGTTGGGAAAGCCCACCAAACCCACGTCCGCCATTAGTTTGAGCACCAGCTCCAATTCCAGCTCGCCGGTCGCTTTGCCCGGGGTGGCATGGCGAGGGGCCTGGTTCGTGGGAGTGGCGAAATTGCTGTTACCCTTGCCGCCGCGGCCGCCTCTGGCGAGGATGATCTCTTCGCTGTGGTGGGTGATGTCGGCCAGTTTAACCCTTTTGCCGGCTTCGTCCAGGCGGAAGATCTCGGTGCCCAAAGGGAGGCGGAGACGGATATCGGCGCCGCCGGGACCGGATTTTCTGTTGCCGGAGCCAGGTTTGCCGTTCTCGGCGCGGAACAGCTTGTTATAACGGTAATCCAGCAGGGTGTTCACGTTTTCGTCGCCGATGGCGATCACGGAGCCGCCGCGGCCGCCGTCGCCGCCGTCCGGGCCGCCTTTGGGGATGAATTTCTCGCGGCGGAAGCTGACCACGCCGTCGCCGCCGTTGCCGGCCTTGACGGTTATCCGGGCATAATCAATAAACATCTAAAGCTTTGCCATCCTTCATTTTGTGATCACGAAACGCCGATTTACGGCCCGGCCGCCCTGGGTGACGCGCAGAAAATAGACGCCGCTGCCCAGCGCGGTCCCGTTCAGGCTGCCGTTCCAGGGGATTTCCAGACTACCCTGAAAGGAGTTTCCTTCAAACAGGGTTCCCAGTTTCTGGCCGCGCAGATTGTAAACGCTGACGCTGAGAGCTCCTTTGGAAAGTCCGGCCAGGCTGATCAGGCCGGGTTCGCCGCTGCGGAAGGGATTGGGCAGCAGACAGCTGAGATCCGCCGAAGGCAGGTTTTGGTCCTGATTGCTCACGAACCAGTGCATATACTCGGTAATGTCGATGGCGTTGTCGCTCCAGCGCAGGGTGGCAAAGTCAGGTATGCCAGGCAGTTGGACCGAATAGGAGACAGGCTGGCTGAAGTTGTAGCCGAGCGGCAGGGGTTCCAATATCTGCGCGTCCGGCAACACCAGCTCCATCTGGATGGGGAAATCTCCCTCCGCGTCGAAATAATCGAAACTGAAGGTATGCGACATCAGGTCGAACCAGTAGTTAGTGCACTGCGGCAGGGTGTTGGCGTTCGCCTGGTAGGAATGGTCCTCGAAGAAGAGGAGGCCGGGAGTGCTGTAATCGCCAATGCCGTAGGAGACCGCGTAGGTGTTGGGGTCGATGGAGAGGTTCATGGTGAGGCTGGCGGCGGCGAGCCCGTTGATGGAATTGGGCCAGGCGCCGAAATCGGGATCGCCGGTCAGGTCGCTCAGGTTACAGGACATAAAGAGTTTTCCGCCCAGCACCATGCTCTGGATGTTGCCGATGCGGGTGAAGGAGGGGATGCCGGCGTCGCCCATCCGCAGTTTGTAAAGCCCGGGCTGGATCACGTCGGCGATGTAAAAGGAATAGATCATCGCGTAGGCGAGCGTGTCGATCACGGTGTCCGGATTGGTGAGGGTGGTGATGTAGGCGTTGTAGGAAAAGACGCTGTTCAGGGTGGGAAAGCTGTTCGGAACATTGGCCAGGGCGGAAAAGAGCTTGGACTGGGTGGCGCCGAACCAGCTTTCGGTGAGGTCCAGATAAGGCGCGTAGAGCATCACGGAATCGCCCACCGCGTCAACCCCGATCTGCCCCAGTTTGGAGATCTGGGGCGGGAAGAGCTCGGAATTCAGATAGGGCGCGTGCATATAGACCAGCGATTCATCCATCAGCGTGATCTCCGTGCGCAGGCGGTAGCGGAGGTTTTGGCCAAACTCGTAGGGGACCAGGGCCTGCAGTTGCAGGTCGCTGTACACCCCGGTGGGGGCCTGCTGCCAATCGGCTCCGTCGGCGGCATGCCAGCACTGGGTTTCCAGGCCCAGGCCGGTGGGGTCAGTCCAGCGCAGGCGCAGGTTGCCATCCGCGCAGCGGGAGCTGTGGATCAGGTTTTGATAGGGGTTCAGGGCTTGGGCGCCCAGCAGCGCGAAGGCCAGCAGCAGCACGCACAAGAGTAGTTTATTCTTCATATTTGCTTCCTTTGAGGGCAAAAAAGTGGTGGCAGCGTCATTGCTCCTCCGCTTCGATCAGGCCTTCCGCGGCCAGGGCCTGGAAGTTGGTCCAGATGGTTTGATTGGGTTGGCTGTAGGCATCCGGGGCCCGGGAAAATTCGGGATTCTGGGCCAAAACGTAATCCCGCAGATACTGCGGCAGATCGCCGAAACCGCCTTCCAGTTTGCGACCGCGGCCAACCATGATCAGGTTTCCCGGCCTTTCGCCCATGCGCATGAAAGGCAGCCAGGGATAGATCCGGGTGAAGGAATAAAGGGCCGGAACGCTCTGCTGAAGGGGGTCTTCGAGGTCGCTTTGCTTTACCAGATACTGGGAGATATCCGCCGCCTGATAGAGGTCGCTCTGGGAAAACAGCGGAAAATCCTGGCGGGAAAGGGGGTTGGGATAAAGCGGGAAAAGGTCGTGGTGCCAGGCTATCTGCCCATCCAGCTGGGTGGAGGGCAGCACCAGATGGAGCAGGTCGAACTGCTCGCCGCTGAAGCGGAGGTCCATGTTCGCGGGGTCGTTAAATACATGGATAACAGGCACATCCCTGCCCGAAATGGGGTTGAACCAGGACTGCAGTATCTCCCCGCTCTGGTTGTGCAAAAACAGCATCACCTCTTTGCCCAGGAGCAGATAACCGCGCTCGTCAGGCAGCGCCCGGACGATGTTGTAGCCTTCCACGCTGAAGAGGTCTTTGCGCCGTTCGCCCGGGATGTAGCTGTACGCCTTTCCCTGCCAGTGGAATACGCATTCTCCGCCGGAGAGGTCGGCCCGGGTGCGGATGTAGTTGTCCAGATGATCCTGGTTGGGGTGCCCGATCCGGAAGGAGGAGACCATGGCTTCGAAATCCTCCGCCACCTGGTCGAAATACCAGATCTCCTCGGCCTCGCAGCTGAGGAGATACTCGGATTTGAAATGCGGGATCCGGACCCGGATCGCCCTCAGGTTGAGCGCGCCGTAGAGCGGATAGCTATAGTCGATCCGCTGGGCGCGGTGTTTGCCAAGCTTGATCTCCCGGGATGAGATGATCCGCACTGCGTCTGGATCGAGTTCCGGAGCCGCCTCGAGCAATTCCGCGGCCAGGCCTTCCACCCCCTCGCGCAGATAGTCGGCAAAATCCCCCACGGGCTCAGCCAGGGAATCGACCTCCACCCTAAAGGTGCAGGGCAGCGAAGCTTTGTCCAGCTGGGAGCTGGCCTCGAACCAGCCGCTTTCCGCGAATTCCCTGGTCTGCCAGTCGGCCGGAAATTCCAGCCGGTAGCTGAATTTGGCGTTGGCGTGGGTGGCCAGGCCGGCGGAGCCCGTCGCAAAGATCAGGGCCGGAGCCAGCAGCAGGCAGAAGAGCGCTTGGTAACGCATTTTTCCTCCCCGGAGAAGCTTTGTGTCATTTTCAAACATGAAAAATACCCTGTCCAAAAGTGTCAAGCGGGAATCTTGGCTGCTATCGCCCCGGCAGGTTACCGGGCCTGGCTTGCCGCGCCGGACTTGGGGCTTGGCATCAGGCGGAAGAGAGCTAAACTATCCTTATAAAAACACATTCGCCCCCCCGGGGCGCAAGGACGGAACCAATGCTCCGCTACGCTCTGACCGCCTTCATCCTGGCCGCCGCGGCACTGCTGCCGGCTTACGAGATCGCCCAGCTCAACCGCAGCTATGTTGATCCCGACCGCGACAACCGGCAGATATCCACCCAGATCTATTATCCGGTGCCCGGCAGTTCGGCCGGGCAGGAGAGGGAAGCCTTTCCCCTGCTGGTTTTCGGCCATGGCTGGATCCTGCCGGCCTCCACCTACGCCACCCTGCGCGACCAGCTGGTTTCCCAGGGTTGGATCATGGCCTTTCCCACCACGGAAGGGGGCCTTTTCCCCAGCCACCAGGATTTCGCGCTGGACCTCGATTTTGTGGCGCAGAGCGTGCTGGCGGAAAACTTTCAGACGGGCTCGGAGCTGGTTGGCATGGTGACGCAGTTTTCGGTGCTGATGGGCCACTCGATGGGAGGCGGAGCGGCGGTTTTGGCGGCCACAGACACGGTGGCGGACGCGCTGCTGACCCTGGCCGCGGCCGACACCGATCCCTCCGCGATCGCTGCCGCGCAGCAGGTTTCGCTGCCTTCCCTCACCCTGGCCGGAGGCAGCGACAGCATCACACCCCCCTCCCAGCATCAGCTGCCCATCTTCCAGAACCTGGCCTCCTCCTATAAAAGCTACCTGTCCTTCACCGGCGTGGGCCATCTGAATATCTATACCAATCCGCTGGTGATTGCGGCCATCCTGGCCTGGCTGGACTACGCGATCAGCGGAGACATCGCCGCTTTGATAGACTACTTCAACCTTCTGGAGCAGAACCAGGGCGAGCTTACCCAGATCCATTCCGGCTATCCTGAAGTGGCTGTTGGGGAAGAGCTTCCCGGGCCGGCGCTGGCCTGCCTGGAGGTGTTTCCCAATCCCGCCGCCTCTGCCACCATCAGCTACAGCCTGGATAAAGGGGCGGAGGTAAGCCTGGAGGTTTTCGACCTGCGCGGACGTCGGGTGCGCAGCCTGTTCGGAGGAAATCAGGCCGGGGGAACCCATAGCCTCAGCTGGGACGGCCGGGACGATGAGCGCAGGCCCCTGGCGAAAGGGCAGTATCTGGCCCGCCTCCGCGCGGCGGGGAAACAGAGTTTTGGCCGGATAACCCTGCTGGATTGACTCAGCGCAGGTTAAGCAGCAGCAGGCTCAGCAGCAGCAGGGCCCAGAGGATGGCGTCGCGGGCTGTGGCGCGTTTTTTCCAGATCGCCAGGTCGCTGATGATGCTCAGCAGCACTATGGATACGGCCACCAGGGGATAGGCGATGGCGGCGGGAACGCTGTCCAACCCCTTGAGGAAAAAGACGGTTGAATAGCGGTTCGGAATGCCCAGAACGCAGCCCAGCAGGATGCTTTGAGGCGGGATGCGGATCTTCCGGACCAGGATGGTGGCCAGGGTGAAGATGAAGGCGGCGGCGAAGATCACCAGCACAAAGGCGGATTCCGCCCCGCTGCCCAGCTCCTTGTATACCTTGAGGCTGGCGTCGGTGAAGCCGGAGATCAGGAACAGGGCGACGATCCACAAGAAATTTCTCAACTGCCGCGGATCGGCGCGGAGGCTGAAGGCGGCCAGCCCGAAGATGATCCCCAGCCCGTTCCAGAGGGTCAGTTGTTCGCGGAAAACCAAGACCGCCAGCAGGATGGGGATGATCATGGCGATCCGCATCACGCCCACGGAGAGGGAAAGCCCGTTGACCACGATCGAGCGCTGGTAAACCCAAAAATTCGCCAGGAACAGGCCTCCGGCTGCCACCCCGAGCAGAATGTCGAAGGCGGGCAGGCTGGGAATGCTGAACCTGAGGTTAAAGAGGCCAAAAACCGTGGCCATCAGGTAGTTACCCAGAAAGATCGGCAGAATGTTGCGGCCTCCCTTCAGGTTGTAGACCATCAGCAGATTGGCGATCAGAACGGAGCAGAGGACGCTGAACAGCAGGAAGAGCACGGGATCAGTTAACCAAGATCAGGCGTTTGCTTTGGATGTTTCCGGGCTGGGAAAGGCGACAGAGATAGATGCCGGAAGCCAGCCTGCCTCCCTGGGAATCGCGCCCGTCCCAGATCAAAGCGTGGTTTCCGGGCCTCAAGTCCGTCCAGGCCCGCACCAGTTGTCCTTTCAAATTGTAGATGTGCAGAGTGGCCACCTGGCCTTCCTTGGCGCCAAAACTAATTGTGGTGAAGGTTTTGAAGGGATTGGGGCCAATCTCCAGGCCGGCCTCTGGCTGAGTTACATCGCCGGCTGTGACCACGTTTATCACGATCGTCGCGGGAAGCGATTCTCCCGCGGTGTATTGCGCCGTAACAGCCACGGTGTGGGTCGAACCCGGCGCGAGGTCCAGGATCACGTATTGCTGCGTGGAACCGTGCTGGTAGGCCCCGTCCACGTAGGTTTTGTAATGCTCGAAGGGTGAAGTGCTCCCGGCCTCCGGGGCGTCCCAGGATACGCTTACCTGGCTGCCAAGCTGCTCCCAGGCAAGGTTTTGGGGCGGATTGAGCACAGCCCCGGAGTAGAGCAGGTTGCGCCAATAGCTGAAAGTGCCGTCGTAATCGCCCAGGATGAGGTCCAGATCTCCGTCGTGGTCGAGGTCGGCCAGGGCCGGGGCGGCGTTCTGGTCCGTGCTGATGCCGCTGAAAATGCTGCTGTTGAGGGTCCAGCCATGTCCCTCGCGCAGCCAGCAGTGCAGGTTTCCCTGCAGGTTTCCGGCCAGCAGGTCGATATCGCCGTCTCCGTCGATGTCGCCCAGGCAGGGGGAGCAGTTGTAGCCGGCGTCCAGGCCCGCGAAATAGTTCGGCACCTCGGTCCAGGAGGGCAGCGGGGCTGTGCCGTTGTTCACGTAGTAATAAAGGTTTCCGGCCTCATTGCCCACGATCAGGTCCAGATGCGAATCGCCGTTCATGTCGTGCAGGCGCGGCACGGACCAGCCTCCCAGCGCTGCCGGAGGCGTTACTCCGGTCAGTTCCGTAAAGCCGGTGCCGGTGTTCTGGTGAAAGAAGAGGTTGCCGCTCAGATCGCCCACAATGGCGTCCGGAAGGCCGTCGCCGTCCAGGAGCCCGGTGGCCGCGGCGGCATAGATGGAGTGGTCGATGCTGGCAAAATAGCCGCTGTCCTCGCTCCAGGCGGGGGCGTAGGCGGTGCCGGTGTTTTCGTAGTATTTGATGTAGCCCAGCTGGCTGCCGCTGATCAGGTCCAGGTCGCCGTCGCCGTCAAAATCCTGCAGCCAGGGGCTGCTGGCGCCGCCCACATCCATCACTCCGCCGAAGAGGGTGGTGTTGGCCTGCCAGGCCGGGGCGCCCTGGGTGCCGGTATTCACGTAGTAATACAGCGGGCCGTCCGCGCTGCCGAACACCAGGTCCGCCAGTCCGTCGCCGGTGAGGTCCGCGAGGTCGGGGGAATTCCAGTAAGTGGCGTTCCCCAGTCCGGCAAAGAGGCTGGAATTCGCCTCCCAGAGAGGATCGGCGGCGCTGCCGTTGTTCTGGTAGTAAACAAAGCCGTGGGAATCCCGGCCGCAGAGGATGTCCTGATCGCCGTCGCCGTCGAGGTCGCAAAACACCGGATAGGCGTAAAGCCCGATATCGCCTATGGTTTGCATCTCAGCGTTGCTGAACTGGGCGGCGCCGGGATTGCCGGTGTTCGTATAAACCCTCACCCCGCCGTCCTCGCTGAGGCCCACCAGCAGGTCCGGATCGCCGTCGCCGTCGATGTCCGCCAGGTCGGGCACGGGCAGGCTGCCCACATTCAGAAGGGAGAAAAATCCGGGCTGCTCGGTGAAAGCCGGCAGAGAGGGGCTTCCGGTGTTCAGATAGAGATGCAGGCCGGTGTAGCCGCCGGTCACGATATCGAGGTCGCCGTCGGCGTCGATGTCCGCGCAGACGGCCATTTCGGCGTTCAGGGAAGTGATCCCGGCGGTGATGTTGTCCCCGATCGTGAACTGGGGCGAGCCGGCGTTGCCCACGTTTTTGATATAGATGGGGGCGCTGTTGCTGCCGCCCAGCAGGAAATCCTGGTCGCCATCGGCGTCCAGATCGGCAAAGCGCGGCTGGGAAAAGGTGAAGCTGGGTATGCCGCTGGGGTTGAAAACGCTGTTGTCCTGCTGCCAGGGCTGAGCGCCCAGGCTGGCGGCGGCCAAAATCGCCAAAGCCGCTGAAATCACTTTTTTCATGGTTCCAAATCCTTGTTGTTTACACAAATATATGCCCGGTTACCCCCAGTATTTGCGGTCCAGGGTGCGGTATTGGATGGCTTCGGAAATGTGGTCGCTGTTGATGTTGGCCAGCCCCTCGAGGTCGGCGATGGTGCGCGAAACCTTCAGGATGCGGTCGAAAACGCGGGCGGAATAGCCCAGATGGTCGATGGCGTGCTGCATCTGGGCCTGGCTGGCGGCGTCCAGCCGGCAGTATTTGCGCAGCAGCTTCGAACTCATCTGGGCGTTGCAGAAAATTCCTTCCCCGGCATAGCGCTCGCGCTGGATCTGGCGGGCCTGGTTCACCCGGGCGCGGATGTCCGCGGAACGGTCTCCGGAAGGCAGGCTGGCGAGGTCGGCGTAGCTTACGCTGGGCACCTCCACATGGATGTCGATGCGGTCCAGCAGCGGCCCGGAAACCCGGCCGCGGTAACGGGCGATGGCGCCGGGCTCGCAGGTGCAGAGGTGGTTGGGGATTTTGGCGCCAAAGTAGCCGCAGGGACAGGGATTCATCGAGGCGATCAGCATGAAGTCCGCGGGAAAGGTGAGGCTGGTCGCGGCCCGGGAGATGGTTACCACCCCGTCCTCCAGCGGCTGGCG
>Ga0172377_10008077_pt1 | contig 10803 bp, 11 predicted proteins | sample Pumphouse3metaG_FD_119749 | JGI IMG/M metagenome (GOLD analysis project Ga0172377, IMG submission 119749) | Leachate microbial communities from a municipal landfill in Southern Ontario, Canada - Pumphouse #3 metaG | ecosystem: Engineered > Solid waste > Landfill > Unclassified | place: Canada... | reverse complement strand
CTTGATACGGTTTACTATCTCACCTACTATATGAGGAATAACTTGGATCGTTTGCCCTAAGTAGCCGCCAGCCCTCTCACGCTCTATTACGCTTGAGTAGACTTGACCTGTGGTAAAGTTGCTTGATTTTAAGTATGAAGTGTCAAGAAATCTCTCATAGTTTCCTATATCTAAGTCCGTCTCAGCCCCATCTTTTGTGACAAAAACTTCACCATGTTCAAGTGGACTCATCGTGCCAGGATCCACGTTTATGTAGGGATCAATCTTTAGCATGCCTACTTTTTTCCCAGAGTGCTTAAGCAGTGTTCCGACACTAGCTGCAGTTATCCCTTTTCCAAGAGAACTTAAAACTCCACCTGTTACAAAAATATATTTTGTCATGCTTTTTCCTAATTTATAGTCTTTGATTTTGCTAGTCACAGGGCTGGCATCTACTCTTTTACAGAAGAGATGCAAAATGACTATTTTAAAATAATTTAATCGCGGATTATATTACAGAGTCTCTTAAAGTCTCTATAGCTCTTTTTAAAAAAGATACTATATAATTGCAAAAATTTATTATAAGGTTCTTGATGGACGCAACACTTTTATATATTGTAATGGCTCTAGGTATCTCTACAATTTTTAACCTACTATTAAAACGCCTAGGAGTTTCACAAATTATCGGATATATACTAACAGGAACTGTTCTTGTATATACTTTTGATTTGCAATATCTGAAGGAATCTAGCACATTAGAGCATATTGGTGAGTTTGGTATTGTTTTTTTGATGTTTACCATCGGTCTTGAGATATCTCTAAATAAAATGAACTCTATGAAAAAAGGGATATTTTTAAATGGTTTCTTGCAAGTTGGCTTGACGGCAGCGGTCGTTTTTGCCATTGCTCACTTTATCTTTAGCATGGAGACTATTTCTGCTGTTATCCTCTCGCTAGCCTTTGCACTCTCTTCTACAGCTGTGGTTCTAAGCTACTTAAAGACCTCAAAAGAGATATATACGCCCTATGGCCAAAGAGCTACAGGGATACTCATCTTTCAAGATATTGCAGTTATTCCAATTCTAATACTTTTAAGTTTTTTAACAAGTAGTGGTGATAGCTCCGTGGCAGTTATATTAAGAGATACTGCCATAAGTGCTGTAATAGTAGTGGGACTTCTTTTTGTAATTGGTAAAAGACTTATGACATGGCTTCTACACTTCTCTACCTCAAGCGAAGTAGAAGAACTTTTTATGGGCTCGGTACTTTTTATAGTTATTAGCGCCTCACTTTTAGCATCTTTTTTTGGCTTTACCTACTCACTTGGTGCTTTTGTAGCTGGGATGATTATAGCTGAGACAAAGTACCATCATAAAGTTGAGTTTGATATAGCGCCATTTAAAGATATCTTACTAGGAACTTTTTTCATTATTGTTGGAATGAAGATAGATTTTATGTACTTTGTAAACCATTTCTGGCTCACACTTGGCATCTTTATACTTGTGCTAATTGTAAAAACACTTATCATGTATAGCCTACTTCGTCTGACAAGTGAACATGCCACTTCACTAAAGACTGCTCTTGCACTCTCTCAAGTTGGAGAGTTCTCTTTTGTAATCTTTGCAGTTGCATCTAATGGTGGGCTTTTAGAAAAAGACTTAGAGGCCCTTTTTGTTCTTGTTGTGATATTTTCTATGATGGTAACACCATTTTTTATCTCAAAAATTAGCACATCTATTGACTATTTTACCCGTGAAGAGTACTTAGCGATAGATACCAAAGAGTTTGCTAGAAGAAAAGACCATGTTATAGTTTGTGGATACAGCATCATAGGTAAGTTTGTTGCAAAAGAACTAGAAGCCATAGATGCGCCTCATGTAGTTATTGATAACTCTCCAAAACATGTTCAAGAGGCTCTAAAAGCAGGAAAAGAGGCCTATCTGGGAGATATGTCAAAACTCTCAATGCTTGAAGCACTAAATGCAGAGAGCTCTGTAGCAGTTATTATAACTCTAGACAATATAGACAAGAAGCGCGCTATTTGCGAGGCTGTATTAAAGCATACAAAAAATATAAATCTTATAGTAAAAGTATCATCACTTCAAGAGATAAAAGCATTGCAAGATTTGGATATTACAGTTGTGGTGGACTCTAAACTTGAGATTGGCAAGGTTCTTGTAGAGAAGATGATGAGCTGTAAATTAAAATATTAACTACTCAGCTATAAGTTAGAGCTTATAGCTGTGCTAAAATCTTGTTATATCGCTTTTGTGAGTTACACTGAATGAGCAACATATCGTCCTCTTCAAGTAGTGTAGAACCTGTTGGTTTAATATACTCATTATTGCGCTTAATCAGAAGGATTAAAAAATCTAGTGGCAAGTTAAGTTCTATGATGCTTTTATGGATGACAGGAGAGCCTTTTTTTATATAAAACTGTCTTAAAGTTTTATATAAAAGTGGAGAAGAGACTACCGACTCATCTTTTTCATTTTTATAAGCTTCTGCTTTTAGCCACCTTGCAACATATGGTAAAGATGTCCCTTGAATCAAAATAGATGTCAAAACAACGAAAAAAACTAGATTGAAAATCAAACGAGAGTGCTCAAAATTTTCAACAAATGGGTATGTCGCTAAGACAATAGGAACAGCACCCCTAAGCCCGACCCATGAGATAAAAAGCTTATCTTTAAAAGGAAACTTGCTAAAAGACATACTTAAAAATACGCCCAAAGGTCTTGCAACAAACATTAACCAAAATGCAATGGCTAAAGCTGACAATGCAACATCTGGAAGTTCAGAAGGAAAGACAAGTAAGCCTAGAACCAAGAAGACGGTGATTTGCATAATCCATGAGATGCCATCGTGAAATCCCACCAGATTTTTTTTATGAACAAACTCTTTAGTGTTGGCAACAATTCCTGCTAAATAAACAGCTAAAAAACCGTTTCCTCCTAGCATCGAGCTACTTGCAAATAGTAGTAAAATCCATCCGATAGTAAGAACTGGGTATAGCCCATAAAAGCTCAAATGAGCTCGATTTAGAATCATAGGAAGTGCAATCCCAAAAAGATACCCAAGCGCTCCACCAATAAGAAACTGCATGAAAAACTCTAATAACCACTCCCCTACAGAGGGAAGTTGTGGTAAAAGAATAATTTGTAATATAGCAATAGTCAGGAAAATAGCCATAGGGTCGTTGCTTCCTGATTCTAGTTCTAAAAGAGGAGCCAACTTTTTCTTTAGGTTGATTCCTTTAGCTCGTAGTATAGCAAAGACCGCAGCAGCGTCGGTAGAAGAGATAATAGCACCCAATAGTAAGGAGTCTAAAAAAGTAAAGTCAAATAAAAAATAGACTCCGACTGCTACAACTAGTGCTGTTAAAACAACTCCAAGAGTTGCTAAGATAACTCCCTCTTTTAAAACAGGCTTTATTGCTCTCCAAGTAGTGTCAAATCCTCCACCAAAAAGGATAAATATCAGAGCAACCGTACCTACACTCCGTGCAATCTCTACATTATCAAATTGAATTCCTAGCAACCCATCTGAGCCAGCAAGCATCCCAAGGCCTAAAAATATAAACAGAGCAGGAACTCCAAAGGTATTTGAGAGTTTGCTTGCAATTACACTTAAGAGGGTTAAAAAGGCAATGATAAGAAGATAAATATCGAGTGTTTCCATACTTGTTTTGACCTATTATTATTTTATTTTAAAGTGATTATAGCTTAAATAAATTAGCTAATTGTTTATTTTAGCATCTGGATTATTGGAAAAAAGTAGTTGTTTATAGTTTTATCTAAGTTAAGAAGATGATGATGCACTCAAAAGCGCATCATCTTTATATTTGGTCTTTAGTTTCCACGACTTCCTGGTTTTATAGCCTCAGAACCATCTTTGCAAAGCGGGCACTCATTTGGTTCATACATAACAAATGTAAAGTCTTCTAAGGCAAAGAAAGGGATGTTTTGTGGAAGCTTACAGTTTGGCTTTGTCTCTACTGTGCTGTTTTGGCGTCTGCAAAAACCACGATTTGCAAGTGCTGCAACGCCTACAATCTCACCACCAAAACTCTCTACAACAGCCGCTGCTTCCATAGCAGAGCCACCTGTTGTAATGATATCTTCACACATCAAAACTCTCTCGCCTTTACTTACCTCAAATCCTCTTCGCATAGACATAACGCCATCGACTCTCTCAGCAAAAATAAAACGGACATCAAGTGCAGTCGCAAGTGCAAAACCAGCTATAAGTCCACCGAGTGCAGGCGCACAAACAGTGTCAATCTTAAGACCACTCTCTTTAATCTCTTTTGCTAGTGCTTGGGCTAAAAGCTTAGCTGTTTTAGGATCCTCTAAAACCTTTGCTGATTGCAAGTAATACTGTGAGTGATTTCCACTACTTAGTTTAAAATGTCCTTCTAGTAGGGCATCTGCATCCATATATATTTTTTTGATATTCATTTTACTTCCTAATGGTTAAAGTGGTTACAAGAGCCTCAAAGATATAGAGGCTCTTATTGTGGGGAATTGGCGTGTTAAACCTTTAGTATTTCAGCTTCTTTATCTTTTACGATGTTGTCGATGCTTGTTATGTACTTGTCAGTAATTTTTTGAATGTTTTCTTGAGCAGATTTTGACTCATCTTGAGTCACTTCTTTGTCTTTTTCAAGTTTTTTAATTTGGTCGTTTGCATGTTTTCTATCATTTCTTATAGAGACTTTTGCATTTTCTCCCATACCTTTCATCTTCTTTACAGAGTCTTGTCTTTGCTCAACCGTCATAGCTGGAAAAAATAGTTTGATTTGTTCACCATCATTGTTGGGATTTGCTCCAACATTTGCAGCGGAGATAGCACTCTCGATGCTACTTAGTAGTTGTTTTTCCCAAGGGTTTACAACGATAGTTGTTGCATCTGCCGCTATGATTGAGCCTACTTGATCAATTGGAGTCATAGTTCCATAATAGTCGATTTTCACGTTGTCTAAAACAGAAGTTGTAACCTTACCTGTTCTTAGTGTTTTAAAATCTCTTAGCATATGTTCTATGCCTGATTTCATATTTGCTTCACACGAGTTGTAGATTTCATTTAACATTAGGTTTCCTTAAATATTTTACAAATATAGTTGCGATATTGTAGCAAAATATCTTTATTTGATACTAAAGAGGGGATATTTGGTATGCACTACCCAAAAAGAGCCTTTGATAAAAAGCCTAAAAGTGCGAAGCTCATCGTGGAGAATGCCATTGGTTAGCATTCCTAAAAGCGTCGCTTCCAAAAACCTTGCAAACTTTAAAATTTACAGATCGCTTCCAAACGCTTTTGCAAACTTTAAAGTTCCAGATCGCTTCCAAATGCTTTTGCAAACTTTAAAGTCTTGCATCTCTTTAGGAAGCGAGGTTTTAACCTCGTAGAAAGGGCTTGTAAATTCTACTTTTAAAAAAAAAATGTCAACGCCAAAATATGATTTTAAATCCTGCAAAAAACATCAAAGTCTCTCTACATAATTACTTTGGATGCACTAGATGTGGGTTTAAATAGATGTTAAATTTGGATTGTCATAGATATCGGAGATAATTTATAGGTAAATTCAATAGAAAGTAAAATATAGATAAAAGGTGTGTTTTTAGCAGGCGTTTGTTTGTCTATGTTTTGCGAGGCGAAAGCCTCGTTTGGAACTATTCTGCAGCTGGAGCCTCTGGTGAAGTTTCACTTTGAGGTGTTTGAGCTGGAGATGATGGAGCTTCTACATTGGTAGATTCTACCATCTTGTCAACTACTGAGCTTTGTGCAGAAGTAGAGTACAAGTAACCTAAAGCGATAGTGTTTGCAACAAACAAAAAGCCTATAAGAAATGTAGTTTTAGCTAAAAAAGAGTTTGGTCCTTTAGCACCAAAAACAGAATCATTTGAGCCACTATAAGCACCAAGCCCTATGCTTGAGCTTTTTTGGAGAAGTACAGCTATTACTAGTATTACAACTAAAATTATCTGAACAATGAGTAAAAAACTAGTTGTCATTTATAAATTCCTTTAATTTCATTTCATAAAATTTAAGGAAACCTTTTATTTTTATTCATAACACTAAAGGAGGTAAATTCCTTGAGTTACGCTAACGCTTGGTTTCCTTCGGCAGGAAGCCCATCACACTAGTGTGATTTATTCTCCATGCTATTTTAAAAAGTGGCGAATTATATCCAAAAAAAATAATTATTACAAAATTAGATATAATTTTAAAAAAGTTCGGAGAATATATGAGAGATTTTAGAAATGTTATTTTTTTACTAATAATCGCAGTTTTTTTGCTACAAATGTTTGTTTTAAAGCAAGATGCTAAACTTGCAGAAGAAAAAAAACACTCAAAACCAACTGTAGCACTAAGCACATTCTCACTTTATGATATAGCAAATAGCATCTCAGAAGGAACCATAGACCTTGTTATGATTTTACCTTTTGGGGTAGATGCACACAGTTTTGAGCCTACTCCAAAGCTTATGGCGAAGATTATGCAGAGCGATGTTGTTATCTATAGTGGAGCTGGACTTGAGCCGTGGACACACTCTTTTGAGTTTAAAAACAGAGTTATAGATATGAGTAAGCATGTAAAACTTTTAAATTCAGAACATGGAAGCTGCAATCATAAAGAGCACCATCATGATGAAGCACACCATCAACATGACGATGAACACAGTGAAGAAATAGATCCTCACTATTGGTTAGATATACAAAACATGATAACTGCTACAAAGATTATAAGCGAAGAGTTTTCGAAGCTCTCATCTGAAAATAAAGAGCTGTATGAAACAAATGCAAAAAAATACATATCTGAACTAGAGATTATAGATGCTAAGTATAAAGAGGAGCTAAAGAGTTGTAAAAAAAAGACCATCATAGTAAATCACAACGCTTTTTCTTATCTTAGTAAAAACTATGGTTTTGAGGTTGAAGCACTTAGTGGACTCTCTCCAGATGCTCAGCCAAATGCGAAAAATATGTTAAAACTAATAGAACATATAAAAGAGCATGACTTAAGTGTTGTCTTTTTTGAGAGTTTTGTAAGTGATAAAGCGATGAAAAGTATAGCAGCTGAGGCGAAAGTAGAGGTCGATGTGCTTCAACCACTAGGAAATATAACCGCCGATGAAGCAGAGAAAAAATCTAGCTACAAAGATATAATGCTTGAAAACTTAGAAAAAATAACTAAAGCTCTTGAGTGCGAATGAAATTTTCACTACCAATCTTTGATGTAAAAAACCTATACTTTATAGTAGATGAGCAAGAGATACTAAGTAATGTCTCATTTGAGATTTTTGCACAAGACTATATTGCCATCATCGGACCAAATGGTGGTGGAAAAACTACACTCATTAGAATCTTGTTAGGCTTAGAAAAACAGAGCAAAGGTGAAGTTCGGATATTTGGTAAAAAGATAAAAGACTTTAAAGAGTGGCATAAGATAGGTTATGTTCCACAAAGAGCAAGTCATGTGGATGCATCTTTTCCAGCTACAACACAAGATGTTGTAAAGATGGGTAGAACCTCAAAGCGAAAACTCTTCTCAAAAGAGAGCCAAGAAGATAAGATAAGAGTTGAAGATGCTATGCGAAAAATGGATGTTTATCATCTAAAAGACAAGATGATAGGCACGCTCTCAGGCGGACAAAGACAGAGAGTTATGTGTGCTAGAGCTTTAGCATCTAGACCTGAGATACTTATACTAGACGAGCCAAATACTGGTGTAGATGTCTCTTCTCAGCAAAGATTTTATGAACTCCTGCGAGAGTTAAATACAAAAGAGAAGATTACTATCGTCTTTATAACTCACGATATTGGAGTTATTGCGGACGATATCGCAAGGCTCTTTACCATCAACCAAAAAGCAGTCATATGTAACAATCCTAAAGAGGCTCTGAGTTGTGAAGAGATGAGCGAGCTTTACGGTATAGATGCACACCTAATCCATAACCACAAGCACGGGCATTGATATGTTAGAGATATTTGAATATGAATTTATGCAGAGAGCTTTTTTAGCTGGGATGATTATCGCAGTTTTAGCATCCATCAGTGGTACTTTTATCGTCTTAAGACGCTATTCGATGATAAGTGAGACTCTAGCACACTCTGCTTTAGTTGGTGTTGCTGTTGGTCTGGTTGCAGGATATAACCCTCTTTGGATGGCAGTAGTCATGGCCATCATCTCAGCGTGGCTTATAGAGTATCTAAGATATAGTTTTGCACTATACTCAGATGCAGTTCTTGCTATATTTTTATCTGGTTCGTTAGCTATTGCAGTTATTATTGTCTCTTTAGGCGGTGCATTTAACAATTCGCTCTTCTCATACCTCTTTGGTTCTATACTTGCCGTTAGTGATGAGGATCTTATAACTATCTTTCTTTTTGGCATAGTTTGTCTTAGTGTTTTACTCATTTTCGCAAAAGAGTTTTACTTTATAGCTTATGATGAAGAGGTAGCAAAAACAAGTGGCATCAGAGTTAGACTCTTAAACTTTCTGCTTGTTAGCATCGTAGCCATCATCATAGCACTCTCCATTAGAGTTGTCGGAAGTTTGCTTATTGGTGCTTTGATGGTTATCCCAACGGTCTCAGCACTTCAGTACAGACGGGGCTTTGTAAAAACACTCCTTATATCTCTATTTTTTGCCATCTTTAGCGTTGCATCTGGCATGACTCTATCTTTTTATATGTCTTTACCATCAGGAGCTACTATAGTTCTATCTGTTCTTGTGATTTTTATCATCTCTTTAGTAGCAAACAGACGATGAAAATAAGCTCGGAATTTTCCAAAAATGCTCTAAACTACGGTTCTTATAATGTAATACAAAACAGAGTTATAAAGAGACTTTTTGAAAAACTAGACTATCAGCCTAAAAAAATCTTAGATTTGGGTTGTGGAAGTGGTGCAGTGTGTCGCAGTGTTGACTGGGAATATGAGAATTTTACAGGTGTTGACTTTGCATTGGGGATGCTAGAGTTGCATCCAAAGTCTAGCAACATTGTGTGCATCTATGGAGATTTTAACGATGCTACTCTATTTCAAGATAGACTAGAAAAAAATTATGAACACATATTTTCAGCATCAGCTCTTCAGTGGGCAGATGATTTAGAGAGGCTTTTTTGTGAGATAAACAAGCTTGGTGCTAGAGTCTCTTTAGCTATCTTTAGTTCAAACACATTTAAAACACTAAACAAAACGGCAAATCTAAGTTCAATACTTAGAAGTGTAGATGAGATAGAGAGAATTCAAAAAAAACACTTAGATGCACAGATGGAAGTGGCCCAGTATAAGTTAGAGTTTGAATCTACAAGAGATATGTTTAAGTACATAAAAAAAAGTGGTGTGAGTGCATCTAGAAAAGTGTTAAGTTATAAAGAGACAAAAAAACTTATGCAAGAGTACCCACTAAACTACTTAGAGTTTGAAGTGGTTTTTTTATACAGATAGTTTACTTCTCTTGTAGAACTATCTCTTTTTCTAGATTATAAAGCTCATATCTTATGTGTTTGAAATCTTCACTAAGCTTTGCATCGTAGAGTTTAAAAAGCTCTTCTAGGACTCTTGATGACTCCTCTGCTCTTTTAAAGTTTGCAATAATAATACTTTTAATATCTGTACGATTTAGCTCGCTCTTAGTAGTTGGACGAAGTACATCTTTGATGCTATCTCTGTGAAGTAGAAGTTTATCTATCTCATCTATACGAGCAAGATGACGAAGTTGTTTTAGTTTTAGGGAGAGTTCTTTGTTGTTATCTCGATATCGCATGATATCTTCAACAACTCGTATGCCTTCTTTGAGGCGGTTAAGATTTGCATCACACACCCGAAAGAGTTCGGGTGAGAGAGATTCTTTAGTCATCTCTACCAAAGATGCCAAAGAGATGAAGTAGTGCAGTAAAGATGTTTAGAAAGTCTAAGTATAGTGCAATAGCTCCATCAATAGGAGTTTCATATGAGCCATTCATAATATTTTGAGTGTCATATACAACTAAGATGCTAAACAAAAACACAACAGCACCAGAGATGATAACACTTAACATTGGGTTACCTAAAAATAGGTTTACAATAGAAAATCCAATAACAACAAAAAGAGCAATCATCAATGGCTTGCCATAACTTGTAAAATCTTTTGTAGTCTTAATAGCGTAAAAGCTCATAGCTCCAAAAACAACAGCAGTCATAGCAAAAGCATTACCAATAATTGTCCCACCACCACTCATTCCAAGTGTTTGTGAAAGCAGAGGTGCTAACATAAGACCCGTCATAAAGACAAATCCAAACATTACCATTAGGTTTATCCCAGGCTTATGCTTTACAAAATGTAGTCCGATAAGAAGTCCAATCTCTAAAATAAATAGAGGCATAAACCAAGCCGCAATAGTTCCAGCTAGTGGAACGCCAACATAAGCGCCAACTGCACCAGCCATCATAGATGCTGCAAATAGCTTATATGTTTCTTTAACAAAAGAGATGATTTGAGAATCACTGCGAGTGGCACTCTCGTAAGAAAAAGAGTTACCTCTAGCGTAATCGCGATCATATAGTCCCATAATAATTTTCCTCATAATATAGTTTGATGAGAATTTTATATATAAAGAGTTAATGCATAGCAACAGCATTTTTAAATCCCTTATATATGTAAGGAAAAATATAAAAAATTTGATAAAATCAAATGAAAATAAACATCAGGATAATTTCTTTTAAACTCTCTGACTCTTTAAGAAACATTTAAGCTATATCCCCCTATAATTCCCATCCACAAACAGAGAGACCTTGTTTAAAAGGCCTAGAGAGACTTCGAGTTGAAGCTTT
>Ga0172377_10008072_pt1 | contig 10808 bp, 5 predicted proteins | sample Pumphouse3metaG_FD_119749 | JGI IMG/M metagenome (GOLD analysis project Ga0172377, IMG submission 119749) | Leachate microbial communities from a municipal landfill in Southern Ontario, Canada - Pumphouse #3 metaG | ecosystem: Engineered > Solid waste > Landfill > Unclassified | place: Canada... | reverse complement strand
GTCGAGCGTTTCCATCAGGTTCTCGTGGAGTTCCTCGGGAATGCCGAGGCCCTTGAGAAGCACGGAGATGCTGGAGTCCGCTTCGTAGCCGCCGATTTCGCCGAAACGCGTCTCAATGTTCATTGCCTCGATGCCCTGCGCCTCGTTCATCTCGGGGAGCGCATAGAGGGCGTCCCGCTTCTTGCTCGTCTCGTAAAGTTCCGGGAAACCCATCATCACCGTTTCCTTGACGGTGTTGTTCTCGTAGGCGAAGTGGTCCTGCCTGAGGACCGCGAGGCGTTCGTTCGCGTTCGAAGTCACATCGCCCGTGTTCGGTTCGAGTTCCTTGGAAAGGATCTTGAGAAACGTGGATTTGCCGGCGCCGTTAGCGCCGATGATGCCGTAGCAATTGCCTTTTTGGAACGTAAGGTTCACGTCCTTGAAAAGGACGCGACCGCCGAATTGGAGACTGACATTGGAAACATTGAGCATAGTGCGCCCAAAGGTAGAAAAAAGGCTCCGGATTTTCAAATCCGGAGCCTGTGATGTCTTAAGGAAAACAGTTTGTTACTTTGTGTGCAACGTCTTTTCCTGTTCCTGCTGGATGTGCGTCGACTTTTCGAGTTCGCGCGCGTTGATGATGAGCATTTGCAGGCGGTTCTCTATATTCGCGAAGCTCGTGTCCGGATCGTAATCCAGCGAAAGCACCTGGATGTGCGGGAAGCGTGCTTTCACGGCCTTGGTGAGTCCGCGGCCGGAAATGTGGTTCGCGAGGCAGGCGAACGGCTGCACGATGATGAAACTGTTCACGCCCTTCCCGGCATTGTACAGAATTTCGCCCGGGATGAGCCAGCCTTCGCCCGTGTTGTACGTCGGATCGATGATGTCGCCGATGAGGTGCACGAGCTCGTAGCAGTCCGCGTGGTGCTCGTAGTACTTGTAGCGCTTGGCGCGTTCCTGGATCTGCTTTACCGCGAAGGTGTAGACCTTGCCCGTGATACCGCCGAGGATCCAGTTCTCCATCGGGTGTTGGATGAGTCCGCGCTTGAGCTTTTCCATGCGCACGACTTCGTCCACGCGGAAGAAGTCCATCATGCCGGGGAGCACGACTTCCATTCCGTTGTTCATCAGATAGTCTTCGATGAACCCGTTCGCGCTCGGGTGGTAGTTCATCAGGATTTCGCCGAGGAGCGAGACGCGCGGCTTGCGCACGCTGCGGTCCATTTCGACCTTGTTGAAATCCTCGATCGCATATTCGAGCATCTTGAGCACGGTGCGTGGATAGGCTATGCTGCTCTTCGGGAGCTTTCCGATTTCTTCCATCAGAAGGGGAAGCCAGTGATCGTAGACCTTCTGCGTGTCACCCTTGTGAACTTCGTACGGGCGGCTTGCGCGGTAGATGGTCTCGATGCAGTCCATCGTCGCGATGCCCCAGAGCATGTGCAGACGGAACCACAGGTCGAGCTTGAAGCCCGGGTGCATGTTCTTTGTGTCCGAACCCGTCGTGATGATGGGCACGTCCTTGTAGCCGGCTTCGTCGAGCGCCTTGCGGGCGAGCACGGCGTATTGCACGGCGCGGCAGTTCTCGCAGTTTTTCGCGAGGCCGACGGTGATGTCGGACTGCTTCACTTCGGGGTGGCGTTCGAGCCACGCGAGGTTTTCGCCGATGTTCACCTGGGCCGGGAAGCAGATGTCGTTGTGCACGAACTTCTTGCCGAGTTCTATTGCGTGCTTGTCCGCGAGCGGCAGGCATTCCGCCTTGTAGCCGATGGAGCGGAAATACGCCGCGCCGAGGAAACTGAAGCCGCGGGAAAGGTTCGGCACGAGGATCGTGCGGCGCGCTTTGTCCTCCGGCATGAATTTGACCGGGAAGAGCTCTTCCGCGGGGAAGTCCCGTTTAAGGTTCGCGTTGCGCCGGGCGCGGACCGTTTCGACGAAACTCTTGACGCGGATGCCCACCGGGCCGCGCGCGTCGCCTTCGTCGAGCTTGAGCATCAGCATTTCCTTGACGCAACTCGCGTGGAGCATGCGGGAAATTTCATCGGTGAGGATGGAATCGTGCCCGCAGCCGAAGCTCACGATCTGCACGAGTTCGAGCGCCGGGTCCTTTGCGACGATCATCGCCGCGCCGAGCATGCGCATGTGGAACGTGTTCTTCACTTCCATACGGGTGTGCTTCGGTACGTCCTGATCATAGACGCCGGGCAGGGATTCCGTGGTGAGCACGGGGATTCCGAGCGCGGTGAAATGGCTCGCGATGTTGTGGTTCACGAGCATGTCCGCATGGTACGGGCGGCCTGCAAGTACGACTGCGAATTCGTTCTTCTTGCGGACGTCCTCGAGCACTTTCGCGCCATCCTCGACGAGCGTCGTGCGGTAAGTTTCGAGCGCCTTTTCGCCTTCGGTCACTGCCTTTTCAAGGATCTTCCTGGAAACATCCCAGTGTTCATGGAACCAGCGCACCGTCTGGTCGCGGCGCATCTTGGTGTCGAACCAGTGGAACGTGGGCTGGTCGAGCGGAATTCCGTAATGGCCTTCGGGGTCGTCCGTGTTCTTGCACACGTTCGGGTATCCCTGCACCACGGGGCACACGGAAGTCGCCGTGAATTTCGTGTGGTCGCTCGGCATGGCGACCATCACCGGGAAGAATATCCTGTCCACCTTCTTCTCGATGAGCTGCAGCACGTGTCCGTGCACGAGTTTCGCGGGGAAGCATACCGTGTCGGAAGGAATGCTGTGCAGACCCGATTCGAAAAGCTTGTAGTCGCTCGGGCGGCTCACTACTACGGCGTAGCCGAGGGAGGTGAAGAACGCCTTCCAGTAGGGGAGACTCGACCAGAATTCGAGCACGCGCGGAATGCCGATAGTCTTGCCGTTCGGGGGAACAAGCTGCTTCGGCGCATAGTCTTTCACCAGAAGCTGATTCGTACGCTTCACCATGTCCGGCACGGCGAGCATCTTGCGGTTGATTTCCGCGATGAGCTTCTTCGTCGCCGGATCGTCCGGGTTGGAGGTCACTTCGCCGCGTTCGCACCGGTTGCCCGTCACGAAACAGGATCCGTCGCTGAATGTCACGAGAGTGCGCGAGCAGTGGTTCGTGCAGTACTGACAAATTTGTCCTGGCTGGTTGTGCCAGCTGAACGTGCGTGCAGCCTCAAGCCCGATGAACCCGGACTTGACGTCCGGATTCTCCTTGCGCTTCTTTTCCATGAAACGCTTCGTGAGCAGCGCGATGCCGATAGCGCCCATTTCGCCCGGGCGTTCCGGACGGATGGGGATGAGGCCCGTGAGCTGTTCGAATGAACGCAGCACGGCGTCGTTCTTGAACGTCCCGCCCTGGACCACTACGACTTTGCCCAGGGTGTCGAGGTTGCGGATGCGGATAACCTTAGTGAAAACGTTCTGGATGATGGAGCGGCAGATGCCTGCGATGATGTCTTCGGGCTGCTTACCGTCGCGCTGTTCCGTGATGATGGAACTGTTCATGAAGACCGTGCAGCGGCTTCCAAGCTTCGAAGGATTCTTTGAGCTGAACGCCATTTCCGCGATCTTCTCCATCGGAATTCCGAGGGAGCGCGCATAAGTTTCGATGAAGGAGCCGCACCCGGAGGAGCAGGCTTCGTTCAGGATGATGCCCGTCACGACGCCGTCCTGCACGGAGATCGCCTTCATGTCCTGGCCGCCGATGTCGAGGATGAACGAGACGTCGGGCCGGAGTTTCTGGGCGGCGTTCGCGTGCGCGACCGTTTCCACCGTGTGGTAGTCCGCGTGCACGGCTTTTGCGAACAAAAGCTCGCCGTAGCCCGTGGTGCCCACGCCCAGGATGTTGAGCTTGCAGCCGTATTCCTCGTAGCGGTCGGCGAGTTCGTTCAATGCCTTCTTGAGCACGGCGAGCGGTTCGCCTTCGTTTCCGGAATAGAAGCCGTCGATGACTTTTTCGTTTTCGTCCATCAGCACGAATTTCGTGGTGGTGGAACCGGCGTCGATGCCGAGGTAGGCGTTGATCGTCGAACCCGAAACAGGCTGCAGATAATGCGGGCTTGCGAGTGGGTGGCGCGCGATGAATGCGTCGTGTTCCGCCTTGTCCTTGAAGAACGGGGGCAGGTCGTCCTTGCGGGCCGCCTGGCGGACTTCGTTGAAGTGCAGAAGAGCGTCGCGGGAACCTTCCTCACGGTATTGGCAATCCTTGTCGCCGAACATGGTGCCCACGGCGAGAGCTGCGCCCCACGCGACGAAGACTTCCGAGTGTTCCGGCACGATCGCCTGTTCATCCGTAATGCCCAGGCGTTCCTTGAACACGCGCACGAGCGTCGGGTTGAACGTGAGGGGACCGCCTTCGAACATCACGGGCGGTTTGATTTCCATGCCTTGCGCAAGTCCGCCGATCGTCTGCTTCGCGATGGCGTGGAAGCTCGAGAGGGCGATATCTTCCTTTGCCACACCCTGGTTCAGCATTGGCTGGATGTCCGTCTTCGCGAACACGCCGCAGCGTCCGGAGATCTCATAGACTTTCTTGCCGCGGCAGGCGAAGGATTCGAAAGCCTCCGTCTTCACGCGCAGGAGTTCCGCGACCTGATCGATGAATGCCCCTGTACCGCCGGCGCACACGCCGTTCATGCGCATGTCGCTCGCGATGAGCTGACCCGTCGTCTTGTCGCGTTCAAAGAAGATGACCTTCGCGTCCTGACCGCCGAGTTCGATCGCGACCCGGGTTTCCGGATGCTTCGCGCGCACGGCGAGCGCATTCGCCACGACTTCCTGGATGAAGAATGATTTTGTCGCTTCCGCGAACGGCTGACCGCCGCTGCCGCAGAACGCGACGCCGAACGTCTTGCCCGGGAAAAGCCCGTGGGCTTCCTGCAAAAGCTGAAGCACCTTTTGCGCCTGCATCGCATTGTGGCGCTGATAGGAGTAGTGGAGGAGTTTTCCCGTGGAAGGATCGACGACCGCGATTTTCACCGTGGTGGAACCGACGTCCATGCCGACCCATAAATCTGTTTTCGAAACGCTCATAGTGCGCCAAATTTAGAAAATCCGGAAACTTCGGTCACCGGATTACATTTTTGATGCACCGAAATACATTGCGCCAGACAGGCGGCTCTAGGCTCGCTCCGATGAATTTTAGCGATCGAGATAGTAATTCCCCTTTTTCGGGTTCTCCACAGATAAAAAGTCCATCTGTCATCTTTATGGCAAACGGATTTTTAATGAATTCCCTATGCTCTGTATTTTACAAAGTTGTAAGATTAAAACTTACTTTCAAAAACGGCGAATGATCTATTGAGTTTTTGAAACAATGTTTAGGGTACCCTTTAGCATAGAATCAAGTTTTAAGATTGGCAATTATTTCTTCACTTTCTTCGCGGACGCGGGCTTTGCCGCCGTTCCTGACGCTTCCAGGCGGTTCTGTCTGCGGTACTGATAAATGAACAGGATTATCCCGACGATGATCATCACCGTGCAGAGTGTCTGTCCGCGGCTCATTCCGAGGAAGTCGTGGCGTCCGAGCTGGACGTCCGGACGGCGGAAAAATTCGATGAAGAAGCGGAACGTGCCGTAGCCCATCAGGTAGAGCGGCATCATCTGTTTCTTGAAGAATTTGAAGTGATGGAGCGTGAAAAGCACAGTGAAGAGGACGATCCCTTCGAAGAACATTTCGTAGAGCTGCGAAGGATGGTGCAGGTTCAGGTCGCCCGAAAGCGGGAAGATCATTCCGATGGGGCTCGTGGTGACTTCGCCGTAGAGTTCCCCGTTCACGAAGTTCCCCCAGCGGCCCCAGCCGTAGCCGAGCGGGACGGCGAGGAATCCGAGGTTGAGCACCTCGAAGAGCGGCATCTTGTTGCGGTGTATTCCGATGATTCCGAAGAGGGTCGCGCCGATGAGTCCGCCGTGGTAGGACATTCCCGAAATTCCGACGAAGTGGAATCCAAGCACAGGATCGTACCGGAAAGGCGTGATGATTTCGAGGGGGTTCGCGAGGTAGTGCGCGGGATTGTAGAAGCAGACGTAGCCGAGGCGCGCGCCGATGAGGATGCCGGCGATGACCCACGTCGCGAAGCTGTCGAGCTGTTCCTTGGTGATGCCGATTTTTTCCTTGCGGTTCACATACCAGATCAGGGCGTAGCAGGTCGCGAAGGCGAACAGGTACATGAGTCCGTACCAGCGGACGGGGAAGTTCCCGAGCTGGATCGCCGTGCCATCGAAGTTCGTCGGAATCAAGTTCCACCAGGTAAAATGCATTTACAAGCCTCTAGTTTATATTGGACAGATGTTCTTTCGCCCAATAGTTAATTAAAATCGCGGCGACCTGTGTGGAGGGCTGCGAACGGATTGCGCCGTGGGCCTGCATTACGACGATCACGACCGCGTTCTGCGGATCATTTTTGTCCTGAGCGAAGCCCATGAACCAGTCGTAGCGCCCTTTGGGATTCTCTCCGTCTAGGGAGCCTGTCTTTCCGCCGATGTCAAGCCTGTCGAATATCGCGTGGGAGATGTTTCTCGTGGAGATGTGCTTCCGCGCCGTGCCATTAAGGACAGTGTGGAGCATTGCGTCGCGGAGCCCCTGGTATGTCGCCTTGCTGAATTCCGTTCCGGGGAGGCGTGTCGGCGCGATGGGCGCGTAACCGAGCGCGTGGTCGGAGGACCAGGGAAGTTCGAAAGCCTTGCCCGTGACGATGGCGCGGGAAATCCCTGCGGCCTGAAGCGGGGAAAGCGTCGTCTTGCGCGTGAATCCGCAGGCGGTTTCGGCGAGCTCGTATCCGGTGTCCGGCGGAGCGTAGCTGGAACGCTGCGGAACACCCTGTGGATAACTTTTGTTGAAACCAAATTTGTCCGCGGCGGTTTTCAGTTTCTTTGGACCGACGGAGATTCCGACGATCGCGACCGGCGGGTTGTAGGATTTCGCATAAGCGTCCGCGAGGGTGATCGTCTCGCCGCTATAAGGGAAGCGCGGGCGAACCTGACGCAGGTAGAGCGTGTGCCCTCCGCCGATCATTGGAATTTCGGAATTTAAGTTGTACTTGCGCGTTTCGAGCGCGGCCGCGAGGGTGATCGTCTTTGCGAGCGACGCGGCGGGGAACGTTGCGCGGGTGAGGTAATCCGGGGCGGTCTGCACCGCGCCTTCCTTGCGTTCGCCCCAGGCGAGGATTTCGTCCGTCTTCGCGTCCACGGCGAGGAAGAGCGCGTTGTCCGGGTGGTAGCGGCGGAGCATGATGTCCATCTGGTGCGCGAGGCAGGTGTCCTTTTGCAGAAAGACGTGCGTGAGGTCCGCGTGTTCGTCGAGCGCGTCTGCGGAATCAATGCCTTCGCGCTGGGGGAGCGTGTCATCGTCCTCGGCTTCCGCTTCGCCCATTTTCTGCGCTTCGAGTTCCTGCGCGGTGGGCTCCGTGTTATCGTTCTTGAAAAAGCTGCAGCGCACACACTGAACGATCATCAGCGTGGCGAGCGTGATGAGCAGAATGCGGTTGAAAAGCCTTACTTTGTACGGGAGCGGCTTCGGCATCGGGGAGAATGCTTACGGACGCTGCAGGTGGAATATTGTCTTCTTGTAGTATTCGAGTTCCGCGATGCTTTCGCGGATGTCGTCGAGCGCCTGGTGCTTTTCCTGCTTTTCGAATTCGGGGAGGTTCGGGAACCAGCGGAGCGCGAGTTCCTTGACGGAAGTGACGTCCACGCTGCGGTAGCAGAGCCAGCTCGCGAGTTTCGGCATATACTTGTAGATGAAGCGGCGGTCCTGCGCGATGGAATTCCCGCACAGGAGGTTGCCCTTTTCCACGGTGTATTTCTTGATGAAATCGAGCGTGACTTTTTCGCAGTCCGCGATGGAATACTGCGAGCGGCGGACCCGGTCCACCAGTCCGCTCTGCGTGTGGTGGCGCGTGTTCCAGTCGTCCATTCCGGTGATGATGTTTTCGCCCTGATGAACGGCGAGGACGGGGCCTTCGGCGAGAATGTCGAGATTCGGACCGGTGACGATAGTTGCAATTTCAAGGATGACGTCTTTGTCGGGTTCGAGCCCGGACATTTCAAGGTCCATCCAGACGAGGTTAGGCGCAGTTTTCATAGTGATAGTCTTCTTTGTTAGTTCAGTGGTATATTTAACAAAATTCCGCGGGGCGTGGCGAAATTTTCTTTGCACGGGACACCTGGATTGCTTCGCTCCGCTCGCAATGACGGAAGGGGAGGGTGCCTGCGGTGATTATCGAAGTTGTGCTAGCGATGACGGTTTTCGTCATTGCGAGGGAACGGAGTGACCGCGGCAATCCATTCTGCGGCTTTTATCGTGCCCTTTGTAAAAATTTGTATGTAACAGACGCTTCCGCCGTTTCCGCTCCATTTTTGCCGCTTCCTAAATGAGCCTTCATTTAACAGGCATTTAATGTCCTTTTTAGGTGCGCTTCATCGCCTTTTTAGGCGTGTCATCCTGTGAAAAATTCTCTATTTTTAATAGATTTGGCACACCGATTCACAATCACAAGGATAAAAAAATGGAAGAAGTAGTCGTTACAGGAATGGGCTGCGTGAGTTCGCTTGGAAATTCTCCGGATGAGCTCTGGTCCAGCCTTCTTGCCGGAAAATCGGGCGTTTCGAATGTGACCCGTTTCGATACCTCGGCTTATGCCGTCCACTTCGCATCCGAGGTGAAGGTATTCGATGTCTCGCCGTACTACAGCGAACGTGACGCTAAGCGCTATTCCCGCAGCATCCAGTATGCCGTTCATGCTGCAGAAACAGCGTTGAAGAACGCGGGCATCGATCCTAAAGCCGAAGACGTGACGCGGGCAGGCGTGATGCTTACCTCTGGTATCGGCGGCATGGACACATATTATGAAACCTCCGTGGTGCTCGGCACCCGGGGGCCGCGCCGCGTTTCCCCGTTCTTCATCCCGATGTCCATCGTCAACATGGTCCCGGGGGAGGTCGCCATCCGCCTCGGCTGGATGGGCCCGAACTGGGCCCCGGTTTCCGCGTGCGCATCCTCGAACCATTCGATCATTTCCGCGGCGGATCAGATCCGTCTCGGTCGTGCGGACATCATGCTCGCGGGCGGCGCGGAAGAAGCCGTGTGCCCGGTCGGACTTTCCGGCTTCGCATCAATGAAGGCCCTCAGCCTTAGGAACGATGCCCCGGAACTAGCTTCCCGCCCGTTTGACACGGATCGTGACGGATTCGTTGTCGGCGAAGGCGCGGGCGCACTCGTCCTGGAGAGCCTTTCCCATGCGAAGAAGCGTGGTGCGAAGATCCTCGCCCGCATCGCGGGCATGGGCGTGAGCTGCGACGCTTATCATATTTCCGCTCCGCGCGAAGACGGCGCGGGCATTGCCCTCGCGGTGGATATGGCCGTGAAGAGCGCGGGTCTCGACATTCAGCAGGTGGGTTATGTGAATACACATGGGACGTCCACTTTGCGCGGAGACGTCGCGGAATGCACCGCCATTGAAAAAGCATTCGGCGGCAAGCTTGATAACGTGAAGATCAACTCCACGAAGTCCATGACGGGCCACATGCTCGGCGCGTCCTCTGCGGTGGAAGCGATCGTGACGATCAAGTCCCTGCAGGAACAAAAGCTTCACGGAACGATCAACGTTGTTCACAAGGATCCGGCGATCCATTTCGATGTTTGTGAAAACGGACCGGTGGACCACAAGTTCGAATACGCGATGTCGAACAGCTTCGGTTTCGGCGGACACAACAGCGTCGTCATTTTCGGCAAGGCCTGATAGCCTAGATATGATGACATTCGCCCGCTTATTCTTCGCTCTGACAGCGTCCGCCGTTCTCTCCTTCGGGGAGGAACTTCCGGCGGATTCCGCCGCTGCGCTCATCGCGGGCGATTCTTCTTTTGCGGACGGCGCCGTTCCGGCGCCGTCCGATTCTTTTAATGCGGAAGAAAAACTGATTGCGGGCGATTTCTCGCCCGTGACGCAGGCGTCCGGTGCTTCCGCTTCCTTTGCGGATACCTCGTTAATCCGTGGCGCGGATTCCATAGAACGGACGGCGGATTCCTCGCAGGCACGGAACGATTCCGGGAGCGTGAAGCTAGGCTCCGCTTCGGCAGTAAATGCAGCGACCGCCGTCTCCGTGAAATCTCCGGCTTCCGATGAGAACTGGCGCGACATCGACTTCGATTACCGCAGCGAGGATTCCGGTTCGGATTCCTTGCAGAAATTTTCTCCGCTCCGCCTCGCCGCTGTCGCGTCCCTTACGGCGGGCGCGTTCGGCGCGGCCTATGGCCTCGTGTTCGCAAAGGGCTGGTGGGACGATGAAGGCTCGCATTTCCATTTCGAAAACGACTTCGAGTATGCGCACAACCTGGACAAGGCGGGGCATTTCTTCGCGGGTGTTCTCCTCTCCGAAGGCTTTTACCAGGGCTACTACTGGGCGGGGGCTTCCGAGTTCCAGTCCTACCTCTTCGCGGGACTTTCCGCGATGCTCACTCACGTGGCGATTGATACGAAGGATGGCTATTCCCCGGACTGGGGATTCAGCATCTGTGACGTGCTTTCCGGGACGACGGGCGGCTTTTTCCCGATGGCGCAGCGCTACGTCCCCGGCTTTAATTACATCAACGTCAAGTGGAGTTACTGGAAGAATAGCGACGCTTATTACAAACAAAGCGATACGGACGTGTTCACGGACGATTATGTGAACGAGACGTTCTGGATATCCCTTAAAATTTACAAGATGCTCCCGAAGACGGCGCGCGTTTACTGGCCTGCATGGCTCGCCGTCGCGGGCGGCTGGAGCATTGATGAAGGCGTGTTCACGAAAGGTATCGGTCATGGGAGCAGCGAACTTTATATCGCGCTTGACTACGACTGGGAAGGCGT
>Ga0172377_10008071_pt1 | contig 10809 bp, 7 predicted proteins | sample Pumphouse3metaG_FD_119749 | JGI IMG/M metagenome (GOLD analysis project Ga0172377, IMG submission 119749) | Leachate microbial communities from a municipal landfill in Southern Ontario, Canada - Pumphouse #3 metaG | ecosystem: Engineered > Solid waste > Landfill > Unclassified | place: Canada... | reverse complement strand
TGCTGTTTTATTATTTATCTGTTTGATCGAATTTATTTCATTCTACTTTTCGAATGATTCCATCTTTATCATTTGACAGCAATATCTGAAAAGTCTTTATGCCTTATTTTTTTATATTGGTCGATTTATATGCATGAATAAATTCCTTCTTTCCATGATTGGGTTCTGTGACTTTGATTGTGGTGAATGTCCCATTGTTGACATCATCTAAAACAATAGCCGGACGGTAATCTTTTTTCAAAGCAGTAAGTTTGACGTTTTTAAATGTTACACCATCAGCGTGACGTACATAGAATCCCCAGGCGGGAAGTTCCTTATGTTGAGAAAATTCCGGATAGGCTTTCGGCATTTCAGGGACACTGTCGAGCTCATTTAATCCAACCTTGGCATAATAAGGATTACCACCGCCCGGATAGATGATTTCAACATTTTCGATAGATACGTTGGTGATTTTATTATCCTTAAGTCCGACGATGCCCGATGGGGATATGTTTCGCGGATTATCTTCTGTCGGTCCTTCGTATTCGTAGCCTACATCCGGCTTCCCTGCAGGAACTTCTGCATAGACATTTGATATATGGACATTATCCATCTTGCTACGATGTCCTGCACGACGCTCGCCAACAACCAGATAGATAGGGTTCCCGGTATTAATGGATCGCAAACTGTCTACAATTACATTTTGAACCAGACCTCCGTCCACGGCTTGTACGGTAATAGCCGAACGGAACGTATCAAATACGGTGTTATTGATGACCTTGATATTTTTAAATCCTCCATTTGATGCAGTACCGAATTTGATGCCGCTTGCACTTGAGCAGGCTTTATTATTGCGTATCTCAACATTCTGACAGATACTCTCAGCACTGTGTGATTTCAGACATATAGCATCGTCAGTAGCATTTACAAAACAGTTTTTGATTATGGCTCCATTGCAGTCAACGATATCCATACCGTCGTTATTCCAATAGGCCCGGCTGTATACACTGATTCCATCAATCAGTAGATTTTGACATTGATCGTAGGTTTGTGTCCAAAAGGCTGGATTCTTCAGGGTTACACCTTCAATTTTTACATTCGTACATTCGCGAAAGTAGAGGAGCATTGGACGGTTTGCTACACGTCCCAGTTTCAAGGGATCTTTGATGACTCCCGAATAGACTTGATTAATGAAATTATTGGCTAATTCTCGGCCATACCCATCTATAATACCTTTACCGGTGATACTGATGCTATCTTGTTTGTTTCCTAATATCAATGCATACCAGTTTTTCATTTCCATATCGTAATCATAAGGATTGGTTGAGCCGACGAGTACAGCTCCTTCAGACAGGTAAATATTCACATTCGATTTCATATGAATACTGCCTGTTAGATAACGTCCTACGTTAAACATCAATCGTCCGCCGCCATTTTCGGAAATAAAATCTATAGCCTTCTGAATGGAACGGGTATTCATTGTGATACCGTCTGATTTTATGCCGAACATGGTTGTCTGATAATCTTTTGACCACACTAAGCAGCTCTCTACTAATAGTAAACAAGCAAAGCTTACTTTCTTAAATACATTCATTTTATTTATTGTTTTTTGTTTCAGATGTCATTATATAATGTTACAGGGCCGATCCATCCCATGGATTCAATGTCCTGCCGTTTCATCCAAGCTTGTGCCGTTTTGTTGTTAGTCAGCGATTTCATATAATTGCCCATAACGGTTACAACATGTACTTCGATCTCGTTTTCGCCTTGATTTAATTGTGTTTCGATCGGATGAACGCGTCGTCCGTACCATTTTGTACCACAGCTCTGACCGTTTACAAATACTTCGGAAATGCCTAGTACTAGACCTAGATTCAGCATCATTCCTTTGGGTGAATCAACATTGATTTTCTTTTTATAGATGACGGTTCCACTGAAGTTTACGAAATCTGTTTCTTTCAAATCCTTCAGTTTGTCAAAATGAGAAGTCTTCACTGTATTTTCACGACTGTGATGGAATTCTACATCCCAGTTAGCCGTCAGGTCTTGTGTATTTTTGCCTGTTGCCGGAAGTTGCTTCCATTCTGTTCCCCCCTTCTTTTGTTTATCAAAAACAAGCAGGAGCGATTGAGCCGGCCCAAAATCTATCTCTATACTGTTCGCGGTATCCAATGGCAGACGATAACGTTCGCCTGATTCCAGATCCCAGACCCAACCATAATGCCCTTTGACTATTTCAGGGGCGAAACTGATGCGTGTTTTGTGAGAATTGTATCGATGTGCATAACTGAAGAAGAATATCTCTGCATTATTGTCCGTAACGTAACGATTCTGCATCAGATAAAGATCCGGCTTTTCTATTGTTACGTAATGTGATATGTTATGCTCTTTCTGAATGCCCTGGTACCAGTTGACAAAATCCTTTTCGGGTTTGTGAAGCAAGATGAATCGATTGCTCATGGCTTTCATCTTGTCGATCCATTCCTGCACTTCTTTATCTTTCTCGGTAAAATTTTTTAAACCAACAGATTCGTGCGGATATTTTTCGATGCAGAAGATACGTCCGCCACAAGCTACGAAATCATAAAGTTTCTTCGCCGTTGCAGGCTCCATCCTCTCTACTTCAATGAGAAACAGCGTCTTATAGCGTCTAGGTCCGTAGCATAATGAACCTTCTCTCATCTCAGAATCGCGTATAATTGATTCTGATACATAATCGCAACCGCTGCCATTTTTGTTGATAGCTTCCCATACAAGTGTTTTGTATTGCACATTCGTACTCGAGGGAAACGGTTCGTTTTGCATCCCCATTGTACTCCACAGATCGGCCAGTGGATTCAATATAGCGATATCCGCATACATCAATCCATGTTGCAGTGCTGCCGAAAGTCTGCCTTTATAAGTGGTATAATACTTGAAGTATGGCCACCAGTTATTATTTTCGTTATAGTAAGCGCCATAACGCATCCACCCTGGGAATGGCGCATCTTTTGGCGAATAGTTGAATCCGTGAAAAATAGAGTGAGATACACCACTGATGGCCGTTTGGTCACCTCCTATCTTTAATAATTCCAAAGTCATATTGAAAACAGTATATGTGTTTGTCATCTCTTCACAACTGACCAGTTTCTTACCACGCAAGTGCGCAGCTGAAGACACATATTTGTTTACCATCGTATAGGCTCGCCCGCGGCGATAGTCGGTTTCCGACATTTCTTCACCGAGCTTGTGACGGAGCCAGGTCATTGTCCACGATTCGCATTCAGGGATATCATAGTCCAGACTGCTTTCCAGCGGGAACAATCCCCGCCCATATGCCTGGGCGCGCGATTTGACATGCAATCCTTTGCACCAGTCGAGATAAGTGTGGGTGAAGCGTTCCAGCATCATCTCGGCTTTTGTGTATTCGAAGTCGTATCGTACGCGCTGTATAATATTCTCCATTTCCGGAGTCGTCTTCACTTTAGGTTCGTAAGAGAGAGCGTTGCCCATGCCTCCTGTTTTGAACAGGATAAAAGGCAAGTACGGAAGGACATCATAGCCACGGCGTTTTTTGAATTCGTCAGCCATATCATACGACCAGTTTGCACCTTCCAGCTCCATGCTGTCCGTAAATAGCGCGCGTATATGTGAAGATAGTGGTCCCGACTTTGCCTGAATCTTGTCCGACATATTATTCAGATATTTTTGAACCGCAGCCTTATTATAGTGATTTAATACAGGACCTGTTGCTCCCGGTGCACCGTTGATGACTTCAAGGAATCCATGTATTTTTACTAGCGCAAAAAGGACATATTTTCCATCGGGGACTTTGAACTTGAATGTTCCGTCCACATCTTTATCCGTAAGGTTTATGATCTGATCCAGACTTTTAAATGGCTCAGGTACGAGTTGGAGCGACATAAGTTTCATTTTCTTTCCGAGAAATGGCGAACTGATATCCGGGTTGGCCGCAGTAAATAGTCCATCCAGAGAGACTTCATAATCAATGGGGCCTTCCAGTTTTTCAGAATAGTTCACTACGACATCAGCTCTTTCGTCTCCAGTCAGATACTCGGCGCCGAACGGCCATCCCGAACCAACAATCAGATCGCAGGTCATTCCTAATGATTTTGCTTCATCGAATGTTACTTGCAACATTTTTATCCAATCGTCGCTGAGCCACAGAAGAGATTTTTTGCCCATATCGTCCGACGAACTTGGAAACCCCACGGGATTGATTTCCACTCCACCGATACCTGCCTCTTTCAACAAGTGAAGTTCGCGTACAAGTTCATGGGCTTCCACCTTATCGCCATTCCACCACCAACGAACAAAAGGATGATAGATGGAATCGGGGTTACAAAATAATTTGTATAGTCCTTCATTGCCCATTGCCCCTGCTTTCGGATAGTTGGCTGCGCTCACACCGGCCCATATAGGCATACGACTGCCAACAGCACATCCGGCTGTCAACAAAAGGCTATCCTTGATAAATGTTCTTCTCTGCATATACTATTACACTGTTTCCATGATTTAGTAATCTCTCTTTTAATGAAGCAAATATATGGATGTTTGGTTAGCCCGGTCTTATGCTTTTGATATTAATGATTAAATTTTTGGCAAAAGACAATAAACTTGCTGGTTCCCATAAAATAGCATCTGTACAGGTCACTTCACTTCATTGACTAGTGGTATATTATTTTCATAATCTTTGATATTTTGAAGTGTTGTCCGGGCGATGTTTTCAAGTGCTTCACGGGTGAAAAAGCCTTGGTGCGAGGTCAAAATCACGTTATTAAACGAAAGCAGGCGCGCCAGAACATCGTCGCTAATAATCTTATCCGAAGTGTCTTTGTAGAAATAATGCGCCTCCTCTTCATATACATCCAGACCTGCTGCGCCTATCTTTTTCTTTTTCAGTCCGTCAATAAGTGTTTCCGTATTGATTAATTGTCCGCGACCGGTGTTGATAATCATTACACCCTCTTTCATCTTATCAATAGCCTCTTTGTTAATCATATGATGAGTCTGTTCGGTAAGCGGACAGTGTAGTGAGATGATGTCGGACTGGCTGTAAATTTCATCTAGTGCTACATATCGGATGCCTTCCTGTTCGGCAAAATACGGATCCGGGTGAAGGTCGTTGGCTAGTATGTTCATTCCGAATCCGTGCAGGATATGAATAAGCACTTTGGCTATTCTCCCGGTTCCAATGATACCGGCTGTTTTACCGAACATGTCGAATCCCAAAAGCCCATGCAGAGAAAAGTTACCATCACGCGTACGCCAGTAGGCTCTATGAATCTTTCTGTTAAGTGATAACATTAATGCTACAGCATGTTCGGCCACGGCATGAGGAGAGTAAGCCGGGACACGAACAATCTGTATTTTATATTTACGCGCTGCGTCCAGGTCGACATTATTAAATCCGGCACAACGTAAGGCGATCAGCTTAACACCTGCTTCGCTGAGTCCTTTGATTGCCTCCTCATCAGCTACATCATTCACAAAGATGCATATAACATCTGATTGTTGTGCCAACGATACGGTTTTAGCATTTAATAGACTGTTGTGATACTCGATATCAAAGCCGAAGCCTTCATTCATAGTGTTGAATGATAGCTTGTCGTATGGCTGTATGCCGAAGAATGTAACTTTCATAGGTCTTTATTTTTTATTGGTGAATACAAATTTACTAATGAATTATGAGTCTGCCAAAGAATTGGATATAGTTATTATGTGATAGTATTGTCTCGTATAATATGAAACGGTCGTTCCACCTATGTGAGACGATAAACAGGTTAGCATAAATAGAAATATTCTTCAGGACTTATGTGAAAATTCTTCCGCAGAAAAAATAAAACAAATTTTTCAAGGATGAATATGATTCCTAATCACTCGTATTTGTTAGTTGATTTAATTCCGTTAACGGGTTATGTAATTATTTTACTGTTTGTCGCAGTTTGTAATGTCTTTGGAGCAAATAGCAGGTCTTTAAAACTTGTGGACAGTCTTTACCAAAGAAAATCGAATGGCTCTTTCTTCTATGATGCAGTCTCATCTTCAACAGAATATATAGATGCTATTTCATTCGGTTTTCTATATGGAAACAAAAGCTGTTATAATCCATTTGGAGTGAATAAATTAGAACGAGTTGAAAAGACTGAAGAAAAGGTTGAATCGCTTGATACAGCCACTCTTTTTGATATGCTGGTGGCAATACTTTTTGTTTTGTTTGTAGGATATTTTGTTCTTATTTTGAGGACTTATTCATTGAATGTTTTTCATAGATAATTCGGATCTTGACTTCCTAGCAACATCTATCTGAAATTGGGAAATCTTTTTGATTTTTATAATTGTTTCTTTACTCGTCGGATTTATATATGTACATTTGCTCAGTGGGCGTGAAGAAACATGATGGTTTGCTGTAAATGAGCTGTTGTCGAATATTCGGAAGCTGTAGCTAATTTTATTGTTTATGAGAATCAGATATTTATCATTTATTGTTGCGTTTTGTGGAATTTTTGCTTTACAGGCACAGAATCCGATAACTCCAAAGGACAAGCAGGCACTTCGGGTGATGACTTACAATGTGCGTAACTGTCGCGGTATGGACGAAAAGATAGACTATCAACGGGTAGCGAATATTATCAAGCGTGTTAATCCGGATATAGCTGCTATTCAGGAGCTTGATAGTGCATCTAAACGAAATAATGGTGCGTTTGCATTGAAAGAACTGGCAAAATATTCGAAAATGCATTATACGTATGCGCCGGCCATTGATTTTCAAGGCGGAAAGTATGGTGTCGGAATTCTTTCAAAGCAGAAGCCCCTTCGTTACTGGACGATGCCGCTTCCCGGGCGCGAAGAACAGCGTGTGTTCCTGTTTGCGGAATTTGATAAATACGCTCTTTGCTGCGCACATTTATCGTTGACGGCTAAGGATCAGGTGGCTTCTGTTTCGCTTATTTTGAAAGCGTTGAAGGATGTTCATAAACCTTTATTTTTTGCCGGAGATATGAATTCGGTACAAGGATCGCCAACACAGAACGCTTTGCAACAGAAGTTTTTCGCTTTGAATGACTATCACAACAATACTATTCCCGGGCAGGATCCAAAGGAATGTATTGATTTTATCTATGGTTATGATAATGGAAATAGTTTTTCTGTTTTAAAACAGCAGGTGCTTTATGATGAACCTATTGCTTCGGATCATCTGCCGGTATTTGTGGATGTGAGGGTGAATGCAACAGAACTGTTGTCTTCGAACTTTCCTAATTCTACACAGGTTGCATTGATGAAACGAGGCTATGGTATGTTTATGCATTTTGGGGTAAATACGTTTGGCGAAACGGAATGGTCTGATGGAACGATACCTGCCAGTGTGTATAATCCTACAAATCTGGATTGCGATCAATGGGTGCGTGTGGCGCGTGATGCCGGTTTTCGCTATGTATTGCTGACCACGAAACATCATGATGGTTTCTGCCTGTGGGACAGCAAATATACAGATTACGATGTGGCCTCTTCGCCTGTGAAAACAGATGTAGTAAGAGCTGTTTCGGAGGCTTGTAAAAAATATGGATTGCGGTTCGCTATCTATTATTCACTCTGGGATCGGCACGAAATCTCTTATAAAAGTAAGGATTTCAACAAATATATTACCTATATGTCGAATCAGTTAACTGAATTGTTGACCAATTATGGTCCGATTTGTGAATTGTGGTTCGATGGCGGGTGGGACAAAAAACCAGAGGAATGGCAGATACCGAAGATTTATGCTTTGGTGAAACGACTGCAACCTCAATGTGCTGTGGGGGTGAATCATACTATTGTTTTGAAAGAGGGAGAACGACAGTATGCATTGCCGGATTCAATGATTATCAATAATAAGTATGCTTTCCAATATTTCCCTAGCGACTTTCGCCTTTGGGATCCGAAGATAGCCCACAAGGCTGATAAAAAGCAATATATGCATCTAGGTAGATCGTATTATCTTCCTTTTGAGCATACGATTTGCTTAAGTAAGGCTTGGAACTGGTTTCAGAAAAAAAATCCACTTCCCACACGCGATCTGGATGAGTTGCAGGAATTGTTCTATTGGTGTACTGATAATCATAATACTTTGGTTGTTAATGTTCCACCCGATCAGACCGGACGTATCCGCGAACACGAAGCGAATGCAATCATTGAACTAGGCAAGCGTTTAGGTATTAAGAAAGATGAACCACTTCCGACAAACGGATCGTTCCTTTCTATAGGTGCCGACACAAAGGCAAGCTCTGTCTTTAAAGATGATGCTCTGTATGGAGCGCCGCTGGCAACAGATGGAGGAATGCAAACGCGTTGGGCCGCTGCTGATACATGTGCTAATCTGACAATTACTTTACCTGCTAACAAATCTTTCAATAAAATATCCATCTTTGAATATAGTGATATAGAGAAGGCACGGGATGGTTTTTCAAACATTCGAACAAATAGGATACAAGCTTATCAGATAGAAATATGGAAAGATAATCAATGGAAACCTATTTATGTGTCAGACGAGCCGATGGGTGATTGTAAGGTGATTCGCCTGTTGCATAGTTATCAGACTTCTCAAATTCGGCTAAATATAACTAAAGCGTCAGCTCCGCCTTCGATTTATGAGTTTAATGTGATAGAGACAAAATAGAACAATTATGGGTCTTGCATTATGTTGGAGATGGTAAATAGGATTAGTTACCGACAAAAGGGAACTAATCTTATTTATCTTTTCTGCGGAAGAATTTTTGCACGAGCCCGGAAGAATCTTTTTGTTTGTACTCACTTATTTGCTGATTCATATATGTGGAACGATCGTTCCACATATATGAGCCGATCGACCCATATAATATGGAACGACCGTCCCATATTATATGAGACGATAGAAATATGGGGAGGTTTACAGAAATATCTCTTTATGTTTGCTGAAATTTATTCTATTTTAAGTATAAAAAGCTCCATAGAACAATAATTCAATATAATAGAACGGCAATTTTGTTTGTAATATTTCGCCAACGGAGAAATCTCTACTTTTTGAGGTGATGCACAAGTGACGCTACAAATTTTAGCATCACCTATTTTAATTACTGTGTATGAATAAATTACATTCATGTGGGTGACGCTGAAATTTTTTCGGCAAGCCTTAGCGTCACTCTTAACATGCTATTATATAGTCGTTTATTACCTACGGTGACGCCGTATATGTATAATAAGGAATTTCTATGTAGTAGTTACAATCGGTTATGTTTCCTTTCGGCGATAAATGAAAGGAGTATATCAAATAGTAAGTATGGAAAACAACACCAGAATGTGGCTTATTCTCTTTTAATTTCCTCTGCCGGATTTCTGCTTGCAGCATATACTATCTGGCCTAAGATTGTAATAACGACTAAAACAATCACTCCGATAACTACACTTAAGAATAGCCACAAAGGAATATTGGTTCGATAGGCGTAATCTTGCAGCCAATTATTCATTATCAAATATGCGATGGGGAGTGCAAATACAGCAGCCCAGACTACTTGTGAAATATACTCCTTTAAAAATATATGAACAATATCTTTGGTTTCAGCCCCGACAACCTTTCGTATAGCTATTTCTTTACGACGGCGTTGAGTAGAAGACAAAGCTATAGCATATATCCCAAACAAGGAAATTAATAGGCAAACTACTGCTAAAACAGAAAACATTTTTAATCCAATCTGCTCAGAACTATTTAGTCGATTGTAGAGCTCTTTGACGGGGGCCAATTCCACATCTGTTAAACTGGCATCAATTGATGGTAGCATTTTTCTAATTCTTTGTATTACTTCTAGTTCTTGACTTTTTTCAGTACGAATGTACAAAATATTAAACTTATATGATGTAGATGAAATAAAAATTGTCGGAGGAATTAGATTGCGAAAAGATAATGTATGAAAATCTTTTACTACCCCTGTTATTTCATAATTGGCCATAACTGATTTATCTGCTTGGGAAGGCATTTTTATTACCGTTCCTATAGGATTGGTGATATTCATTTTTCGAACAGCTTCTTCATTTAATACCGCCTTCGTTATTTCTCCTTCATTCCACCAGGCTCCATCCAACATTCTTAAATGAAGCGATTCTGCAAAATGACTATCTGCAAGAAGAACATTAAATAGTGGGATTTCTGATGGCGCACCTTGCCATTTGACTTCATTCGTCATATAAGTAGGATCCGGCTCGTGCTTGGGTTCAAAATTTGCATCTGAAACACATAGAACTTGAGGAATAGTTTTTATTTCATTAATTAATTTGGTTTCTATGTGTCCCCCATAATCAACAAAACCAGATAATTGGATAAGTCCGTCACTTTTAAATCCCAAATCTTTTTGATTTATATAATTCATTTGCCGCATCACAATTAACGTAATGATTATAAATATCATACTTACAAAAAGTTGTAAAGAGACAGTCATGCGTTTATAAATAGGCAAAGTATCCCTGTGTTTTTTTTGTGGCAATATAGAATTATGAATTAACTTTAAAAAGAGAATATAGCCAATAAGTAAAATTGTAATAACTAGAAAGGTATAACATATGAATGACAATGATATTAAATGCGATAAGTTAATCTTCAAATCCAACAAATTTGAAAAAGCAGGGCAAATATATATAAGCAAGCAGACAGATAAAATAATTGCTAAGATAGTTGGACACATTAATTCAAAAAGCAATTCATTAGTGTCCACTAAAAATAAATAAATGTTCTTTGAAATAGCTGATATTCTATATTTTATAAGTCAAATTTACAGGTGACGATTTGAAAATTTATTTTTGTTCCCTATTAAATTCAGGAAC
>Ga0172377_10008069_pt1 | contig 10810 bp, 8 predicted proteins | sample Pumphouse3metaG_FD_119749 | JGI IMG/M metagenome (GOLD analysis project Ga0172377, IMG submission 119749) | Leachate microbial communities from a municipal landfill in Southern Ontario, Canada - Pumphouse #3 metaG | ecosystem: Engineered > Solid waste > Landfill > Unclassified | place: Canada... | reverse complement strand
TGCAAAAATGTGTCATCTTTGCAGTTGAATTTTTTAGAACAAACCAATTTGGATTGTGTTGATCATAATAAAAACAAAATGAATATACAAAAGAAGTCTTTCTTTTCATTGTTGATACTGCTTACTATTACTGCTGCCGGATATGCGCAGAACACAAATGTAGGCACAAATTCGCCATACGGTAGATACGGTTATGGCATTTTATCGGACCAGGCTATTGGTGCATCAGAAGGAATGGGTGGAATCAGTTTTGGATTGCGTCGCAGTCAACAAGTCAATCCCGGTAACCCTGCTTCTTATTCAGTTATTGATACAATGACAATGGTTTTTGACATGGGTACATCCGTATCGGTCGCCAATTTTAGTGATAATGCCAATAAGCAGCGTTATGTAAATGGCAATTTAGATTATATTGCAATGCAATTTCCCATTGGTGGTAAAATAGGAGCCAGTCTTGGTTTGATTCCATATTCAAAAACAGGTTATAAGTTTGGACAATTGAAGACCTTGCCCGACTTGTCTTATACTGAAACTTTTTCAGGAACAGGAGGATTGAGTCAGATATACGGTGGTTTGGCTGTAGAACCATTTAAAAACTTCTCGGCAGGGGTAAATGTTTCTTATCTTTTTGGCAATTTTAATTATAACCGCTTATTATCGAGTTATTCTGAAGCTTCAATGCTTTCGAGAAACCAGACTACTTCTTATAGAATTCGCGATTTAAAATATGATATTGGTTTACAATATACGATTCCGATTAAAAAAACAGAATCGATTACGTTGGGAGTAGTTTATACTCCTGCCATAAACACTAAAGCAGATATTTTAAATCTTGATGCAAACATTAATTCCAGCGGTGGAATTGAACAATTGATTTCTTCTGATACCTTGAGTGGACAGGAATTTCATTTGCCTCATTCTTTTGGAGCGGGTTTTACTTATACAAAAACTAATTTGCTGCTAGGATTGGATGCTTCTTATCAATTATGGGAAGGTGTTAAATATCCATCATTACTGGATGGTTTGGATGATAATAATCGTTTCAACAACCGTTTACGTGTTAATGCCGGTGGTGAGTATGTGAATGATCCTTACAGCAATAATTTCTTTGACAGGGTTCGTTTCAGAGCGGGTTTATCTTATTCTAATTCTTATACAAACGTTTCAATTTTTGATTCTGCAAACGAGCAATCAGTTAAAACAGGAGGTTTTAATGAATATGGTGTGACTTTTGGTGTCGGGGTACCTTTTCTTGATATGGTTTCCAGACGAATATCCACACTTAATCTGAATTTTGGATATAAACTATTGGAGCCTAATGATCCTTTGATGATTAAGCAACAAATGTTTACAATCTCTCTCAATGCTAATATTAATGAATTTTGGTTCTTTAAACGTCAGTTCGATTAAGCTCAATATTTTATTTGAAATCAAATAGATTTGTACATATTGTTGTTAATTTTCTTTTCCTAACCCTTGTGGTTTCTTTTATGTTGAGTTTAGTCTCATGTAAAAAAGAGGAAAAGAAGATGATTAATTTGGTTTATAATCCGGAAACAGTTCCGTCAATGAATACTGACAGCTCGGTGACATTGATTTCTGATTCGGGAATAACGAAATATAAGCTAATTGCCAAAAATTGGAAGATTTTCGACAAGGTTGCTGAACCGTATTGGCTTTATCCAGATGGTATTTATCTTGAACAGTTCGATTCGTCTTTTGCTATTGAAGCCACGGTTAAAGCGGATACTGCATGGAATTTCACAACTAAAAAGTTATGGCTTTTAAAGGGGAACGTGTATATTCAAAACCGACTGGGAGACGAATTCCGAACACCTGAACTTTATTGGAATCAGAATGAAGGGAGATTTTATTCGGATAAATATATTGAAGTAAAAAAGGGTTTGACAGAAACAAAAGGGTATGGTTTCGAAACAAATCAAGCATTGACTGAATATAAAATATTTCACCCGTTTGAGGGAAAGGTGCCTTTTTCTGAGGGGACTGCTCAACCGGATTCTTCGCTAACCGTTTCAACAAAATAATAATGTCTGTATCAACTGAAATAGGGTGGTGGACTGCTTTTTTAGTGTTACTTGCTTTCTTTTCGGCAATGGAGGTTGCTTTTGTGTCTTCTGATAAATTGCGATATGCATTGGATAAAAAGTCGAAAGGTCCTGTCAACTATATGTTAAACACCGTTTATAGTCATCCAAGGCAATTCCTTGGTACGCTTAATGTTGGTTATATTATTTCATTGATCCTTTTTGTAAGTTTTTCTATTCTTATTGCTTATCCATTATTGAATTATCTACTTGTCATACTGGTATGTGGTTTAGTTATTTTCTTTATGTCGGTGGTTTTACCTCGTTTACTATGCTTGAGAAATCCAAATAAAACGGTAAAGTCTCTCGTAATGCCGGCTTATATTTTTTATGTTCTCTTGTATCCAATAGCTAAAGTTCTTGTCTCTGTTTCCAGAGGTGCCCTTGCTGTATTTGGTGTCCGCACGGTAGATTCTAAAATGCAGTCGTTGAGTCGTGTTGATCTCGATTCATACTTGAAACAGGGTATAGAGGAGTTACCGGGTGAGGAAGATGTGGATTCTGAAGTTAAGATTTTCAGGAATGCACTGGACTTTTCTTCTCTCAAAATAAGGGATTGTATGGTGCCCAGAACAGATATTGTTGCTGTGAGCAGTGATACAGATGTTGAAACTCTGAAATCGGTCTTTATCGAAACCGGTCTGTCTAAAATCCTTGTATATGAGGATAATATTGATAATATTATTGGTTACATCCATATTTGGGAAATGTTCAATGAACCTTCAGATTGGACAAAACGAATAGCTTCTATTTCATTTGTACCTGAGAGCATGCAGGCAAACAAACTGATGAGCGAACTAATGCTTCAACGAAAAAGTATTGCGGTTGTGGTTGATGAGTTTGGAGGTACTTCGGGGATTGTGACAATGGAGGACTTGGTGGAAGAGATCTTTGGCGAAATTGAGGATGAATATGATGTGAATGCTCCTTTCATAAAGAAAGAAAGTGATAACGAATATGTGCTTTCGGGTAGAGTAGAGATTGGTCAGTTGAATGATCAATATGGGTTAAGTTTCCCGGAAAATGATGAGTATTCTACTATTGCCGGATATCTGCTTTACTACATGCAGCGTTTTCCAAAAACCTATGAGACTATTATAATTGGTAAATTCACTTTCAAGATTCTGAAAGTCACCGCACGAAAAATTGAGGTTATACGACTGATTGTTAATCCCGAAGAGGATTAATATTAGTATATTTGTAACAAAACATATATTTTATTAGAACATGAAAAAAGTATTATTTATGCTTACAACAGTAATTCTGCTTGCAGCTTGTAATGGCAATAAAGCAGACAAATCGCAGCAGTCAGCTGCAGATGATGGTATCGATTCCACTTTTGAATATTCTGTGGATAAATTTGCCGATATTGAAATTCTGAGATATCCGGTTCCCGGTTTCAATAGTCTGCCGCTCCAACAGAAAGAACTTATATATTATCTTTCTCAGGCTGCATTGGAAGGCAGAGATATCCTTTGGGATCAACATAACAGATATAATCTGACTATTCGTCGTGTGTGCGAAGGTGTTTATGAAAACTATATGGGCGACAAATCGACAGATGACTGGAAAAACTTCGAGACCTATCTGAAACAGATTTGGATGGCAAGTGGTATTCATCATCATTATTCTGAGGATAAAATAATGCCCAAATTCACTGAAGAATATTTTAGGAAGATTGTTAAATCAGTAGACCCAGGTCGCATGCCTTTCAGAGAAGGAATGGCTGCTGATGAAACCTTGAATGAGGTTGTTCCGGTAATGTTTGATCCTAAGATTATGCCTAAACGTATTAATCAGTCAGCCGGTGTAGATTTAGTGACATCATCAGCCGTAAATTTTTACGAAGGAGTTACTCAAAAAGAAGTAGAAGAATACTACAATGCGATGAAAGATCCTAAAGATGAAACACCTGTATCTTATGGATTAAACAGTAAAGTAGTTAAGAAAGATGGCGTTGTGACCGAGCAGGTTTATAAATTGGGCGGAATGTATGATAAAGCCATTGCACGAATTATTGGTTGGTTAGAAAAAGCAGCTGTTGTTGCCGATAATGATAAGCAAAAACAAGTAATTAACACATTGATTGAATATTATAAAACCGGAGACTTGAATAAGTTCGACGATTATTCTGTGTTGTGGGTACAAGACACCGAATCAAAAGTTGATTTTATCAATGGTTTTATTGAAAATTATACCGATCCCCTTGGAATGAAAGCTACATGGGAATCAATGGTTAATTTCAAGAACGAAGAAGCAACCAAACGTACTGAAATCATCAGCAGTAATGCACAATGGTTTGAGGACAATTCGCCGGTAGACAAGCAATATAAAAAAGAGACAGTTAAAGGTGTATCAGCTAAAGTTATTACTGCTGCCACTTTGGGAGGTGATTGTTACCCAGCTACTCCCATCGGTATAAATTTACCCAATGCCAATTGGATTCGCAGAGATTATGGTTCTAAGTCGGTTACGATTGAGAATATCACAGATGCATATGATAAAGCAGCCGAAGGAAATGGTTTTAAAGAAGAATTTATGTGGAGCGATGAGGAAAGAGCTATGGCAAAAAAATACGGATCGATTACAGATAATCTTCATACCGATTTACACGAATGTTTGGGTCACGGTTCAGGTAAAATGCTGCCAGGTGTAAGCGATGATGCACTTAAAGCCTATGGATCACCTATAGAAGAAACACGTGCGGATTTATTTGGTCTTTATTATCTTGCCGATCCTAAAATGGTAGAGTTAGGCCTTGTGCCGGATAGTACTGCTTATAAAGCACAGTATTATACTTACCTGATGAATGGATTGATGACTCAACTTACTCGTATTCAACCTGGAAAAGATATTGAACAGGCACATATGCGTAATCGTGCACTCATTTCTGCATGGGTTATGGAAAAAGGAAAATCTGAAAATGTGGTTGAATTGAAACAACGCGACGGTAAAACATTCGTTGTGATTAATGATTACGGAAAATTGCGTAATCTTTTTGGTCAACTGTTGGCAGAAGTACAACGTATAAAATCGACCGGTGATGAAGAAGCAGCACGCAATCTTATTGAGAACTATGCTGTAAAGGTAAATCAGGATCTGCATAAAGAAGTACTTGCGCGATATGAAAAATTGAATTTAGCACCTTACAAAGGTTTCGTTAATCCGGTTTATACTTTGGTTACGGATGAGAAAGGAAAAGTTACGAATGTAACAATTTCTTATGACGAAAACTATGTGGACCAACAGTTACGCTATTCAAAACAATATTCAGTATTGCCTTTGAAAAATTAACGTCTGTTTCTTTTTTAGGAAATTTGGAATGAAGATAGAGACGGTTTTTATTGTCTCTATCTTCATGACTTTTAAAAACATTGATGTATGAATTACGAGGAAACGCTAGAGTATTTATATAGTCAAATGCCGGAATACCAGAAAATAGGTCATAAGGCATATAAAGAGGGATTGGAAAATAGTCTTGCCTTAGACGAATATTTTCAACATCCGCACCGGCAATATGATACAATTCATGTCGGTGGTACAAACGGCAAAGGTTCTACTTCGCATTTGCTAGCAGCGATACTGCAGGAATCGGGCTACAAAACAGGACTCTATACTTCGCCGCATCTTGTCGATTTTCGTGAACGAATTCGTGTGAACGGCAAGATGATAGATAAACAATTCGTGGTTGATTTTGTAGAGAAGCATCGCACTGCGTTTGAACCTATCATGCCTTCTTTCTTTGAATTGACAATGGAAATGGCTTTTCTTTATTTTGCAGAGCAACATATCGATATTGCAGTCGTTGAGGTAGGACTTGGTGGTCGTTTAGACAGTACAAATATTATTTCTTCCAAATTAAGTGTCATCACCAATATCGGACTTGAGCATACTCAATATCTTGGAGACACACTGAAGAAAATTGCCAGCGAAAAAGCAGGAATCATAAAGCCAAACACACCTGTAGTGATTGGTGAAACAGGCGATGTTGAAGTCGCCCAAGTATTTTATATAAAGGCCCAAAAAGAGAAAGCCCCAATTATATTTGCTGAAGAAGCCATGTATGATTTAGTATCTCAGAAGACAGAAAAGGGCTGGATCTTTAGTAAGTCCGATTTCCCGATTTTGAAAGATGAGTTGGGAGGGCTAGCTCAGGAGAAAAATGCTAAAACGGTGCTTACTGCTATTGAAGAATTGCGAAAATTAGGATATTATATACCCGAAGATGCAGTGTACAATGGTTTTGCCCATGTTGTTGAATTGACCGGATTGATGGGTCGCTGGCAGGAGTTGGCGGAAAATCCCAGGATTATTTGTGACACCGGTCACAATGCCCATGGAATCCGTTATATAGCCGAACAATTGAAATCGGAAAGTTACGAAAAGCTGCACATTGTTTTTGGGATGGTCAACGATAAAGATATTAATGCCGTTCTTGCTTTATTACCAAAAGATGCAATCTATTATTTCACCAAAGCGTCCATTGAGCGCGCTTTGGATGAGAATATTCTTGCTGATCAAGCATTAAGTTACGATTTACACGGGAATAGATATGCTACTGTTGAATCAGCTGTTGAATCAGCTAAAGACAATGCCAGTGAAAATGATATGATTTTCATTGGTGGCAGCAGTTTTATTGTTGCAGAAGCATTACCATTGTTTATAAGCACAAAAAACCAGTAACTTTTTGTTACTGGTTTTTTGATATATTTATTTGAAAGAAATTACCAAATCAAAACTACTTGAAAACTTGCAGAAGGCGGAACATCATAACTTTGTAAGTCGGACATTTCCAAATAGAAAGTTACCGTAGAAGGATTGCCAACTTGAAAATCGCAGCTGTAAGTCTCAGTATAATAATTTGTTCCATCGAAATATGATTTCACATAAGGCAATGCAGTTTTTGATTTATTATTAAAGTAATAGTATCCCAGTGCAGCACCATCCGTGAAGATAAAATCGCTCATTTCCGGTAAATTGTATGTGGCAGAAAAAATCCGTTAACATTGTCCCATTCCCAATCACCTGAAGGTACAGATATATTTACTATTTCCCATTGAGTCTCATTAAAAGTTGGAGAGTCATCTGTACAGGAAGAAACTGCAAAAGCCATTGCCGCAATAGCAGCTATTATCAGCACATTTAATTGTCTTTGTTTCATTAGTTATTACTTATTTGGTTTATTTAATTGGATAGACTTGAATTTTTAATATTGGTTTAAGCGGAAAAGTAAAATAAGTTAATTATTTTCTGTTTCCAAGCATTCCCATCAAGTCATCCAGCATATTTCCATCACCATCTTTGTCCAATGCACCAGTGATCATATCCATAAATCCTCCGCCGCTTTGCTGTTGCGTTTGTTGCTGACCTCCGCCAAGAATACTGCCCAGCATGTCACTCAATCCACCGGCACCGGTGTTGGTCTGTTGTTTCTTTTTTCCCAGATAAGCCATGACGATTGGGGCCAGCATTGAAAGCAGTGAACCGATTTGTCCAGTCGAAGCACCTGTTTTCCTTGAAATCCCCTGTTCTATTACCGATTTTCTATCTCCGAAAATGTGTCCTAAAATTCCATTGCCATCTGCCGTAATATCATCGGAATTGTTTTGAAGCATACTTGTCAAATTGTCGAGTAAACTACCATCGTGTCGTGAATCTTCCAGTGCATTATTTAAACTTTGTGCACCTTCGGGAGACTGAGCATTTTTGTTCAAACCAGCCAAAATAGTAGGTAATGCCATCTTTACGGCTTGAGTAAACTGATTTTCATCCATACCCAACTTGCCTGAAGTACTCTTCACGATTGATTGTCCAATAGGACTGTTTAGTAATTCTGATAAATCCATCTTTTTATTGGTTAGAGGTTTTAGAGTAGAAATTGAAAAATTGTTTAGTAATTATTATAACAAAAAGCTGACTATCTTTGTTTATATGAAAGTAAAAAAAATAGAATTATGAAATATGTAGGAGCACATGTAAGTGCAGGGGGTGGAGTAGAAAATGCTCCCGAAAATGCCCATGCAATAGGGGCGAAAGCTTTTGCTTTGTTTACAAAGAACCAACGTCAGTGGTTTGCAAATCCTTATTCCGAAAAGAATATAGAACTTTTTAAATCGCGTTGTCAGGAACTTGGATACAATGTTGATTATATTTTGCCTCACGACAGTTATTTGATCAACCTAGGGCATCCTGAAGAAGAAGGTATCAACAAATCCAGAGCAGCTTTTTTTGATGAGATGCAGCGATGCGAGCAATTAGGTTTGAATCGATTGAATTTTCATCCGGGAAGTCATTTAAAAGCTATTCCCATTGATGTTTGTTTGGATAGAATTTCGGAATCAATAAATATCACTCTCGAAAAGACATCCGGAGTTACTGCAGTTATTGAAAATACCGCGGGACAGGGTAGCAATGTAGGTCATACTTTTGAGCAATTGGCACATATCATTGATAAAGTTGAGGATAAAAGTAGGGTTGGAATTTGTCTGGATACGGCCCATACATTAGCTGCCGGTTATGAAATCCGCACCCGTGCAGGATATGATAAAACCTTTTCTGATTTTGATAGAATTGTTGGATTCAAGTATCTAAGAGGAATGCATATCAACGATTCCAAGAAAGAACTAGCAACGCATGTCGACCGTCATGACAGTCTTGGTAAAGGCGTGATGGGTATGGATTTGTTCAGGTTTATCATGAATGATCCTCGGATGGACAATATTCCACTTATTCTTGAAACTCCCGACGAGCAAGTGTGGGCAGAAGAGATTAAAGCATTATACAGTTTAGTAGAATAAAATCAATGGGAGTGAAAACAATAAATGTTTCCACTCCCATTCTCACTCAAAAAGTGTGTATAATATTCTAAAGCTTTAGTTCAAAGCTATTTCGTCTACAAAAACATAAGCAGGATTTCCCTTGCCCGGATGCCATTCCGGCATTACAGTTGGTTTCACTGTAATTTTAAAATATCTAGCAGTCATCGGTTCCAAATTAACTGTATGTCCAGAGATTTCATACCAATGATCTTGATGAGCATCAACTACATCCAGTTTTCCCGCAGGTTTGAATGTTACATTATCATCAGAAGCTTCCACAACAATTTGTGAAGCATCAAAAACCCAATCGCCCGTGTTCACGCAAGTCTGCAGTTGCACATACGAAATTTCTGTAGGTTCCAATAGATCCAGGACAGCCACCAAATCTTTTCCGCTGAAGCCAATCCAGCGACCAGTGCGATAATTAGCTTCTTTCCCTTTCAATCCGTCAGAAAGTAAACTTGCACCAGTATATGTGTAGTTGTCATCTGGTTTTGATAATAAAGAGATCGGTTTAAACGTTGATTTGCTTACGGTTACAGATTCTGTAAACAGAGGACTCGGTTTTCCATCACGGAATGCAGCCGCAGTAAGCGTTGCATTCTCTTTGATATTGAATTTACCTTCATATTTGATTGACTTTTCCGTTGGTTCTGTACCGTCCAGTGTATAATAAATTGATGCATTATCAATTGTAGTCATTTCAACATCAAGAGCGTTTGTGTCGTTGTTAGGAGTAAGAGAAACCTGAACATTAAACACATGTTTCGCATAATTGTATCCCATTTGATCATATATTTTGATCAATCCAGGCAATCTTGAAAGGAAATCATTGTAATCTTTCTTTTCCGGATTTGACCATTGTACTTCACTTAGCGCGGCAATTCGCGGCATTACCATATATTCTACATGCTCCTGAGTTTTAATGTATTCAGTCCATAAATTAGCTTGTGGTCCTAATATATGTGATTTTTGTTCATCTGTCAGTTCGTCCGGAGCCGGCTCAAAATTATAAACAGATTCAATAGGTAAATATCCGCCAATAGCCAATGGCTCATTTTCTGTAATATTGGTCTGATAATAATCGAAATAGCAAAAGTTGGTAGGTGTCATAATTACGTCGTGACCCATTTGAGCAGCTTTGATGCCACCGCCCATTCCGCGCCAAGACATTACTGTAGCATTTGGAGCCAGTTCACCTTCCAGAATTTCATCCCATCCGATGATGCTTCTTCCTTTATCATTAAGGAACTTTTCAATGCGTTCAGTAACATAGCTTTGCAGATAGAATTCTTTTTTATGTTCACCATCTTTTAATCCAAGATCCTTTATGCGTTTTTGGCAATCAGGACATACTTCCCAACGAGTTTTAGGGCTTTCGTCTCCACCAATATGGATCAGTTTAGAAGGAAACAGATCAATTACTTCTGTTAAAACACCTTCAAGAAAAGTGAAGGTCTCTTCTTTACCTGCGCATAGCACATCATCAAAAATGCCCCATGTTTTTGCCACTTCGTACGGTCCACCGGTACAGCCCAATTCGGGATATGCAGCTAATGCAGCCAACATATGTCCCGGCAGATCCACTTCAGGAACAACAGTTATAAATCGTTCCTGAGCATATGCAACAATATCTTTTATTTCTTCTTGAGTGTAGAATCCACCATGAGGAGTTCCGTCGTATTTGTCTGTATTTCTACCTATTACAGTTTCATTTCGTTTTGAGCCAATCTCCGTAAGTTTAGGATATTTCTTTATTTCAATGCGCCAGCCCTGATCATCTGTCAAATGCCAGTGAAAAGTATTGATATTATGTAATGCAAGCATATCAATATATTTCTTAACAAATTCGGCAGATTGAAAGTGTCGTGCAACATCCAAATGCAT
>Ga0172377_10008066_pt1 | contig 10812 bp, 5 predicted proteins | sample Pumphouse3metaG_FD_119749 | JGI IMG/M metagenome (GOLD analysis project Ga0172377, IMG submission 119749) | Leachate microbial communities from a municipal landfill in Southern Ontario, Canada - Pumphouse #3 metaG | ecosystem: Engineered > Solid waste > Landfill > Unclassified | place: Canada... | reverse complement strand
TGGAGGCTCAAAAACAAAACGCCACACCGACCATCCTGACAGTTGAGGACAACAAAGAGTTTCAGTATCTTTTAAAGAAGCAATTATCAGACAAGTATCAAATCATACAATGCGGAAATGGCAAAGAAGCATTGGATATGATGGACAAGGAATTGATTGATATCGTTATATGTGATATCATGATGCCGGTAATGGATGGACTGGAGTTTTGCAAAATAATAAAAGAGGACTTGAGATTCAGCCACATTCCGGTTATTTTATTGACTGCAAAATCGAACCTGGAATCAAAGATTGAAGGTATTAGCAGTGGTGCAGATGAATACATCGAAAAACCATACTCAATCAACTACCTCCGTGCTCGAATTGACAATCTGCTTGAAAATAGGAAAAAGATGCAGGAGGCGTTTAAAAAATCACCCGAGATAGCATTTAAAAACCTCACGCACTCGAAGGCTGACGAAGATTTATTGAAGAAATTAATTGAAATAATTAACGAGAACCTGGACAATCCCGAACTGAACATCGACAAGATAGCGAACGAGATGGCAGTAAGTCGTTCCACGCTCTACAGAAAAATTAAAAATGTATCTGAGTTATCGCCCAACGACTTTATTCAACTCATCCGGCTTAAGAGATCGGCAGAACTCATCAAGGAAAGAAAATATCAAATAAGTGAAATAGCTTATATGACAGGATTTAGCTCTCCCAATTACTTCTCAAAGATCTTCTTTAATCAGTTTGGTGTCAATCCCAAGGACTTTTAAACCACCCTTTCGAATATGCTTCCTACACCGATTTGACACGATTTTGCATTTTTTTGAAACTATAATCTAACAGTATGCACGCTGAATTATCAATCTTTGTGCAGTAAAATAGATAGGACAAACATTATGAACAAGAAACATTTTCTAATTATTACTTCCATTATTTTCAATCTTTCGCTATTTGTAGCGAATGGTCAGGAGATATTGCATCCTGTACCATTTAATGAAGTCGGGTTAGCAGATGATTTTTGGCTTCCAAGATTGCACACACAAAAAGAGGTATTGGTACCGTTTGCACTCGATAAAACAAAACCTGCAGTGGAAAACCTACAGCGATGTGCCAATTTTTTAAATGGCATTCCCGATGAACTACCTTTTCCCCACAGGTTTGTGGCGTCCGACTTATACAAAGTAATGGAAGGTGCTGCCTATTTGTTAAAGTTAGATCCTGATCCTGCACTCGAAGCGGAGATGGATCGCATCATCGACATTATTGCTGAAGCTCAGCAAGAGGATGGATACAACTATGAATCTCATATAACCGGTGTTTCCAAAAGCAGAACCAGTGAAATGGGCGAAAAGCCCTATTCGTATGTCGTTCACAGTCACGAATTGTACAACATGGGCCACATGTATGAGGGTGCCATAGCCTATTATCAAGCTACAGGTAAAGATAAATGGTTGCGGGTTGCAGAAGAAAATGCCAGGCATATCCACAAAGTATTCTTTGAAGGAGACCCTAATTATAACGATGGCAAACCGGTGATGCAGGCTCCCGGCCATGAGGAAATAGAGCTGGCGCTTGTCAAGCTGTTTAACGCCACAGGGGACAGTTTGTATGTAAACATGGCGAAGAAGTTCATCGATATAAGAGGAGTCACCTACCGCCCTGAAGGGAAAGGTGTCATGTCGCCGGAATATGCGCAGCAACATCTCCCGGTAAGAGAGCAGACCAAAGCTGTTGGACATGCCGTGCGAGCTACCTATTTGTATTCCGGAATGGCCGACGTGAGTGTATACACCCGTGATGCTTCGCTACGTCCTGCGTTGAATAGTATCTGGCACAACATCGTAGACACCAGAATGCATATTACCGGTGGCCTGGGCGCTGTACATGGTATAGAAGGATTCGGCCCGGAATATGAACTTCCCAATAAAGGAGCCTTCAATGAAACCTGCGCCGCAGTAGGAAATGTGCTCTTTAACCAACGAATGTTTCTGATGGAAAAAGATGCAAAATACATGGATGTGGCGGAAGTAGCACTCTTGAATAATGTGTTGGCGGGAGTCAGTCTTGAAGGAAATAAATTCTTTTATATCAATCCATTGGAAGCAGACGGCATCGCACCCTTCAATCACGGTATGCGGGGTCGGTCTCCCTGGTTCGGAACAGCATGCTGCCCGACAAACCTGGCACGCCTGATTCCTCAAGTACCGGGAATGATGTATGCCACGACACACAACGAGATCTATTGCTCTTTCTACGCCGGAAGTACGACAACCCTACAAATAGAAAGCGGCAAAGTAGGCCTCAAACAAATTACGGCGTATCCATTTGGCGAAACCATTCAATGGGAGGTAAACCCTGAGAAGAATGGGCAGACTTTTTCCATGAATTTCAGGATACCCACATGGACTGGAAGTCAGTTTGTTCCCGGTGAGCTATATCATTATATCGATCAATCTTTTTCATCGGGACAAGACAAAGCCAATAACTGGATCATCAAAGTAAATGGCAAGAAAACAAACGTTGATCTGGTAAAAGGTTTTGCAAAAATCAATCGCAAGTGGAAAAAGGGAGACAGAATTGAACTGTACCTGCCCATGCCACTACAATTTTCAAAAGCAATGGATAAAGTGGCTGAAGACAGGGGACTTGTTTGCCTTACCAGAGGGCCGCTGGTTTACGCTGCCGAAGGAGTGGACAATGAGGACCGGTTACCCAATGTATTCATGACTGAGATACCCAAGACCTTCAACTTATCCACATACACGGAAGGACGCATGCAAGGCATTCCAAGAATTGAAATCCCTGCCGGTGAAAAAACAGCCAACGGAAACAAAGAAATCAAATTGACCCTTTTGCCTTATTTTGCCTGGAATAACAGAGGCGACGGCAGCATGATGACATGGCTTCCAGAATCGGCAACTGTCAGGCCATACGTGGACCGCAACCTACAGTTAAACGGCAAATTCAAGGGCCTGAAGGCTTCACACACCTACAAAAGTGACAATCTGGTTGCCGTAGCTGACAATGAAATTTCCTCCTCCTCATCCGACCAGACAGTAAGACGCTGGACAAGCTGGGGCGAACAGGGAAAAGAACAGTGGATCGACATTCAACTCGAAAAGCCAACCGATATTCAAAGCATTGCTATTTATTGGTTTGATGATGCTGGCGGAACGATGGTGCCACAAGAATGGTCTTTGGCGGTTGAAGAAAATGGCAAGTGGATAAATTTCCCGCTCTATGTGACAGATGCCTACAATGTTTTCAAAGATCAGTTCAATATGGTGCACCCCGCGCATCAAATCATCACCGACAAGATACGTATTCTCATGAAACCACAGCATGAAAAGGCAATAGGCATCTTAGAAATCAACATCGAAGAGGTTAAAATAAAGGAATAATCACACTTTTGACACGATTTTTCATTTTATTGAGACTATTCTACCCCTCTCTACCCGTTTATTCTCTCAAATTTGTTCCCGTTAATGGTAATTGAAAAAAGACTGCCACTTTAATGGCTACACTCATATTGACTTTTTAATTGGTTAAAATAACTCATAAAACACATTAGCCTATGGAAATGAAATAAATAAATCTGTGAAAAAACGGTAATTCTAATTCACCTAAATTCGATATTATTATCTGAAGAACAGTAATGTGAAAGCTAAAATGTTACTTATCATCACTTCGTTGAAAGTTCTAAGTTTCTTGTACGTAACATCTAAACAACAAATACCTACATTAAAAGTAAATTTAATATGATAAAACAATATGCGATATGATTTACACGAAATTACAATGTAAAAGAAAGATCACTTCAACTACAGCTCAATTGATCATGAGAGGAACAAAAATGAAAATTTCTATATTGATTGTTTCTTTGCTTACCTCAATCAATATTTTTGCAAATTCCAATGGTTCGATTGAATCGAGTGAAGTTACGAACGACTTAGCCATCGAAAAAACAAGTACTCAACAAAACAGAGTACGAATAACTGGCAAAATAACAGATTCGGAAAATGTACCCATCATTGGTGCAAACATCATTGAAGCAGGAACAACCAACGGAACAGTCACTGATCTTGACGGAAACTTCACAATAGAAGCTAACCGAAATGGCGTATTGACGGTATCCTACATTGGTTATCAGGATCTTGAAGTTAATATCGAGAACAGGACCCATCTCAATATCATTCTACAGGAAGACACACAGTTACTACAGGAAGTGGTTGTAACAGGAGTTGCCAAAGGTACTTCCAGAGAGAAACTATCGTTTACAGTAGAAAAAATAAACGATGAAGTTCTGATGGAAGCGCCTGGATTAAACGTCGCATCCACCCTGTCAGGTAAAATGCCCGGTATCAAGGTATTTTCTACTTCGGGTAACCCAATGGATGAGCCGGTTATCCAATTAAGAGGAACCACCTCTTTTACAGGGTCCGATCAACCTTTGATTATCATTGATGGCATTGTAACCTCGGGTGTATTAAAGGATATCAACATGGAAGATGTGGCAAGCATCGAGGTTATCAAGGGATCTGCTGCAGCTTCTTTCTACGGTTCAAAGGCAGCAGGTGGAGTTGTAAATATCATCACGAAAAGGGGAAACAGCCTGGAAAGTGGCACATCACGCGTCTCATTAAAAACTGAAGTGGGCGCTAATTTCATTGGATTCCTCCCCATGAGAACCACCGCACACGGTCACTTGGTCGATGCGAACGGAAATCCCACAAGAGGTGTCCTGGATGAAGACCAGATATGGGATAACAAATACAACATGGAGAATGATTCATACAAGGATTTTTTCGTTCCCCAAGTATTTAATTCTACTACCGCAGGGGTGACAAGCAGATCGAAAGATGGCAATATGAACTATTACGCTTCATTTCAGTACACACACAACCCTGGTGTAGTGCGTGACCTGGATGGAGTTAAACGCAACAGCTTCAGGGTCAATCTCGACAACAAGATATCAAATACAGTATCAATGACACTGTCCAACTTGTATGTAAGAACCCTGAACGATCGGCGTTCCATCAACTTCGACGACATTTACTATTCCGATCCCAATGCAGATTTCTTTGCCGACAATCTGGATGGCACTCCCTATATCGTAAATCCCAATGTGGTATCAACGCGCAATAACATCAATCCATTATACGATGTAAATAACAAAATTGAGCAAGGTACTGCAAATCGTTACCTGGGTAGCTATGGCCTCCGCTTTATGCCGGCAGAATGGTCAACATTCAATGCCAACTACAGCATCGATTTCTTTCATTATCAAGATGAGGACCTTACGCCAAAAGGACGACTGCTGGTAAACTATCCCGATGGAAGTACACGTCACGATGGCTATGTGTATAAAGGATCGGGCAATTCATTCAAACACAATCTGGAGTTGAGCGGTTTATTGACAAAAACATTCGGTGATCTCACTTCTACATTAAGACTTCAATATTTATATGAAGACCTTAAATCGGAAGGATTATGGGGTAGCGGCTCTAAACTTGCCATATCGGGTTCAAACAATACTTCTCTGGAACTGGCTGATCCTGAAACAAGAGACCACTCATCCTGGGGTAGTCGCATCGTATCCAATAGTTATACTGCTGTAGGGAACCTCGATTACAAAGGTAAATACATCCTGGACGGACTGGTACGAAGAGATGGAGCATCGGTGATTGGCGATGACAATATGTGGCAAACCTACTATCGTATATCGGGCGCATGGAATGCAACCGAAGATTTTGAAATTCCCTTCTTCCAAATGCTCAAACCGCGCGTATCTTACGGTACAGCTGGTATCCTTCCTTCTTATGGGGCCAAGTACGAAACCTTTACACTGAGCGACGGAACCATATACGGTGGAGCTCAACTGGGAAATGCGAGATTAAAACCCGCTTTATCTCAGGAACTTGAACTGGGTCTTGATATGCGTATACTGGACAGGTTCGACTTAACTTATAATTACTCGCACAAAAGAAACACCGACTTGCCTTATGTGATGACAGTCTCCGGTGTTACTGGATTTCAATATCAAAATATCAACGTGGGCGAATTCTTTGTGCACAGTCACGAAGTTTCTTTAAATGCCAACTTGATGAAAAATAAAGACTGGCGTTGGGATGCAACTTTAACCTGGGATAAACTGGAAGAATATGTGGGAGAATTGGGAAGACCCGACTTTTTCATAGGGTACACAAAGATTGCCGCACACGAAAAATATGGCAATTTGTATTCCAGTAAGTTTGCCACCTCACTGGATGAAGTGAAAACAAGCCCGCTCATTAAACCAGGACAGACGGTAGAAGATGTATTTACGATCAACAACTATGGCTATGTAGTCAGAAAGGATCTGATCGGTACAAGAGATGAAGCAAAAATGTCTGTATTGAATGAGAACGGAGCAACTTCACAAGATCAGTATATCGGGAATATGATCCCCGACTTCAATATGAATCTGATGAATGTGCTGAATTATAAGAACTGGATGTTATACTTCACCTTATCCTGGCAAGAAGGAGGCGTATTGTTCAACAATACAAAACTGTACATGTCATTTGCAGGAAGAAACGCCGCTTTCTGGGATATGTCGGAACGTTCCTGGGAACAGAAGAAAGCAATGTCGTATGCGAACCAGCACTCAAGAGCTTCGTTTACCGAAGATGCTTCTTTCGTAAAAATGAGAGAGCTGTCACTGAATTACAATGTCACAAGAAAGCAACTTCAGAAGCTGGGTGTTAATTTCTTAAACAGCGTCAAATGTGGAGTTGTAGGCAGAAATCTATTTACGCTTACAAACTATTCAGGACCCGACCCCGAAACAAGAACATCTGAAGGGGGTACACTCATCGGAACGGATACACCAAAATATCCTTCAGACATCAGAACAATTACAGGTACTGTAACGATTGAATTTTAATTTACACGACTATGAGAAAAATAATATATTTATCTTGCACAATATGCTTGTTCCTGGCCGCTTGTGAACCCTATTTCTCCGGTTTGGACATCAAGAATGACCATGAACCCGACATTTCCACGGTAATGGGAGATATCAATCAATATCCATCTTTGATTGGTGGAGCTTACAACAACTGGTGGCACCACATGTTGGCAGCCAACGATGGCGATACCTGGACTTTTTCGACCAATTCAGATGCCATGACAGCAGGAGCTGGCAACTGGAACTTGCAGACATACTATTATCGGACGGATTATGAAAAGCCCATGATCGACAATACGGATCAAAATGCAGGATTCCCAAAAACGCTGTGGTATAACCATTACAGCAAAATAAGCACAGTGAGGAATATGCTGGCCATGATCAATGAGAAGGAGCTCGTTTATACTGAAGGGAATAAAGACCAGACCTTTAAAATATTGGCGAACTGTTACTTTTTAATGGGTTCTTTTTACACAGAATTAAGTTTGCTATTCGATCAATGCTTTTTGATTACCGAAGACACCGATCTTCGCACCATCACAGCAGACGACATCAAGCCTGCGAAAGATGCGAAGGATCTGGCGCTCAGTTATCTGGACAAATGCATCGAAATATGCAATGCACAAAGCTTTACAAACTTCTCCGGACTATTGCCCTCCGACGTGGTTGGGGACAACACCAAATTGCGGCAATTCGCCAATTTCATGGCTGCAAGAGCCGAAGCTTATCACCCGAGAACGAAGGAAGAATACGCCTCAGTCGATTGGAATAAAGTGAAAGGCTATATTGATGAGGGTCTTAAAGAGGACATCAAAGCTCAATTACCCTTACAAGGTTGGGACGAATGGTCTTATGCAGCAGCGTCGTGGCCCGGTGGAAATCAATGGGGAAGAGTTGGCATGAGGGTCATAAACATGATGGCCGAACCCGGTGATCCCGGTGCAATATGGCCACTTCCCAACGATTTTGGACAAGGTGACATATTGCCCGAAGCTAAATCTCCTGACTACAGATTGGGAACCGACTTTCAATATTACCCAGCTGTTAACTCACCAACGGGAGGGTTGACATACGATGGATACACAAAATACAGCTCATACGTATTAAATAGGTTCTCGGAAACAGGTCAACAATCGGGTGAAGGAGAGTTATACTTTTTCACGAAAGCGGAATCTGACCTGCTTTATGCCGAAGCAGCTTTGCAAACTTCTGAAAATTCCAAAGCAGTGGAATTGGTCAATCTCACACGCGTCAATCGGGGAAAACTAAACGACATCAATGTTACTTCCACAAAAGACAAAATACTGGAAGCCATCTATTATGAACGGTTTGTTGAATGTGGATATGCTTATACAGTGACCCCATTCTATGACAGACGGCGCACGCCAATTGATAAATTTCAGTTGACGACCAGGTCTTTCCGTCAGGTGCCGATCCCTGTGCTAGAGCTCAAGTTCTATGACATTGAATCGTACACATTTGGAGGTGAGCAAGACAGGAATGATAAATATGAATTTTAAATGAAGCGTAAATATAATGATATGAAAACATTCAGAAATATATCTTTCATCATCTCTTTGATTTGCATGATCTCTTGTGACAGATCGGGCATATTTGAAGAATTTCAAAGTTCAACTCCATGGGAGTTCCACGTGCAGGTATTCAGTGATGACAATAAAACGCAGCCAATATCGGATGTGGCAGTAAAGATTTACAAAACAGCTGAAGATCGCGATAACAATACAAACATTTTTTTAAGTGGAAGCACGAATGCTGAAGGTAAGGCCATATTTACTTTAAAGGATTTTGAACCTGGTCTGGATGGTGAAAAATCCAAAGGAATCTATTACATAAAGGCAGAGAAAAATGGTGTTGTTAAAAATGAGACCACTCGTTATCTTCTGATGAACGATGGACACACGCACCAATTTATTGTGCTGAAGTAGTACGTAGTAATTAACCCATTGTAGGACTGATTGTAAAATTGGTTCTACAATGGATTAAAATTTCAAATTATGCACATAAAATTACTATTCATATTGTCCGCAATTATTTTTTCATCCTGTGTGGAAAATGTTCAAGGCAGTGAATCACAACCCGATTTGAATATTTATGTTGTGGATGAGTCAGGTGGCATCGTCGAAGGGGTCACCGTAGAAATATTCGAATCAGCTGAAGATCGAAATGCAGGTCGTCATATTTTATTGGCAAAAAATACGGATAACCAAGGCAAAGCCAGTTTCTCTGGAAAAGAAATCAACAAAACCAACAGACCTTTAGAAGAGATCAATGGTAGATATTATCTAAACTTGTATAAACACAATCTAAGGCAACAGGCTGAAACAGATTTCCTTGATTTTACGAAAGATCATAAAATCAGTCAGACGGTCACGCTGGAAAATGTCAATGCCGAAATCATTACCGTAAAAGTAGCGGTTGTATATGAAAACCCGGTTATACAACCTCAAAACAAACGAATTCATGAACTCTTTATTACTCCGGGATATAGTTTTAGTTGGAATGATCCGGTCATCCTGTCGCAGAACTACGAGAAAGCGCTGGAAGAGGCTTCCGGATATACAGTCGACTATCAAGTGGTACAAGAGATTGATGCAAGTCAGCTGTTTACCTACTTGAAAAATGATCCGAAAAAAAGACCTTTTACTGTTGAAGAGGCGACAAAATATCTAAGCGAAGAAAATTGGAACACCTTTAAAACAGTAGGCACCTCATACGATTACAATGCAATGGTAAAACACTATGGTTTTGACCGGATGCGCGACAATGATGAAATTGATGAAGTATGGGTGTGGACTTTCCCATATTGTGGAATGTGGGAATCCCATATGATGGGCGAAGGAGCATTCTGGATTAACTCCGAGCCCAATGAGAATCCGTCCTGCAAGAAGTTGCTCAGCATCATGGGGCTCAACTACGAACGCGACCTGGCCTGTGCATTAGAAAGTTACAGTCACCGTTTTGAATCGACCATGATGAAGGTTTATGGATGGTGGGATTATGACAACAAACCCAATACAAACGATCTGACCACATGGGAGTTGTTTTCTGCCTATGGATTAAGATACGACAAATATGAAAAACATCGGTCGCAAGTGGGCAATGTACACTTTCCTCCCAATGGACTAAAAGATTATGACTTTGGGAATGAAACATACATCATGAGCTATGTGGACGACTGGCTAAATTACCCCTATCTGAGAAGATCGAACCCGAAGTCTGTGAACCGGACAGAATGGGGCAACCCCGAAGGTTCCTATCAACTGGGATGGATGAAATATTATTTGTCACACTTACCACATTTCAAAGGGATCAGTCCTTATGATGGAAAGTTAAATAACTGGTGGCATTATGTGGTAGATTATAACGATGCAATAAAAAAACAAAACATTGAATGATTATGGCCATCACAAGTAAGCTTCAAAGCCTGTTTCTGTTCATATGCTGTACATTTCCGTTGTGGAGTGCCCATTCGGTCAACGTCGCAGCAATTCATCATAAGCAGCCATTAATGGCTCATTCTGTGATCCCCGATTTACATATATCGGAAACGTTGCCATTGATTTCATATCAGATTGCGGAGCGTGAATATACTACCGCAGCGACCTCCGACAGCATGGATATTTCATTTTCCTTAAAACCATTTGATGTTGGCGTTCACGGGAAAATCACCTTTAGAAATACCTCGACCGACACCATCAATCTGCACAACATTGTACCATTGGGGAGAAATGAAGAGCATGTTTATATCACGGGAAAAGGATCCCATGGATTATCCCGCTCCCATTTATTCAGGCCAGGATACCAGCCGGTCAATGTAATCCTCCCGGACAATTCATGGGAATTGGGAT
>Ga0172377_10008061_pt1 | contig 10814 bp, 5 predicted proteins | sample Pumphouse3metaG_FD_119749 | JGI IMG/M metagenome (GOLD analysis project Ga0172377, IMG submission 119749) | Leachate microbial communities from a municipal landfill in Southern Ontario, Canada - Pumphouse #3 metaG | ecosystem: Engineered > Solid waste > Landfill > Unclassified | place: Canada... | reverse complement strand
TCTTTAAGTAGATGTTCAATTTCCAGTCTGTCGTCTTCGTTAAACAATAATAAATCCTTTCTGCTTAATGTTTTACAAAATATATCAAATGTTTTCTGGATAATCTCATACCGGGAATACCAGGCAATATTGCTGCCAAAAAGTTTGCTGTCCATACGGATACTTTTCCCGTCAACTTTAAACTCTTTTATTTGTTCATGAGTAATTGTCTCAAAAGTTTTCTGAAACAAATCCTCTTTATATTCACGGTTATATTGATTAACGCGTTTACGGAAAAGGTAATAGGTGGATTCAGTAGGTATCTCATCACTCAGGTTATATAACCCTAATGCACTACGTGTTAATAGGTCAAACCTGCAACGCTCGAACAACTGCAAATCGCTCCAGCCAAATGCTTCCTTCATTATCATCATAATTACCAATAGAGATACAGAAGCATTGGGTGCTCCCATTTTCTCACTGTATAAGACTTTAAAAACAGATTCATCAATTCTTAAAGCAATTTGTTTGTAAAACTGGTTATGCCAGTCATTAGTGTCGTTATATTGTTTAGCGGAATATTTTTATCTGAGTTTTTAAACATTATATATATTACTATCGTTTACGAGTCAAAAACAATAAAAAAAAGAACATGTAACCTATTGATTAATATATTAATATCACATATTTTTTAGAGTAAACATTTTAATGAAAAATTATATATATTTGCCTATCCGACTTTTCGGAGTGGGCTCTTAGATACCATTCTAAAATCTAATATCAGTAAACTGTAAGAACTACTTTTGACAATTTATCAGAATTTGTTCCAATCATCACATCAAAGTCACCCGGTTCGATGATCCATTTTCCATCATTCCAGTATTCGAGTTGTTGCTTCCCAATCTCCATTACAACCTTTTTAGATTCACCCGGTTTAAGTGAAACATGTGCGAAATTTCGCAATTCTTTCAGTGGACGAACACGTTCCGATATCAGGTCGTGGATATACAACTGAATCACCTCTTCACCTATATATTTTCCAGTGTTTTTTACGACAACAGAAACACTTGTAGTTTCACCATTTGAGATCTTTGCTTTTTCAAGTACAGGAACTCCAATTTTAAAGGTAGTATAACTCAGTCCAAAACCAAAAGAATAAAGTGGCGAAGCAATTGATTTATATAGATTTCTTGGTCTTCCTGTTTTCAATTTATTATAAAATAAGGGACACTGGCCCGCATTACGCGGGAAAGTAATCGGAAGTTTTCCGCTTGGATTTACTTTTCCAAACAATACATCAGCAACAGCCGTACCTGTTTCCTGCCCCAAGTACCAACCTTCAATAATGGCTGGAGCATTTTGCGCCGAATATTCAATTGAGATTGGTCGTCCATTAAGTAAAATGACCACATAAGATTTACCGGTCGCTTTTATCGCTTCTTCCAATAATTGTTGATTTTTAGGTAAGTACAAATCATCAACATCCTGATTTTCACGACAGGTTTCCTCTGAACCGCCTATTACCAATACCACAAAATCCGACTTCAAAGCCAAATCAACCGCTTCTTGAATTTTACTTGTTGTACCGTTAAAATCACAGCCCTCAGCAAAATGAACTTCCACATCGGAACCTACAAACTTTTTAATTCCTTCGAAAATACTCACATAATACCTAGGTTTATCTGGTGAATACCCACCCAATCTAATAGAATTAGCATTCGGGCCAATCACAGCAATATTTTTATACCGCCCCATTTTCAATGGAAGTGTATTTTTCTCATTTTTAAGCAAAACAATTGACTTATGAGCCACTTCAAGAGCAAGAGAATCACTTTTTTTATCAAAAACAATCTTCCTCCAATTATTTCTTGGAATTCCCACATATAAAGATTTTTTAAACATTTCAGCATCGTGTTGAGATACTAACTTTTTAGGTTCTCCATTATCCGGGTGTTTAATCACATCAAATCGATCATTTAAAGAAATATTTTCATCAAAAAGTCCCAACTGGAATTTTGCCCGTAAAACATGAGCTACAGCTTTGTCGATCATCTTTTCAGAAACAACACCATCTTTTACTGCAGCAATAAGATTATCACCATACATTCTATTATCATTCCAACCTTGAAATAAAGCCAATTCCTGGTCAATTCCTACCTCTAAACCCTTTTTTGCAGCCTGCTCCCAGTTCTCCACATAATTAAAATTCGATTTCAACCCTCGCAAATCACCATTATCGGAAACTATTAAACCATCCCAGCCCAATTCGCCTCGCAGTATGGTATTCAAAGTGTATTTATTCGCATGACATGGGATTCCATTCAATAAATGATGAGCTGGCATAATTGCTCCAACTTTTGCCTCTTCAATCGCCAAACGAAAAGGGTACAAATGAACATTATGAAGAGTATAATCTGAAACATCCATAGCAGCGCCATTATCTCCTGCCATAGGTTCACCATCAGCCACAAAATGTTTTGCTGTAGCAATAATATGATTCTTATCAAACCGTTGAGATCCCATCCCTTGCAGACCCCGAATATACGATGCTCCTATTTTTCCAACCAGATAAGGATCTTCACCATAGCTTTCTTCAGTTCGTCCCCAACGCGCATCGCGCACTACTGCTAACATTGGAGTATAACACTGGTGAATTCCATAAGCTCTCGACTCTTTTGCAACCACGGTACCCATGCGTTCAATTAGTTCAGGGTTCCATGTACTTGCCATTGCAATAGCTTGAGGAAAAATGGTTGCACTATCCATCTTTATCCCATGTAAACATTCATTTGCAGTAATATTCGGAATACCCAACCGCATATTGGCATTAGGATACTGAGTCGCAAGTTGATGAACTTTCTCTTGGAGACTCATTTTCGCAATTATTGCTTCAATTTTCATCGAATTATTATCATTAAAAATGACTAATTGCTGTGCTTTATCCTGTGTACATCCAGAATAAACAAACAATCCAACAATCATGGTGAACATTAAAAATTTACATTTCATAAATATATTATATTTTAGATAGTTTAATAGTAACTAGTCAGTATCAAAATTAAAAAAAACAATGGTTATTAACAATATGTTATATGATTTATTGAATTAGGCATTTAAGTAATAATTGGTTGATGCGCTATATTTCTCATTCATATAAATTTATGGATTTAGGGTTACTCCCAAACGTGAAAATATATTAAAAAATCCTAAAGTTGTTTTTTTAATATACTTAAAAACAAACCATTGTGATTATTGAAAAAGTGCCTATTTCAAATGATTTATTTATAACTTACTGTTTCATATAGGTTTTAAGCATCTGTGTTTTTAATATTGGGATAAGATTTTAAAAGTGGATCCAAATAACATGTTCTCTAGGATGTGTTTTCTGAAAAACACATATTATCAATAATTTAGGTGGTTGTATGGTGATAACTTTCAGGCAAAAATTGGATTATAGTTACTAGAAGCACTACTTTTGTTATATGACAGAAGAAGTAAAAGAACAACTTAAATGTTTTGGGAGCTTTAAATTTTATCGCTAATTTTAAGACTCGTATGTTTGCAAACATAATAAAAAGGAACTATCTGTTTATTAATTTTGTATTTTAGTAATTCAGGTTGAAGAAGACAATGAAGCGTATTAAGACAGGTACATTTACATTAAAAATGATGCCGCTATATCAGGAACAGCTCTTGTCTTCTATTTTCTTACAAGTTTGGACCAAGTATTTAGAGATGTACATTTATGTACAATCTCGCATAAAAAGACGAGAAAAACTGTGAAGTAATTTCCATGAAACTTAACAATTATTATGGAAGTATATAAGACAAAATGTAGGTATCGATGTTGCAAAAGATTCATTTGTGGCAACTTTTACAGTCCTATTAAAAGGACAAATTATCAAGTACAAAGGGACAAAGAAATTTCAGAACAACTGTAAGAGTTTTGAAGTATTTTTAAAATGGTGTGAAAAATTTGGGGATAGGAATATTTTGGTAAATTTTACCATGGAAGCAACGGGCGTCTATTATGAAAGCCTGGCCTACTTTCTATTTGAAAAGAAACATGTTATCCATATACTGTTACCAAATAAAGCAAAAAAATTTGCCGAGAGTTTAAATATTAAGTCAAAGACCGACAAAATAGACTCAAAAATGTTAGGGCGTATGGGTGTAGAACGAGTACTGGAAAAATGGGCGCTGAGTTCAAAAATTTATAGACGGTTAAGAACCTTGTCCAGAGAAAGGCAGCAACTGGTTAAAGAAAGGGGCAGGATAAAGAATCAATTTCATACAGAAGAACATAAAGGTGATCTCATAAAAACAACTATCAGAAGGATGAAAAACCATATTAAGTATTTGGACAAGCAAATTAACAGTATAGAAAAAGAGATTAAAACTGTAGTTTCAAAAAATACTTATATATCTAAAAAAGTTGAAAAAATAACAACCGTTCCCGGACTTGCATTCAAAACTGTTGTTGGTGTTATTGCAGAAACACAAGGTTTTGTCAATATTCCAAGCATAAGACAATTAAGTAGTTATGCTGGATACGACATAAGTATTAAAGAATCTGGCAAATGGAAGGGGAAAGCAAGAATCTCTAAAAAGGGCAACAGCCATATCAGACAAATAATGTATATGCCTACCCTCGCAACTATTCAAAATTCTGAAACTTATAAGTCATTTTATGAACGTCTCAATGAAAAAAAACAAAATGGATTAATCTCAGGAACGGCTGTACAAAGAAAGTTATTAGGTTTAATATACACTTTATGGAAAAATGATTCAGAATATATTGAAAATTATGAGATGAAATCAACCAGTTATAAAGGCGTGAAAAATTTCGGGTAATGATGAGTTCAAGCTTTCTTTCTGCTTTTTGCGAAGATCGAGTAGGAGAAATGGGATTAATTATAAAGACTTAAGAAACACAAAAAATAAACCCGTCCTTTTATTTAGGACGGGGTCTATTTTTATTCAACTTCGATTTATAATTTTCTTTATTTCAACCTTATCTCTTTTTGTTTCGAATTATAATATCCTTTTGTTTTAGTCAGAAAGTCCTCTTTAAGTTGTTTAAGAATTTCCGGTTTCTCATCCTGAAGTTCTTTCTTCTGGGCAGGATCTTTCTTAATATTAAACAGGGTAAATTGTTGAAAATTGGCAAGTTCATTGCCTGTTTCATTTGTTTTAGGCCCTTTATAAGGAGGAATTAAATCGTAGTTACCTGAACGCAATGCAAGACGCTGGTTGGCTTCCATTATCATAGATTTACGACCTTTCTTATTTTTTCCCATAAATGTCTTTAAAAAATCTTTAGAATCCAGATCTGAAGGGATTTCTGCTCCGACTAATTTTGCAAGTGAAGCAACTAAATCTATCTGATTAACAGCTGCATCTGAAACTATGTGTTTTATGTGACCTTTCCAGTATATAAAAAACGGTACTCTTGTTCCTGCTTCAAACAAACTGTATTTTCCACCTCTGAAACCACCGCTTGGATCATCACCGTTAAGCAATTCCCGTGCCTTATCGTCATAACCATCGTCAAGTACAGGACCATTATCACTAGAGAAAATTACTAATGTATTATCCAGAACACCTTCTTTTTTAAGATGAGCTAAAATTTCGCCTACACACCAGTCTGCTTCCATAATAGCATCACCACGCAAACCCATTCCGCTTTTCCCTGCAAAACGTTGATTTGGTACACGTGGAACATGTGGCTCATGAAGTCCATAATATAAAAAGAACTGTTGATCTTTATTTTCTGTTACAAATTTTTCAGCGTGAAAAAGAAGTGTATCTGCTATATTTTCGTCAACCCAGCATGCACTTCTTCCTCCTTTCATATATCCGATACGAGGGATTCCGTTTATAACAGTATTGTTATGGCCATGAGTCCATGTTAATTTTGTCATGAGTTCAGGATTGGTAATAGCAGTAGGTTCTCCTGGAAACGGATGCTGATAATCAACAAACATAGAATCACCTTTTGCCAGATTTGCAACATTACCATCCTCAATAAATGCAGTTGGTACCCGATCACATGTTGCCGCTATAATATATGAATAATCAAAGCCTGTTTCTTTTGCTCCAGGAATTACTTTTTTATTCCAGTCAGGATGTCCTTTTCCCATTCCCAGATGCCATTTTCCTATAGCTGCTGTTTTATATCCTTTACTTTGAAACATTTTTCCCATAGTAAACTGGTTCTCTCCTATTAGAAGAGGGGCGTCTCCAGGTAAAATTTTAGCATTTTTGTTTTTCCAAGGATATTGACCTGTAAAAAGTGCATACCTGCTGGGGGTACATGTTGCTGAAGTCGCATGTCCATCTGTAAAGGTAACGCCTTCGTTTGCAAGGATGTCAATATTCGGAGTATTAATCTTAGAATTACCATAAGCACTTACATCTCCATAGCCAAGATCATCTGCGATTATTAGTAATACATTTGGCTTAGGCAGTTGTTTTTTTACGGGAGAGCAAGCAATAGCTAAAGTTCCCATTAACAAAAAGTAAAACAGTAATTTTTTTCCCATCTGATTAAATTTTTATATTTATATAATATTGATCCCACTCCGAAAAGTCGAATATGCAAATATAAATAATCTTAGTTAAATGTTTGTTCTAAGAACATGCGATATTCACATATTCAGCAATAGGATATATGTTAGGTTCTTCAGTAATTCAAAAATCAAGAACTTTTTTCATAAAACATTAAAAGCTGAGTCTACTCTTAAAAGTAGGTTTTTAAAAATTTATTATAAAAAATAGAAAGCTGTCGACTCTTTTTTCGGTTATAAGCTCCATTTAAAATGAAGATAATCCAAAAATAAGGCGAAAAGGCAGCATTTTTTGCTTCTTGCAGCGAACATCTAAAAATTACATATAATCAAACATTTTAATAAGAAATCATCTATATTTGTTTATCCTATTTTTTGGAGTCGACTAAACTATAATAAAATTATTGAATTAGGCATTTAAGTAATAATTGGTTGATGCACTATATTTCTCATTCATATAAATTTATGGATTTAGGGTTGCTCCCAAACGTGAGAATATTTGAAAAACCCTAAAGTTGTTTTTTAATATACTGAAAAACAAATCATTGTACTTATTTACAAAGTGCCTATTTCAATAAAATTAATAAGAATTAATAAATTAATATTTATGTATAAATTAGTTTTCCTTATAATCGCCAACATAATAAGTTTATCAATTTTTTCTCAAAACGTCAAGTGGGAAGCAAAAAGAATTACAGCAACTGAAGTACAAAATGAATCCAATACGTGGGTGAATTTCAGAAAAGACGTAGAATTAAATTCCGTTCCAAATAAAGCTGTAGCTCAAATTGCTTGTGATTCTAAATACTGGCTTTGGATAAATGGCGATATTGTAGTTTTTGAAGGAGAACTAAAACGTGGTCCTACACCAAATGATACTTATTACGATGAAGTGGATATTGCTCCTTTTCTAAAAAAAGGGAAAAATACTATTGCTATTTTACTGTGGTATTTTGGCAAAGATGGTTTTTCGCACAATAGTAGTGGTGAAGCAGGACTGGTTTTCCAATGCAGTGCCATTGATTTAATAACCGACGCAAACTGGGAAGGGAAACTAAATAAAGCTTTCGATGAGACAGGTCGTCCTAATCCAAACTGTCGTTTACCTGAATCAAATATAAAATTTAATGCACAAAAGGGCGATTTTGAATGGATAAAACCCAATGCAAAATTACAAGGTTTTCGTGCAGTAAAAGTATTGGGAGAAGCAGAATCAACGCCATGGAATAAGCTGGTAAAAAGACCTACACCACTATTTAAGAATTATGGTATTCGTAAATATGAGAATAACATAGAAATTCCCTCAAAAGGAACAGGCGAATGGATAGAATGTAAATTACCCTATAATTGTCAGGCAACACCAATTCTTGACATTGATGCACCTGCGGGTTTAACAATTAAAATGCAAACTGACAATACTGATTATATGGGTTGGGACGTTGCCTCTGTACGTGCTGAATACGTTACAAAGGAAGGTCCGCAAAAATATGAATCATTAGGATGGATGAACGGTCATATAATGAAATACTGGATACCAAAAGGTGTAAAAATTAATTCCTTGAAATACCGTGAAACAGGTTTTAACTGCGAATTTACCGGATTTTTTAAATGTAGTGACCAATATTACGAAAAACTCTGGCAAAAATCTGTCCGCACTCTTTATGTAACAATGCGTGATACCTACATGGACTGTCCAGACCGTGAACGTGCACAATGGTGGGGAGATATGGTAAATGAAAGTGGGGAAGCTGCTTATGCACTAAGTCCTTCTGCAGCAACAATTACCAAAAAGGGAATTCTGGAATTAATAAGCTGGCAACGCGAAGACGGCACAATTTACGCTCCTATTCCTGAAGGAAACTGGAACAAAGAACTTCCGGGACAAATGTTGGCAAGCATAGGTTATTTTGGTTTTTGGAATTATTATATGAATACAGGAGACAAAGAAACCATTGCAAAAGTTTATAACGGAGTAAAAAAATACCTTGATGTATGGAAATTAAAGTCTGACGGAACATTAGTACATCGTGAAGGAGACTGGTATTGGGGAGACTGGGGTAAAAAAATAGATAAACAATTGCTATTTAATGCATGGTACTATCTTGCTTTAAAAGGATATTATAACATGTCTGAAATGCTGGGCAGGAATATCGAAGCACAACAGACTAAAAAAGCTATGAAATCTTTTAAAGAAGCCTTCAATATAGCATTCTGGAATGGAAAAGGTTATCGGACAAAAGAGTATGAAGGGGAATATGATGACCGCGCTCAGGCTCTGGCTGTAGTTTCCGGTTTAGCTGATAATAATAAATATAAAGAACTTCTTAATATTTTTAAAAGCTCATATCTTGCTAGTCCTTATATGGAAAAATATGTTATGGAAGCATTATTTATAATGAATGAGCCTGAAATTGGACTGGAGCGTATGAAAAAACGTTACTACGGAATGGTTGAGATTTCACCGTGGACAACACTTTCTGAAAATTTTGGTAATGACATTGACCATACCGGAACAGGTAGTAACAATCACGCATGGAGCGGAGGAGGCTTAACTATTTTAGCGCAATATGTATGTGGACTTTATCCAATAGAACCGGCATGGAAATCTTTCATGGTAAAACCACAATTAGGCAAACTTGAATATGCAGAAACCGGAAACGAGACCATATCTGGAAAAATCGCAATAAAAATAAGCAGGGTAAAATCAGGAATGGATATTGCTTTAACTGTACCAAAAAACAGCGAGGCAATGGTATATATTCCTACAAAAAATAAAAAAGTAAAAATTAATAGTAAAAAAGCTATACCAAATGGCAAAGATGGAAATTATATGCTTTACCAGGTAAAAAGTGGAAATTTCAATATTATTGCCAGATAAAGATTATACTTATTTTATAGCAATTTCAGCTTGATATTAAAAATTTGAATCTATAAATATAATTTGGCATTATAAAACAATTAGTAATGGCCTTATTCTAAAGAAGTCCATATCATAAAAATGATATGGACTTCTTGTTGCTTAAAGATAATAACGAATAAATTCGATTTTATCTTAAAAATCTATTAATATTGTTTTTTGGGACGTGCTTCGTTAACTGCAATTTCTCTGTCACCTACGGTAGTGCCATTCAACTTATCAATAGCTGCTTTAGCTTCCTCATCATTGTTCATGACAATAAATCCGAACCCTTTACTTCTTTGGGTGTATTTATCCGTTATAATTTTTACTTCTTCAACGGTACCACACTCTTCGAAGACACCTTTAAGGTCATCTTCAGTTACCTTGTAATCAAGGTTTCCAACATAAATATTCATTTCTAAAAAATTAAAGGCTTTTAGAACATTCTTTTTAAAAATCTAAATGCCCGATTATTAATTATAATGGTTATAACAATGAAAAAATGTAATTTCATCTTTTATACCATTACTTAATGTAAACCTACAAATTTTTTTTATTAAAACGTAAGATAAATTTTGAAAAAAAAGATGAAACATATCATAAAAATTATGAGGGTCTCTTTATATTTTTCTGTCTTTCTTACCTAACGGAAAAGATATTCCCATAAATAAATTAGCTACATTATTTTTTACCGGAACAAACTGAGGGGTTACCTTAAAGAACATAAAGTCGGTTCCGACAAAGAAATTTATCCATGAAGGACAGAGATTCAAAGCTAAACCCATAGTACCTGTTTCAGATTCTATGAAAGAATAACTAGCTGTTGCATATATCCATGAGAAAGGATGGTAATTACCTGATAGTGTGAGTTCCTTAATAGAGTTCTCATAGTAATTTCTGGAAGAATAAAGTAAACCGGCAGTAAATTTATCTCCTAATAATTTATATTCTATACCACAATTAATAGCAGTTGGAAGAGATCTTGTCCTTTTTTCGGAGTCTGCTTTTTCGTAACTTATTACATCATCAAGATCAAAAGTTTCGTCTTCGTTAAGATTGATACCACTGAATGAATAGTCGGTATTTGCTATTCCTGCAATATCATTATCTTTTTTGTAATGAAGTTTGCCTATATCTATTATAGAAAAGGATGCTTTAATTTTTTCGTTTACCTGATATTCTGCGCCAAGATCAATTCCCATGCCGTAACCTATAGAGCTATTGTTCCCGTCGAAGTTTAAATCGTCGATAGTCTCCTTGTTATCTCTCATCTCATATTCTGCTTCCATATTCCTACCGATTGCATGAAAATCTCCATTGCCCTGTGCTCTCCAGTAATCATCACTTAACTCAATTTTTAGATTATC
>Ga0172377_10008060_pt1 | contig 10815 bp, 7 predicted proteins | sample Pumphouse3metaG_FD_119749 | JGI IMG/M metagenome (GOLD analysis project Ga0172377, IMG submission 119749) | Leachate microbial communities from a municipal landfill in Southern Ontario, Canada - Pumphouse #3 metaG | ecosystem: Engineered > Solid waste > Landfill > Unclassified | place: Canada... | reverse complement strand
TCACTGTTTCGAAGTTCTCCAATACTGGCTTTGGTTCGCGCCATCCGCAACCTCCTTGAGTTAGGGTTGCAAATAATATAGCAGCATTATTTCAATATTCAAGCGTTAAATGAGCAGTATTGCCATTAGAGACAATTGTTATGGCGTCATTAACCTTATTTCCGAAGGCAATGGCTGTCTTGAGTTTTTCCCAGTCCGAATTGCCATTGTTCCACCATACTCCAAGACGTGCCGGCAATTCTGAGGGTACAGAGTTGATGTAAGAATTACTTGAAATAAACTGTTCAAATTTATCCAGAAGCGTTTTAATTTCCGCCAGTTTCAGCTTTGTTCCGCCAAGTTTTTTTAACGGTTGAAGTTCTGAAAGCAGGGAACGATTATTTAAAAAGCGAATAATGAAAATTTTTCCGGCATTGTTTTCCAAACGTTTCCTGATGCCACCTATATTTAAGCCCAATATCTTGTCCAACTCAAAATCGCACAATTCTTCCCGCAATTCATTTAAGATCAGTCCATTATCAGTAAGGGCTTCAACCTCCGCAGCAAAATTTTTCCAGCCTTTCCCGATAAATCCTTCCGGTAAATTAGGCGCATCTTTAAGTTGTTCTGCCAATAGAGCCATATTGTATATATCGGATTCCGACCACGTTTGACGCATGTACCCCAGTTGTAAGAACAGTTTTTTACATGAATCGGCTAAAGCTGTACAGGCATGAATCAATTCTTCTGAAACAGTCACCGCCTCCTTGGCCCATTGAGGAGACCAGTCGGAATGCCTTATGTAAAAGAAATCAGTTTTGTTTTTATCTGACAAAACTTCAGCGCAGGAAGCCATCTCGGCCACCACACTACGCATCTGGCCGAGCTCCTCTGCTGATATTTTCAGGGTTGATTGCTGTAACGACAGATCATTCACGCCGGAAATCAGTTGCTCATCTTTTTCATGATTGATGAGATAAGAAAAAACTCGATAAACAGACAAACCATTCGGATAATTATGATGTAATTCTGCGACATAAGAGTTCAAATTTCTCCTGATATCTTCCAGTTCTCTGGTGACAGTGCCCCAATCCGCAGGCTCATGACTTTCAATGAAATCAAGCGATTCTTTAAACTGCGCCAATACTTCGCGCTTACCGCCTTTGTTCGAATGCAATTCCAGGCAGAACGGTCGTAACCCGATGTTGCATAACCTATGGTGTACAACCTCCAAAGCGGCACGCTTTTCAGCCACAAACAAAACTCTCTTTCCAACTGTCAGGCAATGCGCAATCAGGTTCGTAATAGTTTGCGATTTCCCAGTTCCAGGGGGCCCATGAAGTACGAAATTCTTGCCACGTTCCGCCGATAACACTGCGCTGAGTTGAGATGAATCGGCACTAAGCGGACAAAAAAGTCGATCGTATTTCATTTCCAGTTCTAAATTGTCCGGCATTACTCCTTTAATCCCATCATCAAAAGCACTTCCCGCATCATTTACCAAATGGTTAACCACAGGATTTTGTTGCAAATCATCCAGACGACTGTTCAGGTCATTCCACATGATAAATTTATTAAAAGAAAAACTGCCGAGCCAAAGCCCGCTTCGGACTTCCCAGCCGCGCAAATCCTTTACCGCCTGCTGTATAAGCTGAAAAACCATCTGAACATCAACGCCGGAATCGTCTGTCGGCAAAGGATCAATACCGGGAATAACTTTGCCATAGTCACGACGCAACAGCTCAAGCAAGGTAACATTAATAATCGTATCATCATCCGCTCTTTCAAGAGTAAATCCTTCCTGCACAGATTTGCGTTCAAGCTTAACTGGTAACAACAAGAGTGGAGCCTGATGTACCTGAGTCGCAGTCAAACTCTCTTTCCACTCCAGAAAGCCAAGAGCCAGAAAGAGGGTATTTACCCCGCCCTCTTCTATATCAGTACGAGCCTGACGATATAAACCAAGCAACCGTTTATAAAGTTCGCCTTCACTCAGATATGAACGCAGGCGTTTTCGGCTGAACTCATCAGAAAGGTAACGGGTTAACGGGTCTTCTCCGGTCTGTCGTTCTAGCACAGACAAGTCACGTGGATCGGTTCCGGATAACAATTGGGTGGCCGAATTAATCGTAAACTGGGTTCCTGCCGCCAATTTATCTTCTAATACTCCTAAGTTACTGAATGCTATCGGAATAGTCTGCTTGGTTTCTCTGAAGTTTAATAAGCGGTTACGGAGAGTAAGATCAAGCAGTTTTTGCTGCCAACGGGTAACGCGGCTACGCTTGTCTTCATTTTGCGCAATTTCTATCTCAGTTCGAAAAGCGCGGTCCGCTTTATTATTTATCTCACGTTTCGGGCTCATTCCCAAATCATCGTCCACAACCACAAGTCCGTCCGCAGTACGTTTAAGCGGCAAAGGACGCAAGCCCAATGTTCTTGCCTGACGTATATCTAAAGCGCCAATGAATTGGGCTTCAAGTATGAGATGTTTTTTCCCGGCCAGTTCCGAATCCCGAAAAGATATGGCGTTGGATGCTATAGCAGCGGTAGCCTCAAACACCACGATTTCATCAAGTTCGACACGTTTGCGGACAGATTGCAGATCATCCTGGAGAGAATCAGGGAAATGATATTCCGTCAGATGACAACCAACATAAGAATGCCCCTGATGCAACAGTACCAGGGGATTCAACCCGCACTGTTCAAGTACCCCAGCCAAAAGCAGGGAAATATCAAGACAGGTTGCGAGTTTAAATTTGAATATCGCATCGGCAAAACGAATCCTTTGTCCATTTTTTCCGAAACTGGCAGGAGGGTTCGCATAATTTATCGATTGCTCGGCAACAGCTTTATAAGCGGCCTCAATTATAGTATAAATCCGCTTTTTGTCTTTCGACTGATAGCCGTCAACAGCACTGTTGCCGGTTTTGTCTTTCAATAGTTGCGAAATCCGCTGTTGCAATTGTGAAATAATATCCAGATTCGGGGTTACAAACGCAGCCAGAATATCCGGCATAACCTCAGAGCCAAACCATTCATCAAAAGCAAAAATCGTAGCGGGATAGGATTGCAACAGTAATTCTTTCTCTGTTGCGGAATCAGCTGGTGTAGTGCTGACTCTTACTTGGATTTGACCGTTTATTCTCTCGGATAGTTCGGCCAGATACTGATAATTCAATTTAACAATAACATCATCAACAACGTAATGACTACGAGCGGAAATAACATCAATAGTTGTAGTAATAGGTTCAAAAAAAGCTGGAGTAGATGTAATATGACAAGTTACATTTCTCAATTCGCAGTCAAGCATGTTATCAATCGTTATCGCTCTGATAACAGGAATCGCATTTTGTTGCAATGCTAAATTAATTTTAGGCAGATAATCAATATTCAAATTTACTGCCATTCCCTCCACATTGGTTTTGCCTGCATCCATCTCCACGCCCGCATATATGTTTTATTTATAATGAATCGTCAAGAATCAACGTTCAAGGATACTCCTCGCCTTGTCCGCATCCAATTTCAAATTATTTCCAAATACTCCAATCGGAAACTCCTGCATTTTCTTTTCAGTAAATATCTTAAGCAATTCCAGCAAACCGTCTGCCGTGACCAAAGATAGCTCTAGTTCCCAATCCTTGATGCATTCATCAACAAAATCTTTACTGAAATCAGGCGCCACTAAAATCGTTCGAACAGCCTGGAAATTTTTATTTTTGCATAATTTGTGATAGCTTTTCAGTTGCCTAGACAATGATGAATATTTGTTATATTCCACCTCTTTAGCCGTTTTGCACTCCACAATTATAATTCTGCCATTACCGAGTGAAATAATTATATCAATTTTATCCTTATTGCTGTTAATTTCGGCTTTGAGCTTATCATCAATATTAAAATTCAATTTCGAAAATATCACCTTGGTAAGTTCTTCAAATTTTGCTCCAAGTTGACCTTCTTTGATATTGATATTATTCGTCTTTAAGGCATTAACATCACGTGCTGCAATAACTGAATAATTTTCAAGCAAACGGCTTTTCATATCACCATATTTATCAAGAATGTTCTTAATGGTATTCCCTCGGGTACCTATCTGCTTTGTTTCACAAAATTTGGATAATTCTGTTTCCGTCATCAAATAAGTAATATCACGCGGCTTTATATTATAATCGGAAAGCACTGTCAAGTTCATCACCTGCTCCGGATAAAGTTCAAATTCATCTCTTAGCCTGTCATTCATCTGTGGAACAGCCAGGTTTATGTCATATATAAAATTTTCAAATGCTTCTGAAGACATATCTATATGGTCTTGGCTGTCAATCTTTTTGAAATAGTCGATAATCAAATCCAGACGTTCCTCCGGAGATGCTCCGATTTTCTGAAGATCAATATTTAAATCATGCAATATTTTTGATAGGAAATCTTTTACTTCCGTCTTAGATATTCCAGGCTGGTGAATATCTCGAAGAAGCACATTCCTCACGCCGACTCCGGCAGCCAGAATAGCTCTGACTTTTACTTCATTATCTGCTTTTTGTTCAGGGCTGAATGATATATTATATTTCTTTATTATACGATTTAATTGCGAAGTTTGAAGTTGTTTTAAAATTCTCCTAAAATACTTATTGGGTAATTCAATATTCAATATATTTTGCAATAACCCTATGACTTCATCAGGAATATAAACTTTAAGATTTTTGCGACTGTAAAAGCCAAGACCTGAATCTTTAATCAGAGAAATCAGAGTGTCGATGTCAAGTTTGGGGATCGGAGTTTCTGCAGCATAAAGAGTAAGCATTTCCGCATGTGAGAATTCGAATTCTCTTGCTAATACATTCAAAATTGATTTTTCATCTCTGGTAATTTGACAGTCACGATTTATTTGCTCGTCATTTTTATATGCCTCGGATACACAGGCCCGAAATATTTTGTAATCTCTGAATTTAGGTTCATCAGAATTTATTGTCTGGAATTGTTTGATGTTTTCGACAAGTCTAAGATGCTCATTTTTGTATAATTGCTCCAGCCAGTTACGTTCTAAAATAGCATTTCCGTCCCTGACAATTATGTTTGACAACAAAAGCAACTGAGGATCAAAATCTATACGTCGATTTAAATCATTACAATAAAGATCGGCAACCCTGTCAAAAAGTTTTTTTATTTCAAACGAGTCATTTATACATTTTGCCCCGCCATTGGGAATATTAATGTCATCTTTAATAATATCAGAATAGGAATCAAGCAATTTAAAAAAAGAACTTTTTTCGATTTGATTGACAATATCAAGAATTTTTACCAGCTTCATAATTTTCTCCCGAAACTTAGACCGTTAGCTTGTGAACAATCTAATATGCAACATAATAGGATCAAAACAAATATTTTTTCAAACTTTTTTGTAATGAATGGCTGGCGTCAAAATTCTTTTCCGCAATGAGGACATTTTTTAGATTGTTTGGACGCTGCAATTTCCTCGACAAAACCGCTTCCGACTATGCTTATAGGCAGGGCAAAAAATCCTACGCCAAGTATGGCAATAACAGCACAACATGTTTTCCCCCATACAGTAATCGGAACAACATCTCCATAACCGACCGTTGTCAGAGTAATTACCGCCCACCACATCGCTTCCGGAATACTGGAAAATTTATCCGGTTGGATATCTCTTTCTGCATAATAAAGAAAGGTTGCCGACAACAACAGCATGACCAGCATTATTATGGAAGTCATAACCAGCTCTTCCTTTTTACGAGAAAATACATTTCTGATCATCTGCAAAGATGAATAATAACGCCCGATTTTGAAAATCCTGAAAACCCGGAATATTCTGAAAATCCTGACTATTCGCAGATCGATACCGAGGAACGGCATATAAAACGGTAATATGGCAAGTAAATCTATGACTGCCATTGGAGTCCTCATAAATCTGACTAATCCACGGAATCCACGGAAACGCAATTCAGTAGAACAAGTCAATAATCTGGCTATGTATTCTATTGTAAATATAATTACCGAAAAAACTTCAAAAACATATAGTTGTGAACCATATTTACGGTCAATAGAATCCACTGTTTGTAAAACAAACGCAATTATGTTTACAACGACAAGTATAATTATGAACAGATTTACACTCTTGGAAAGAGAATCGTCTCTATGCGTAGCACGTAAAATCTCCCATACACGTTTTCGGAGACGGAAGTATGTTTTCGAAAATTTTTGATTATGACTTTCATCTTTCATTATTGATTATGCGCCTCAATTCTGGCCTTAAGTTTTTTCCCAGCACGGAATTTAACAACACAACGTTCTGGAATTGTCACTTCTGTAGACGGCATTTTAGGGTTACGACCAATGCGACTTTTTCTGACAACTACTTCAAAAATCCCAAAGTTTCGCAGTTCGATATTGCCACCATTGGCGAGTTCGTCGGCTATCTCATCAAGAGTCATTTGAATAACGGTCACCACATCGCTTTGCTTCATTCTGGTTTTATTCGCTATCTTTACCGCCAAGTCCCTTTTCGTCATAGACATAATAATATCCTATTGTTATATTTGGAATTCGTTGGATTCAGTAAATTAACCGGCAATGAATTACATTTCAAGCATTTGCTCTACTTAAATAAGGCCAAGTTTATATATCTGATTTTCCCAATTGGCTGGAATTTCCTGAAAAAGCTTAGTCAGCGTCATGGATTCCGGGGCGTTGCCTTCGACGATCATTTTCTGAATCGCCGGATAAAAGCCATCCCGGATCACCACAGGTTTCTGCTAAATTGTCAGTGGAATGGATTTCTTTAATGCTGAAAATTACGTTTAGCAGTAATTTATTAATTGATTTTTATATTTTATGATATACAATACATAGAATAACTATATATTATCAATATAAAAATAAATTGGAGGGAATTATGGATTACGACAACAGTCTGATAAAAGGATCGATAGACCTTATTATTTTGAAAATGTTGCAGAATAGAAGTATGTATGGTTATGAGATTATTCGTCGGGTTAATGACGTGACTGACGGACGTTTTGCATGGAAGGAGGGTAGCCTTTATCCCGCCTTGCATCGCCTTGAGATCGATAAACTCATTGTCGGTGAATGGCAGGTAAAAGACGGTGAACGCCCACGCCGTTATTATACATTGACACGCAAGGGTATGAAAATATTGGTGGTAAAAATTCATCAATGGAACGAATTTTCGGTAACGGTTAATTCCATATTGATGGCGTAGTTATGAATGATGAAATCCATAAAACCAGTGAAATCGCGGCGTCTGGACTGAAGGCTGATTCCGAACTTTATCTGTCAGTACGGCGTGAACTCGAAGTACATTTGGAAGAAAGCGCCGAAAATCTGGAAAATTCCGGTCAGAATCATGACCAAGCTATAGAAACAGCTCTTAAAAAGTTTGGTTCTCCCGCTGAAGCGGCATCGGACATTTTGCAGGTGAATAAAAAACGTATGAAATCAAGAGCCAGATTTCGACTGGCTCTGATTACCTTTCTGCCGTTAATTGCCTTGGGGGTAATGCTGGTCACGGTAATTCCGGAATGGGAGTATTGGCAGCTAAAACAGGAAATGTCTTTATCTATTACTAAGGAGCTAATTAAAAAAACCGCTCTTGCCGCGGGCGCCAGCTTGGAACAACCGACTTTGCGGCAACAATTGCTTCTGGCTTGCGACTGGAAAAAATTGCATAAAATGTTTCCTGAATCCAAAGAATATTTTGCGAATTATTTTATGAGCGCCATGAAAACCGATTATTGGACAAACGGGTATGCTCAACAACATCCGCCTGTAGCTCCGAAATGGCTCAAAAAGGCTCGAAAAACAGATCCCGGCAACGCTCTGTACGACTATTGCGCGGCGGCGGAATTGCTTTATTTCGGCTCAAAATATAGAAAACGGAGGTCGACAGGCGCCGTTACTGATCGCGTCAAACTCATGGAAGCTTTGCCTTATTATTTAAATGGCTTGAAACAGCCGTTTTACCGCAATTACCGCAGTGAAATAACCCGGCAGCGTTTGGCGCTTAATCGCGGCAGTGAAAATCCGGCTTCCGAACTGTTTACCAGTTGTTTGCGCTGTTGGAACATCTGTGATTATGGTATTACCGAGTATATTGAACAAGCTATACCAATGTGGGCGGAAGAATTAATCAAGGTCGGTAAGCCTCAGCAGGCGAAACTGATTCTGGACAGTTGGAGCCGCTTCATTTTGCAGCATGGGAAATACCATTCAGACTTTTACATGTATGCCGAATGTATGCGCATGTTGAAAGTCTTGGAGAAAAAACTTCCGCCGCTCTACCGGAAAATCGGCAAGTCAGCGGAAGCTGCTGAAACCCAAAAGCAATTAAGCCGAATTACCAGGTCATGGACCAGACGGTGGAATAAAAAAACGCCAGAAAAAGTAGCGATACGGCAAATATTTTTTGAGCATGCGCCCCGTATACAGCATTATTTGGGTTCTATGCTGCTGCCGGAAGAATATAAACCTGAAGAATTACTTCCGGGACGTTTACGGGAATACGCCCGCGCCGATCGAATATTATTGTTGCTGATCGAAGTATTATTGAGCTGCTTAATGCTCGGCTACGGTATTTGTCAACTGCTGGTGCGTTTGCGTCTGAAAAAAAACTTACAGCCGATACTGTTTATTCCCAAAGGAATAACCCTGTTGAAACTTGTGACAATTGGAATTGTCGTACCGTTGTTTTTATGGCGCCTGCTGATTTTGCTCCAGCCGGGCGGAAGAGATTATGCTCTGACTTGCAGCTCCGTGAACTTTTTATTTCAAGGGGTGTTTTTAATATTGGGAATGACTGTATGGCCAATGGTCATAACGCATTATTGTGTCGAAAATCACCTGAAAGAACTGGGTATAAATGTTCGTCCGCGACGAAACGGTATCATTTCAGTATTGCTTATGGGATTTTTAACGGTAATCCTCGCCTGTCTGCCCTGGCAGCTATGGTTCAGCGTAGACATTGTAAAATGGTTTGAGGGGGTGCTTATGCCGGAAATGTTAAGGTTTTATCCTGATTTACATATTTTGAAATGGTTGTATCCGCTTTTGCCGCTTGCCCTTTTAGCGTTTCTGTTTATTGTGGTCAAGCCAGCCAAAGTATTATACAACTGGAGCAACCCTGATAATTTATTCAGATATGGCGCGAGCTTGGCCGCCATGTTTGTTGTTTCGGCAATTATGTTAATCTCAGCGGCCCTTTTAGCGGACGGGTATTTTTACTGGCGGGAAGTGCATTTTATTAAACTCAACCCAGTAACCAACAAGGAAGGTAATATTTTATATCGTGACCGTATTATGAGAAACGGCAATGCGGAATTAAACAGAATTTTATCTTCACTACAGACTTATAACGCGGATATCAATAATATCGCTATAGACTATATCCTCACCGATGCTGAATCATTTTGCAAAATGATAAAAACCTCTCCATATTTGGCGTTGGAAAAAGCGCTCAAGGCCGGAGCGAACGCCAATGCGGTTGATGATGACAAATATACTGCCCTGATGCTTGCGTGCCGCGATCGAGATGTGAAAGTCGTCAAACTGCTGTTGGCGCATGGAGCTAAAGTAAATACATGGTGTCCGGGGAAAAAACACAGTCCGCGTTTTTCCCCCGGACTTTCAGGCGTAAACGCGATAATGATTGCCTCATACTGCAATCCCGATCCTCGAGTCATAAAATTGCTGATAAAGCATGGCGCCGATGTCAACAGCAAGGCCCTTAACGGTTATAGCCGATGCGGTAATTTTACTGTACTGAGTTCTAAAATGACCCCGTTGATGTTTGCCTGTTGGAACAACAGTCCAAAAGTAATCAGTTTCTTACTTGAGAACGGGGCATATCCATTGGCTAAGAACGGCTGGGGCAAAAACGTTTTTTATTATCTTGATAAAAACCCCAAAATTCATGACGATAAAATAAAGAACATGATAGAAGCCTTATACTGAATTCGTTTTTTGCTATTAGATTTTTGATTTTTCACGCGACATGTCTTTATATGACATATAAGGGTTGCCTGAATCCACACGCGAATAAAATCCGGCAAGTACTTTTTCCCATTATGAAGTGCCGGATTTGAGTTTGTAACTTTTCATTCAGGTTGGTACAGTATCACCTTTTTGACCACTTGGGTTCATACGCGTCACAGCGGAATTCTTTCTCGTTTTGCTGATCGGCCCGTGTCAGAAGACAAAGGATTTCCTCGTTGGGATCATCATCTTTTTTGCACGAAACGCAAAGGCCGGGCTTTACAATCAAATCAGGATTGATTTCTGTTCCGTCGTCCATGAAAAATCCCGATGTTTTTTCATTATCCATAATCTCATTCCATTTTGTAAATTGACATTGCTATATTAGCAGTATTTATAGATTTTGCCAAGAAAAAACGAATTCGCAAACAAATAAAAAACATAAATAAACCGATAAACATAAAATTGCCATGAGCAACATTATTCTGCTTGAATCGGCTGCGGCAAAAACATTTTTTCCTGTTCATCCCATTCAATCGGGATGTTCCCGTAAAGCCGGGTCAGGGTCATCCCGTCCGGCATTTTATTTTCGACGATCATTTTCTGAATTTTCGGGGATAAATGTAGCAGGTTGAGCGTTTTGACTACCATTGACTGATCAAGGCCGAGGTCTTCGGCCAGACGGGTACGCGTGGAATACTTGCCCGTTTCAATCATCGCCATAAACCGGTATGCCTGCGCCAGTTTTTTCGCCATGGCGTTGGATTCGTCTTTTTCCGGTTCCACCTTTTCCGTTTCGCCCGGCGCGAGAATAATTTTACGTCCGTTCCAGCGCTT
>Ga0172377_10008058_pt1 | contig 10815 bp, 10 predicted proteins | sample Pumphouse3metaG_FD_119749 | JGI IMG/M metagenome (GOLD analysis project Ga0172377, IMG submission 119749) | Leachate microbial communities from a municipal landfill in Southern Ontario, Canada - Pumphouse #3 metaG | ecosystem: Engineered > Solid waste > Landfill > Unclassified | place: Canada... | reverse complement strand
CGGATGCCCCATTTCTGCATCAGGGTGTAATCGGCATGGCCCGGCCGGTACAGGTGGGCCAGTTCATCATAATCGGAACTGTGCTGGTCGTTGTTGGGAATGAGCAGGGCGATGGGCGCTCCAGTGGTTTTGCCTTGGTAGATGCCGGAAAGCACCGTGACGGCATCGCTTTCGTTCCGTTTGGTACCCAGGCTGTTGCCACCCGGACGCCTGCGGTTCATCATCGCCTGTACGGCGTCCCAGTCAATGGGAAACCCTGACTGCACGCCGTCGATCACCACCCCGATCGCCTTCCCATGGGATTCCCCGAACGTGGTGAACGAGAATTCATGTCCGAAACTGTTGTGTCCCATCTTCGTATCCTTCCAGCTGACGGGCGCACCATGCCGCCGTCTGCTGCACCGTAGGGCTATCGGGCAAGTGTAGCACGATTTGGCAGCTCTTTCCATAGACACCATCACGACGGAGGAAGATCGGATGAAAACTTCCCGCAGGGTCTGCCGGATCGAGGAACGGAGGGATTCCGTCGCCGATGATCCGCTTGAGGAGCACCGGTTCAGGGACGGAGAGATACACCAGGGTGCCGAAACGCCCGCACAGCTCGAGAAGTCCAGGGTTGTCCGCGGCGCCGCCGCCCATGCTGATCACCGTCGCCGGATGCGGCTGGGACAGAAATGCGAGCATCGCTTCCCGTTCCTTCTGTTGGAACGCGTCCTTTCCGTACTGCTGATAGTACTCCCTGATCGTCATGCCTTGGGGGATGAGAGTGAGGGTAAGATCATCCGCGTCCACCCAACGGATACCCCATTGGGCGGCGAGATACCGGCCGATATGGGTTTTGCCTGAGTGTTTCAGGCCGCAGAGAAACAGATCCTGCATGCTTCCTCCGGAACAGGTTCAGAATTGGTCGAAATAATCCGTCCACTCGGATGGATAGATGCCACGGTCAAAGGCACGTGGCTTGCCGTTTGCAAGGAGCTTGAGGCTTTCTTCCTTGGCTTCCATTGCTCTGGCGTCAACTTTCAGCTGCCAGCGGCTCTCCGCGAGGTCCTTTTTGACGCGTTCCTGGTAGTTGTTCTCACGGATCACCCGTTTCAAGGCGTAGTGGAACGTGATGACGATGGCGTACCACAGGACGGACAGGAGGGCATCGACCAAAATCGAGGTGCTGAATGGAGATGCGGACCCAAACAGCAACATACCATTGCTAAGCCCCATCGCCAAGGTGAACAGCAGGGGAAGTATCCAATATTGCCCCCCCTTCGCACACAGGAACCTGATGCACGCGCCCAGCGTGGCGAAGTTGCAGAGCAGGCAAAAAAGCGGGAGCAGATATTGTTCCATGACAGAACAAGATGTTACCATATGCTCATGCGGTTTTGCAATCAATTGAGCGATGACGTATTGAAGAAGCGTGAACGGCTCCGGACGAGCGACATACGGGGGGATTACTATCGTGACACCACGGCGATCATCCACAGCTCTCCGTTCCGTCGGCTGAAACACAAGACGCAGGTGTTTTTCGCACCGAGCAACGACCATATCTGCACCCGGATGGAGCACTGCCTCCATGTGGCATCCATCGCAAGCACCATCTGCCGTGGGCTTGGAATGGACACCGAACTGGCATGGGCCATCGGCATGGGGCATGACCTTGGCCACACCCCGTTCGGCCACACCGGGGAACGGATCATTTCCCGGTTGATGGAAGAGCGGGGATTTCCGCCGTTTGAACACGAGGTCAACAGCCTTAGGATGGTGGATTTCCTTGCTGACAAAGGAAAAGGATTGAACCTTACCTATGCGGTGAGAGATGGTATTGTCAGCCATTGCGGAGAACATTTCACCCAAAGCCTCGCTCCGGATTTCACCGTCAAGGATCTGTCGCGCATCACTTCCCGCAAGGGCTTGGTACCCGCCACGTGGGAAGCGGTGGTGGTTCGTTTTTCCGATTCCATCGCCTATCTGGGACGGGACTTCGAAGACGCCTGCCGTCTTGGAGTGATCGAAGCGTCCTCGCTTCCCGCCTTGGTCAAGGACAAGCTGGGAACCACCAATGGAGAGATCATCAACAGTCTGGTCAATGACATCATCGATTCCAGTGACGGGACAGGGATCCGTTTCAGTGATGCGCTGTTCCCTACCGTCCTCGCCATGAAGGATTTCAACTACCAGCACATCTACCAATCCGACATGCTCCGTGGGTATGACGCCTATTTCTCCCGTCTGATCCGTCTGGTGGTGGACTATCTGGAGCGGTTGGACAGGGAAGGAGGCGACAACGAGGCGTATTACCGACAGGAACAAAACCTGCTTGCATTAGGCTACTACCGCCATCGTATGGAGATGCGTGACGCCTATCTGACTCATGACGGGAATCTCTCCCGGATGGTGTTCGACTATGTCGCCGGCATGAGCGACAATTTCTGCTTGGACTGCGCCGACGAAATCCTCAAGCCGATCCACATCGGGGAGTCGGCGATGGGCAAGTGGTTTGACGCCCGTTAGAGCAAAATGTCGGTGAGTTTCCGTTTGGGAACGTGGAGCGTTCCCTGCGCATCTTTGTAATACTTCACCGAGTCGGTCATCTCTTCCAGAACAGGGTGTTCTCCTTTCTTCCCCAGCGCCAGGACGGTGTGGATGACGATGTGTTCGTCCAAATGCAACAGCGCGTGGATCGCTTTCCGGTCGATGGCTCCCATGACGCACACACCGATGCCCATGCTTTCGGCGAGGAGGATCAGATTCTCCGCCGCCATTCCCGCGTCGGTGTCGTACCCTTCCTTTTTCACCGTGGTGTCAGCGCAGAGGACAATGTACGCCACCGGGCGTTCCCCTTCCTTGGGATTTCCGTTCGGAGCGATGTATGCCGCCCAATGGACCAGCGGAAACATCGCTCCCACTTCCTTGGGATCATTGACGATCCGGTAGCGCAGCGGCTGCAGGTTGGCCGCGCTGGGGGCAAGGCGCGCCGCGTCCACCAGACGAAGCAACGTCTCTTTCGGAATAGGCTCCTGCAAGAACTTCCGGATCATTCTTCTTCCGTGGATCGCTTCCTCAACCGTCATGGCATCCTCCTAATTCAGCTCTTTGCCCAGATTCTCGATTTCCTGGATGAATTGCCCCAGGTCATTGTACGCCCGGTAGACGGCGGCGAACCGCACATAGGCCACCTTGTTGAAGTTCTTCAGTTGCCGGAGCGTCTCATCCCCGATGGCCGAACTCTGGATCTCACGGGTGTTGCTGGCCCTGAGGTTCAGCGCGTCCTCCACGTCCTGGGCGAGGTTGACGATCTGCTCTTCGCTGACCACCAGCTTCTCCGTGCAGGCGCGGATGGAACGTTGCAGTTTCTTTTCATCAAACGGTTCCCTGCGGCCGTCCCGTTTGATGACCATCAAGGTACGGTCCTCCACCTTTTCGTAACTGGTGAAGCGGAAGCCACAGTCCGTGCACTGACGTCTGCGGCGGATGGAAGTTCCGCTGCGGTTGGTGCGGGATTCCAGCACTTTGTCTTTCATCGATCCACAATGGGGGCAACGCATATCCAAAGTATACGGGATATGGAAGGAAAGTACAATTGTGCGTATCGCAACAGAATACCTGGTTTTTCAGGGGTGCTACTGTTCATTCTGTTGCAATTCCCCAGTCTTTGTGCGTATGATAACACCGAAAGAGGAAGAGAGGCGTATGGCGGAATCGGTTTCCAGTTATGTCAAACGGATCGTGGACAAGTCACCGTTCATCCACGAGATGCTGATCAGCGGCATTCTGTCGTACAGCAATTACGCCGAGTCGATCCAGCCTGAGGTGGAGAAGCTCTGTGGCGCCAAGGTGAAAAGCGCCGCCATCGTCATGGCGCTCCGCAGGTACGCGGAGGATCTGAAGGGACGGGAAACGGAGCAGCATGCCGGTAATGTCGAGTACCAGATCGTGATGAAGACCAACATCTTCGACCTGAACCTGGTCAGGAGGGACAGCTTCATCTCCAAACTGGGGGTGCTTTACTCGCAGATATCCCCGGAAAAAGGGGATTTCCTGAACATCTCCCTGGGAAGCCATGAGATTTCCCTGGCGGTTTCGGAGAAATACCGTCCTCTTGTGGAACACCTGTCCGAGGGGGAGGAGATCCTTCACCGGATGGAAGACCTGGTCGCCCTGTCGCTGGTGTTCACCGGGGATTTCCTGCAGACGCCTGGCATCGTGTATGAGGCGGTGCGCCGTCTTGCCTGGGAGGAGATCAACGTCATTGAGATCATCTCGACGATGAACGAACTGACGTTCGTCATCCGCAGGGAGGACTCGATGCGGGCCTTCGAGGTGTTGCAGAGTTTTCTTGCAAAAGGTGCGTGATTTCTGCTATAGTCGGAAAAAACCGGAGACGGATAGCGCGGCCATGGAGGTCGATGGGGTGGTGCAGCACCCCAGCCGTGATGGCGCCAGGGTTCCTCCGGTGCTTCTTTGTTCAGGTGGTTTTGTATGACAAACAACCTTCTTTGGATCGTCCAGCTGCTCGTGGACTTCTCCCTGATCATGCTTGCGTTTCGGCTCTGGGGCAAATACGGACTGTACGTCTGGTGCGCCATCAGTGTGATCGTCGCCAACATCCAGGTGACGAAGAACGTCATGCTCTTCGGCATGGACGCGACGCTGGGCAATGTGCTGTACGCGACAAGTTTCCTGGCTACCGATCTGCTTTCTGAGTTCTATGGACCCAAGCAGAGCGGGAAAGCCGTCTGGGTGGGGTTCTTCGCGTTGGTCTCGATGACGGTGATGATGCAGCTGGCGCTGTTTTTCCAGCCCAGCGCCTCGGACATCGGACAGGCGGCGCTCTCCCAGATCTTCGGGCTGATGCCCCGCATCGCACTGGGCTCCCTGATCGCGTATCTCTGTTCCAACACCCACGACATCTGGGCGTTCGAGTTCTGGAAAAAACGGAAACCGGGCAAGCGTACCTTGTGGATTCGGAACAATTTCTCCACCATGGTCAGCCAGGCGATCGACACGGTGATCTTCACGTTGATCGCCTTTGTCGGCGTCTATCCCAAGGATGTGGTGATCTCCATCATGATCAGCACCTACGTGCTGAAATGGGTCGTCGCCGTGTGCGACACTCCCTTCATGTATCTTGGGCGCAAGTGGTTCGACGAAGGTAAAATTCCGGAAGACCCGTTCAGCAGGTGACAAAGAGCCGGTGACGGAGGAATTCCGTCGCCGGTTTGGTTCCCGCGAAGACCGGAGGCGCATACGGCTTGCGTTCCACCAGGAACGCGTCATCGTACCGCAGCGGAGTGCCGTCGGCATGGACGATGTCCATTCCTTGGCTGCGGAGGACGGCGTGGCTTGCCGCCACATCCCAGACGTAGCCGTGGAATTCGGCGCACGCCTGGATGCCGCCGAACACCACCGGAGAGGCGAAGTGGAGGATGGAGGAGCCGAAACAGCGGATTTTACCGGGAAAGCCGGAGACTGAAATATGCTTGAGGGCTCCGCTTCCGATGACGATCTGCTTCACGATATCCTTGCCTTTTGCTGCTTGGAACGGAGAACCGTTCAACAGCAAAGGTTTTCCGGGATCAAGACGGAGGAACATGCCGGGGGCGGAGAGCCCGAACCGAGGGGCGAAGATCATCGCGCCGACTGGTTCCCGCCTCTCGTCAAGAATTCCCAACGCGATGGCCCAGGAGGGGAATCCCTGCTGGTACATTTCCGTCCCATCGATCGGGTCGAGGATGAACGTGCATTGCACTTCATCGGAAAATGGTGTCGTTTCTTCCTCGCTGATCACATTGGCCTGGGGAAACAGCTGGTGCACCAACGACAGGATCGTATGGGAGATGAACAGGTCGGACGGCGTGACCGGGCTGCCATCCGCCTTTGCCGTCACATTGATTCCTTTCTGATGGTCTACGGCGTACCGTCCGCATTCCTCCATGGCATGGGCGATGCGGTCCAACTTTTCTTCATCAAGCGTCATGCATCCAGTGTAGTGAAATGAAACGGCTTTTCCAAGAGCCATGCTGTTGCAGAATGCAACCGGTTCATGGTAGGGTAGCGGCGTATGGAAACAGCATTGGAAGCTTCGGTGCGGGAGTATCTCACGACAAGCGAAGCCTATCAGGCATGCCTTGCCGGCAGGCCGTCTTTGCGCGCCCAGGGGATTGAGGGATTCCCTCTTGCCATGCTTGCCCGGCTTATCGCCCGCAAGAAGAACGGTCGTGTCTGGGTGGTGTGCCCGACGGAGGAAGTCGCCCTGATGATGCTCCGCGACTGTGGAATTCCGGTCAACGGTCGGAAAGTCGAGGCTCTTTCCACCAGCGAGATGAACTGCGTCTACCTTCCTTCCAGCGGGAAAATCCTTTCGTTGGATGAACCGGACGATGGGAACGCCTCATATGAACGAATCCGTGCGCTTTCCCGTATCCATGAGATGAAAAACGGATTGGTGGTCACCCATCTCCGACCGTTCGTCGCTCCGGTACCTTCCACGGGGCTGATCGCCGCTTCCACGCTTTCGTTTACCGTCGGCGGGTCGTTTGAAAGTACACGGTTTTCCGAAACTTTGGTACAGGCCGGATACGTCCGCAGTCCCGCCACCACCAATCCGGGGGAGTTCACCCTCCGGGGAGAAGTGATGGATGTCTTTCCCTATGGATCCGACACCCCGTTCCGGCTGTATGCCGATTGGGACAAGGTGGGGAAAATCAGTACATTTGATCCCCTGACCCAACAGACAAAACAGGAAGTCAAACAGGTTTCTTTGACGTTACCCACGAATCAAACTACCGAGTACGGTATCTTAATAGATTCATATATACAAAAAGGTGACTATTTCATCTGGGTTGGGGATCAACGGCTTACCACCAGCTTCAAAAGTCTGGAACTGGAGGCGAAGGCGTTCTACCGGGAGGCGTACCGCAGTGGGGGAAGCGCCAATTTGGATGACATCCTGTTTGATTACACGTCGTTCCACCAACGCTGGACCGATTCGTTGACGGTGATGGATATCCGTGGCCAGGATCCCGAGGCGTTTTCCTTTGACATCGACGGACCACGGTCTTACTTCGGCAGCGTGACGCTCCTCAGGCAGGATCTCACCGGTCTTTCCAAGGATGGATGGCGCATCACGGTGTTTTCCGCAACCGCTCCGCAGACAGAGCGCCTGAAGCAGATGCTTTCCATATATCCGAAGATCCAGTACGAGACGCGGGAGATATCCGGAGGATTCTCCATCGCCCGGCTGAAAGTCATCGCCATTTGTGAACATGAGATCTTTGGCCACCGGCGCCAGATGGTCAAGACACTGCAGCACGTGCAATCCAGTCCGTTGGACAGCTTCGTCGATCTGAACGAAGGCGACTACGTGGTCCACATCAACTATGGCGTCGGACGGTTCATCAAGATCGACCGGGTGAAGAGCTTCGGCAAAGAACGGGATTACATCAAGATCCAGTACGCCGACGAGGAGATGCTGTACGTACCCATCGAGCAGGCCAACCTGGTGCAACGGTACATCGGCAGTGAAGGCGGGGCGCCGAAACTGGACAAGCTGGGAGGGACCGGCTGGGCGCACAAGAAAGCCAAGGCACGGAAGAGCGCCGAGGAACTGGCTTCCAAGTTGATCGACCTGTACGCCAAACGGAAGAACTCCGTCGGATACGCGTTCCAGAAGGATACTGACTGGCAACTGCAGTTCGAAGCCTCGTTCCCCTATGATGAGACGCCGGACCAGCTTGCCTGCATCGAAGACATCAAGAGCGACATGGAAAAGCCCATCGTGATGGACCGCCTGATCTGCGGCGATGTCGGCTATGGCAAGACGGAGATCGCCTTCCGTGCGGCGTTCAAGGCGGTGATGAGCGGCAAGCAGGTGGCGTTCCTCGCCCCTACGACGATTCTTGCCGAGCAGCACTACCGGAACTTCCTTGCCCGGACCAAGGATTTTCCGGTGCGCAGCGCCCTGATGAGCAGAATCATTTCGCAAAAAGACCAGAAACGGGTCAAGCTCGACCTGGTGGAGGGCAGGGTGGACGTCCTTTTCGGCACACACCGGATTCTGCAGAAGGACATCCTGTTCAAGGATCTTGGCCTGTTGGTCGTCGATGAGGAGCAGCGTTTCGGCGTGAAGGACAAGGAACGCATCAAGGAGATGCGCCTTTCCATCGATTGTCTTTCCCTTTCCGCCACCCCGATCCCCCGTACGCTGTACATGTCCCTGCTGAAGATCCGCGATATGTCGTTGTTGACCACCCCTCCCATCGAACGGCTTCCCATCAAGACGTTCATCCAGCAGTATGACGAGGGGCTGGTCGTCAAGGCGATCAAGGAAGAGGTGGCCCGGGCAGGACAGGTGTTCTACCTGCACAACCGGATCGAGACGTTGGATGAAGTGGTCCGCTTCCTCCGTGCCGATCTCCCCGGGGTGATCATCGAGAGCGCCCATGGCCAGATGGACAGCGACGAGCTGGAGGATACGATGCGTCGTTTTCTCAGTGGCGGCATCCAGGTGCTGGTCTCCACGACGATCATCGAGAACGGCATCGACATCCCCAACGTCAACACGATCATCATCGACCGGGCTGACCGCTATGGGGTCAGCCAGCTGTACCAGCTCCGGGGCCGGGTGGGCCGAGGCGACCAGCAGGCGTACGCCTACTTGTTCTACCCCAATGACGAGACACTCTCCGACGTGGCGTTGAAACGGCTTCGGGTGATCAGCGAGAACACCGAGCTGGGCTCGGGGTTCAAGGTGGCGATGAAGGACATGGAGATCCGCGGGACGGGCAATCTCTTGGGACGGGAGCAGAGCGGGCAGGTGGCTTCCGTTGGGCTTGACCTGTACATCAAGATTCTGGATGATGCCATCGAAACGCTGCAGAAACACGGCTTGAAGGAAGAGGATCGGGATGTGTTCCTGGAGCTGGATTACACCGGCTTCATCCCGGATACATACATCACCGCTCCTTCGGTGAAGTTTGACGTGTACCGGAGGATCGCCGGCATCCGTACCGAAGCGGAGCTGGAGGCGTTCACCGGGGAGCTCGCCGACAAGTACGGCCCGATCCCAGAGGAGGTGGCCAACCTGCTGTACATCGCGGAGATCAAGATTCTCTGCCGCAAGCTGTCCATCGTCCATCTGACGGAACGGCAGGGAACGGTGACGCTGGAGTTCGGCAGAGTTGCCGACGTCAACCCCCAGAAGGTGATCGCCCTGATCAAGCAGAGCGGGAAATCGGTCTGGTACGACCAGCGGCGCGGCAATTTCCTGTTCATGAAGACGGACAAGGTGTCATTGAAGGACAAGGCGTTGTTCCTTCTGGAAAAACTGGAACGATTGAGGTGATCGGATGCAACGGACGCAACAGGATGTGTATCAGGATATTCCCGAACTCAAACGGGTCGAGGTGCCCCGCGACGACCATCGCAGGGAGGTGAAGAGCTATGTGCTTCGCAGCGGCTATCTTCATGAGTCGGACCTTCAGTCGCTGAAGCGGTATTTCCCCCAGTATGGAATCCCGTACCGGGATGAAGTGACCGATTTCCCCGCGTTGTTCCCCAAACGGCAACCCCTGTGCGTTGAAATTGGTTTCGGTATGGGGGACGCCACCCTGAGGATCGCCAAGGAACGTCCCCAGTATGATTACCTGGGGCTTGAGGTGTTTCTCACCGGTTTCGCCCGTCTGATGCGCAGGGTGGGGGACGAGGCGATCCCCAACCTCCGGTTGATGCGTTTCGACGCGGTGACGGTCCTCCGCACCATGGTGGCTGACGGATCGGTTTCCGCTTTCCATATCTTCTTCCCTGATCCCTGGCAGAAACACCGGCAGCAGAAACGCCGCCTGATCCAACCGCTCTTCGCTTCCCTGCTTGCCCAGAAACTGGAGAAGGGCGGATACATCTACGTTGTCACCGACTGGGAGGAGTACGCCGAGCAGATCAAAGAGGTGCTGGGAGCCACCGAAGGGCTGGTCAATCCGTACGGGGGGTACGCCGATCCTCGTCCCTGGCGGCCTCAGACTCATTTCGAGGAAAAAGGATTGGCCGCTCAACGCCCCATTCGGGAGATCTGGGTGGAAAAACCGTGAAAAAACGGCTTGCACGACCGTGCCGGTTTTCTGCATACTTGCTCGTATAGGAAGCCATGGTGAACCTTTTTGTGCTCATGCCGCTTGCGTTACTTCTGAGTCTGTACGTAGTCAGCTCCGCTTCTCAACCGCGGATGCATGGCCTCCGTGGCACGCTGGAGACAGGATTCCTCTTGGGGCTCTGTTGCGTGCTGGCATCCCTTCCGTCGGTGTTTTCCCGGGGGGAATATGCGTTTCTCTTTCCCCAGATCCTGCTTTTCTCCTTGACGGTGTGGTATGGACCGGCCGTGATGGCGATCCCCCTCGTTTTCGCCTGTGCGCTTTCTCTTCTGGCTCCGGAATCCGGTATGACGGCAGCTTGGTTCGGGTATGGCCTTTGTTTTCTCGTCGGGGTGCTGGTGCATCATACGGAACGGAAGCATGCCATTCCTGCAACGCTTTTTGTGGTGGGTGCCTTGGCCGCATTCGGCGGAACGATGCTTTTTGCCGCAGGGGGGAAACAGCTGTCGCTTCCGACCATTATTTCGTTCCTTCTCTCCGCCATGGTGGCGCCCCTCTCTTCCTGCCTTTTCGTCTGGTTGGTCCGTCTTCTGGAGGAAAAAGGGGATGCGGCAATACGGTTGGCCGCCGTGCAAAAACAATTCCTTTCGCTGTTTGGCAAAACTCCCGTGGCGATGACGCTGTCCGAGCCAGAGAGCGGTGTTTTCCTGTCGGTGAACGAAGCGTTCCAGCG
>Ga0172377_10008057_pt1 | contig 10815 bp, 12 predicted proteins | sample Pumphouse3metaG_FD_119749 | JGI IMG/M metagenome (GOLD analysis project Ga0172377, IMG submission 119749) | Leachate microbial communities from a municipal landfill in Southern Ontario, Canada - Pumphouse #3 metaG | ecosystem: Engineered > Solid waste > Landfill > Unclassified | place: Canada... | reverse complement strand
GCTTCTCTTGATAACATATGAGCTTCATCTAAAAGCACTACCCTATACCTGTTGTTGGGCCAATGATTGATTTCGCTCTGCAGATTTCTTATATCATTGATTCCCCTATTTGTAGCCGCATCTATCTCCATCAAGTCAAGACTACTAAGATTATCAATAGCAACACAAGACAAACATTGTTGACAAGGATTAGCAGTAATTCCTTTTTCACAGTTTACAGCTTTTGCTAGAAGACGAGCTACAGTAGTTTTCCCCGTACCACTTGCTCCTGCAAAAATATATGTTGAAGCGGGAGTCTTTTGATTAAGCATCCCGACGAGTATCTTAATTGTTTTTTCTTGTCCTTTCACTTCTTCAAAAGTCTTTGGACGATATTTAAGTGCTAAAGTCATAACTTTTAACTCCTAATAGAAATTTATTTTCGATTCCTTTATATCACATTTAGAACAAGTTGGCAAGTTTTGAATTTGCCAATTAATTTTAATGCTGTGCATTTAATGTCTGAATGTCAATGAAGACATTAAATATATTAAATTATAATTCTGAAATGTATGTATATTCTTTATCTAAAAGACAATTAGTATGTATCCACATACTATATGTATTCTACTATATATATATTTATATATATATTATATATAGGAAATAAAGATATGGATTTTCTGAATTTGTTCAATTAAATGTAACAAGTTTGTAACAAAAATTTAACAAAAATTTAACAAAAAAGATTAATATATTGTATAACTTTTATGTGTTTTTTGCGTTGTTATTATTGGAAGGTGATATTATGGCGAGGTCAAAATCTTTTCCATATAAAGTATATAATAAGAATAAACGTGTTCATTGTAATGAAATCAGGTGTCCTGATTATGTTTTTTGTTATCACCAAAGCATGATGGACGAGCTTAATAAATGTGAGAAAAGGGAACAGGAATATAATGATGTTAAATTTGAGAATGAGCATAATTTTATAATTTGGTTTGATAAAGGAAGGGAAGGGAAATGAAAATTCTAACCGTGGGTGAAACTCCGTGCATTAATTCAGGATTTGCAAACGTACTAAGGACATTGAACAAATATTTTATAGAGCAAGGACATGAGGTAAGACAGCTTGGTTGGTGTCATATGCCGAATCAGCCAAATACTTATCCTTATAAGATTTACCCCGTTCTGTCTCCTATGGGGTTTGAAAACTATTTTGGGGTAAATATTTTTGATGGTATTGTGGAAGAGTATAAACCTGATATTGTTTTTTCATTAGGAGATGTATATATGTTAACCTGGATTCCTAATATGAAAACTCGAAATATGTTTAAATGGGTATTGTATACGCCCATAGATTCTGCTCCTATTCCTAGACGCTGGCAACACGCACTAACTGATGCAGACCAAGTTATTACATATTCTAAATATGGGTATGAAGAATTGGTAAAAACTGGATATAGGTTTAAAAGAGATATTAAAATGTATTATCATGGGTTTAATACGAACGAATTTTATCCTCTAAGCGAAGAGGAAAAAAAAGAAACTAGAGCAAAAAATCAATTAGAAGATAAGTTTATTTTTGGATATGTTGGTACTAATTCACAACGAAAAGACCCGGCTAGGCTTTTAGAAACTTGGTCTAAATTTAGAACTGATAAAAAAGATGTTGTGTTGATAATGCATACTAAACCCGTTGAAGAGCGCCAAGGATATGATTTAAGAGAAGCAATGATGCAATATAATTTGCTTGAAAACGATGTTATTTTTAGCAAAGGTGCAGACCCGATTGGTGGTATTCCAATAGACGATATGAATAAACTTTATAATATGCTGGATGTATTTGTTACTACCACAAACTGTGAGGGGTTTGGACTCCCGTTCCTTGAAGCGGCTGCTTGTGGTGTTCCTTCAATTGCAGTAGATTATAGTTCTCATCGTGAACTATTAGAGGGGCATGGGGAGCTGGTAAAACCTGCTGCTTGGATTTATCATCGTACTTTATGTCAGCATCGCCCATTAGTGGATGTAGATGAGTTTGTGGAGAAGATGAATAAATTATATTATGATAGAAAGCTTTTAAAAGAATATAGTGATAAGTGTATTATATTTGCAAAGCAATTTGAATGGCATAATTTTTTACCACATTTTACCAATACTTTTGATGAGATTATGAATCAAACTGATTTAACAAACGTGGCTGTAAAGCAACATTTTGTGGAGGTTTAGAGAGTGAAAAAAGAACAAATAAATGGTTCTGCTAAAGGAAATAAAAGGAAATTAACAAACAAGGAAATTGAAAAAATTTTACGCAAAGAAGTTGTTAATCAAGCAGGAGAAGAGCATAAGGCAGGTCCTAAGACAGAAGAGGGGAAAAGACGAGCGTTAGAAAATCTTCGCCCTCAAGCTCCTGCAGACATTGAATATGAGCAGTTGCCTGAAACAGTTAATGTTAGTAATCAGTTTCTTTCTGTTTTTAAAATATTAAACGAAGAAGAAATGCAGTTTTTTAAACAACGATGGTTTGAATATTTAGAACAATATGAGATGAATAGTTCTGCTGATGAGGGACTTTTAAGATTGGTAATAATGTGTGAATTAGCATTAGATAGGCTGTTTAAAAATCAGTTGTATGGAGACTTTTCTAGTGATAAAATATCAGACCAAATTCATAAAATTTCCAAAACCTATAAAGACTCTCTTCAAGAGTTAGGGGCAACCAGGAAAGCGAGATTAGGAGCGAAGGGCGGCAAGGAAGATAATATAGCTACGTTGATTTCTAATTTTGAAAATATTAAAATGGATTATTCTACTAAGAAAGAGACATATGATACAGAGGATGCTAGTTTAATGGAAAAGAAAAGATTAGAATTTCTAAAGGATTTAGAATGTGTTGATAATCTGGATGTAAGGGAAGACGAAAGCGCTGAGGCTATAGAGGAAGATTTTAGAAAGTATATGGAAAATAAATTTTCAGCAAAGGAAAAAGCAGACGCTGTATCAGAAAAGAAGAAAGACATTTGGGATGATTTAACTGCAAAACGGAGGCTCGGAAAATAAAAAATGAATGATGTTCGTTTATTTAGACAGCTACAACCACAAACTTTAAAAGATGTGCCTTTGGAAAGTCTTATTGTATTTATTAACAAACTAAGAGAAGACCCTGTACTAGCATCTGAAGTTTTACTCAAACTTCCATTAGCTCCACACGAAAGAGTTGCTTTGCGCGGTATGTGGAAAGCCAAATGGATTTTAAATGTATGGGGGCGCGGTTGCGGTAAAAGTTTTTTGGCGGCTGTTTACGGGCTTTTAAGATGTTTACTTTACCCAAGCGAAAAAATAGTAATTGTTGGCCCCTCTTTTCGTCAGTCTATATTAGTATTTGCAGAAGCTGAAAAATGGATTAATCGTGCTCCTTATGCTAAAGACGCTCTGGCAGACAGACCAAAGCATGGTACTAGTGAATACAAAATGACATTCAAAAACGATTCTACTTTTATTGCGCTACCTCTTGGAGCAGATGGTGGAAAAATCCGTGGAACACGTGCAACTGTTATTATAATTGACGAGGCGGCTATTGTTCCTAGTGAAATTATTGATATGGCGATTACTCCATTTATGACCACTTATAAAAACCCAATGGCAGGATATTTAGGAATAGATGATGATGATGCTCCTAATGTTCTTGTATTTAGCTCTAGTGCTAATTATCAATTCAATCACTTATATCAGAAGTATGTTTATTGGTTAAAACAAATTCACGAAGAGCAGGATTCAGATTATTTCTTATCTAAATTCAATTATCATGATACGCCCGAAAGATTTATAGATATGAAGGTTGTGGAAATGCAGAAAGCGACTTCGCCTGATATCATTTTTAGAATGGAGTATCTTGCTGAGTTTCCGCAAGATAGTATTGGCTTTTTCCCCGCTAGTTTGATTCAGAAAAAATGTTTGACTCGATTTGTAGTTCCGTTAAAAGAAGGACGTAAAGGATATAAATATGTTTTGGGGCTAGACCCCGCAAGGTCTGAAGACTATTTTGGAATCGTGGTTTTAGAATTAGAAGGAGAACATCGTAATGTAGTGAGAGTAGAGGCATATAAGGGCAAGCCCTTCCCTGTGATGAAAGATAAAATTTTAGATTTATTAGAGCGATTTGATATCGTGCGGATAGGATGTGACGCTTATGGTGGGGGTAGAGCTATAGCCGATTTATTGGCTCAAGAGCACAGTATTGTAAATCGTAAAACAGGAATTATCGAGCGCAGACCACCTATTTTGGTTGTAGGAGATAAAGAACAAAGAGCAGCACTAGGACACGGTAGAGAAATATTAGATTTGATAGTTTTTTCCTCACCCAGTATTGCGGAAATGAACTACGATTTGAAAGCTAGGATGGAACACGGACTGTTACGGATACCCGCCACCCCATTTAGTTCGGAAGAAATAGACGAAGATGCGGAAGACGTTTTTGAGGATGTTCAACAGTTGGTAAAAGAATTGGAAAGCGTTGCTGTAGAACCTACGACAGGAACTTCTGGATATCTTAAATTTGATGTGCCACTTGGTATGAATAAAGACCGCTATTCCGCTCTGCTGGTTGCCAACAAAGCTGCTGATACTTTCAATTTTGTGCCTAAAAAAATAATATTACCCACAGCACTTTGGGCGTAATTACTAACCTTTAGAACATATATAACAAACATATGAAAAATTCGTTGATTTATAATTGAAAGGTGGTATATTATGCCTTCAAATCTGGTTAAAACCAAGCGAGACGAAAAACTCTGGGAAAAAGCAAAACATGAGGCTCTGAAAAGTTATAAAGAGTCTGATGATGAATTTTGGCCCACGGTTGTAAAGATATTTAAACGTTTAAAAGGAATAAAGGATTAAAAGGGGTTTTTCTAAATGGAATTAGAGGATATTTTAGCATTAAAAGGTAAAAGACGAAATCGTTTCTTTTCAAGTGGCGATAAACAAAATAAAAAGCTATTGAAAGAAATGAAAAAAATAAATCCAAATATTGTAGCAGTTCAAAGAGAAGGAAATACTGCTAAATTATTTTTTACACTAGCTAATACAGGATTAGGTGGAAGATATGGATTAAACGAGTATCAACAGGTAAAGATACCAGATAGTTCAGATTTTCATGCTTGTGTAGATTTTGCTCGACAGATGTATCAAGAAGAAGGTATTGTACGTACCGTAATTGATACGATGGTAGACTTTTCTAGCACTAAATTTAAGAACATGACTGAGAACAAAAAAGCAAAAAAGTTTTTTGACACTCATTGTCGTTTTGCAGATATGGATAAATTACTTAGAGAAATTTTTCTTGAGTATTATTTAATAGAAGATGTTTTTGTATATCGTGGAGACAGAAACACGGTTAAAACCGGGCCCGATGTGGGGAGCGTTTATTATCCTTATACTGTTTTGAATCCAGCCAAAGTAGAAATTTTAGGACCGTTACTTTTTGATAGTGAAATAATAGCATTAAATCTAGATGACGACCTTTTCAAAGCATTAAGTCAATGGCCCGAACTGGAAAAAAGATTAATAGGCAATTTGCCAGAAGATATAAAAAAGCTAATTGGGGTAAGAAAGCAAATACCATTGGATGTTGAAAAAGCTTCTCGCATTAGCAGGAGACGACAATCTTATCAACGATATAGTGTGCCATTTGTAATGTCAGCCGCACGACCTTTGCTGGTGAAAAGGCGATTGAGGGAAATGGATTTAGCTACGGCTGAGGGTAATATTAATACTTTGGTTGTGGTAAAGGTTGGTAATGATGAATATCCTGCTGATGGACCGCAATTAAAAGCAATGGCAGCGCTGTTAAAAAATACAGCTAAATCATATGAACTAGTATGTAATCACACGGTTCAGGTAGAGTTGTTAAGACCTGATTTTAAATCTCTGTTTGCAGAGAAATATGAAGAATTAGACAAAGACATAGACAAGGCTATGGGGATGCCTCTCTTGTTGATAACAGGCGAAGGAAACAGTTCTGGTGCTGCTTTTTGGAGTTTGTTAGCGGTGGTAGAAAAATTAAACAGAGGGCGGCATGTTGTTGCTCGTTGGTTAGAAGAAGAGTATAGAAAAATCGCTGAACTAGAAGGATTAAAAGAATATCCAAAAGTTGTGTTTGATAGATTAAGCTTGCGGGATGAAAAAGTTTTTAAGGATATTATGATGAATCTTAATGATAGGGGTATGTTAGATGTTGAGTCAATGCTAGACGATGCAGACTTTGATTATGAGGAAATTTTGGAACGTAAAAAGAGAGATGCGGAAAATGAAGATATTTGGAAACCGATTTATGTACCATTTAGTGCTTCCAAAAGTCCTGCTCCTGGTGGAGACGGAAGACCAAATACAGAGGTTAATCCCCGTTATTCAGAGAGAAGCCCGCAAGAACCTAGTGAAGAAGAGAGGGAACATGAATGAGCGGAGGGCAGTTAGCGGCATTGATTTCAGCTATCGTGAGTGCAAACGGCGTGTTGATAGGCATATTAGCTTTTTTGGTAAAACGATTTTTTCCCAAGATGGTTAATGATTATATGAAATTTGTGTTTACAGAGTTTGCGCAACTGAGAGTTGATAATAAATTAGAGAGAGATAAATTTGTTGATTCTATCAACCAGTTGACAACACTAGCGTCAAACCATTTGACGGATTTTTCTAGAGAGATTTGTGAAAAATTAGATTGTATGGCACAGTCTATTATACAGTCTAATGCGACTGCATTACAATCTAACCAAATGAAAGACGAAACTCTTGAAGGATTGAATTTGTTGCTTTGTAAGTTGGTAGAAAGTGTTTCACCAGAAAAAGGCGGTGAGTAAATAATATGATAAAAAACTACAGAAAAACTGATGTTGATGTAGAATTAGTGACTTTAGAGGATATCGCTATTGCTAACCTTAGAGAAAGTAAAGATATTTTGCCTGTAAGATTTAAATTGTGTCATGAGGGCGCAAATAGTAAAGGAGATAGGTTTAATCAACAAGAGTTGAAAGCCGCTTGGAAAACCCCAATGTTTAAGCCTCTTAATTGGGAGCATGATGAACCAAATATTGGCACAATAGTAGCCTCTAGTTTACAACAAGAAGTCGATGATAAAAGATATTTTATTCAATGTGATGGTAATGTTTGGAGATTTAAATATCCTGAATATACCAATTTAGTGCAAGCAGGTTACAAAAACAATGACCTGTGCATGTCGATGGAGTGTTGGTTTACTGATTTTAATGTGGTAGTTGGTGAATATGATTATGTTGTTCCCGAAGCTGAGGCATCAGAAGAATTGTTAGGAGCAATAGGAACAACAGTCGATAATAAATTTGTATCACGTGAGTTAATTAATGTTATTTTTGGTGGTGGGGCATTTACTTATAGTCCTGCCGATGATGATGCTACAATATTAGCGTGTGCTTCAAATCGGACAGATAAAGAATATCACGATTATCTCCATAAAGTTTACGAGAAACAAATTCCTAGTCCAATGACTGAAGAACAGATAATATTAGAACATGCCAGATTGCATAGTGAGGGAAAATTTCTGATAGTGGAAAAAGATTTTCACTAAAAGGAGGAAAGTATTTGTGCGGAATTTAGATGATACATTAGAACAAGTTAACATTGATGAACATAAAAGTATTCAAAGCGAATATGAAATCACCAATGCTGAAAAATATAAAAATTTAAAAGAGAGTCAATTTGCTGACCCTCAAAATCGTGCTTTTCCAATTGATACTGAAGCACACGTAAAAGCTGCTATGAGTTATTTGAATCAATTCTATAGCAATCGTCCGAAAAAAGGCGTAACAGCGGATTATAGTGAGAAGAAATTCAAAGAAGTTCATAATAGAATCTTACGTGCGATGAAGAAATTTGGAATTGAGCACAATGGTTGCAATATTTGCAACAAAAAGAAAGAAAGTCGAAAGGGGGCTAGTTCTATGGAAAACACGGTTCACGAAGATGTGTGCGATACTGAAGAACTGCGAGAAGAAAACGAAATTGTTGAACCTGTAACAGAGGCAGAAGACGGTACTCCTGCAGGCTCACTTACTATTTTGGAGGCTTCATTAGCTGAAAGAGAAATAGAAATTAAAGACTTAAAAGAAAGGACTGCTGCGTTAGAAACAGATAAGAAATCTCTTATAATCTTGATTGCTCGTATGACCGCTCTGGCTAGTCGGGGCGTTTTAGTAAGTCCTGAAATGGCTTCTTTAATTAGCAAGCTCGATAACGAAGAATGGGATGCTCTTTTCTATGCGCTAATGAGTCGTGCTAGCAAAGAAGAGTCTGTTGTTGAAACCCCTGTTGGAGAGGAACTTCAAACAGAAATGCCAGCCGAAGATGAAACTTCTGATATAAGCGAAGAGGCTGCTACTGAAGAAATTGTTTCTGAGGAAATTGTTTCTGAGGAAACTGTTGTAGCGGAATCTTCTTTAGAAGATGAAGAAGTGACGGATGGTGGTACTGAAGATGAAGAAGAGGAAGAGACTGAAATTGTTTCTGAGCAACACGAAGAAATAGAAGAAGTTGATTCCGAAGCTTCTGTGCAAGAAGAAGAGGAAGAGGAAACTGCAGAATCGACTGATGAAACGGCTGAGACTGCTGCAGTTGGTTCGTTGAATCTTGAAAATGAGCCAAATAAAAAGGATGCTAAATATTGGAAAACAATTCTATAAAGTTACTTTGTGTAACATAAAAAATTATTTTAAAGGAGGTCAAAATTAATGGCTGATAATCCACAAAGCAAATTATTTCATGGCATATATCAGAATACGTTGGTTATATTCCATGTGGCAGGAGAGGCACTTGATGAAATGATGGTGGTTTCTCTTAGTGATGGTAAACTAGTCAAATGTTCTGGCGCTATGGAGCCTTATGGTTTCTGTGCTCAAAAAGCAAACGCAACAGGTTTTGATGAGCTGGAGTTAAACGGTTTGATTACTCGCATTTGTCAGGTTGACAATGAGCTTACTCCGTGTGGTGTGTTCTGTGGTGATAACGGTGTATTGAAGACAGACAAGGTTATTGGTGGCGTGTCTGCTGATGATGTTCTGTATCCTCATGAGACTAGTGGTGGATATATTACTCCAGCTAGTGGTTCCGTTGCTGAAGATGCAGTTGCCGTAGGTATTGCTCTAGAAGATTTAGATTCAGACGGAGTTGTAAAGTTTAGGTGTCTCCGTTAATCAGGCAATAACGTTTGTTGTTTGATTGAATAAAAACAGTACGAAAACATAAGTACAAAAATAATAAAGAAAAGGAGGGTAAAAACTTATGTCCGACGAATTGACTTACTTGGAAAAAGTTGAGCGGTTCAAAGAGGCACATGCTTCGGCTGAAAATCGTCAGGCTTATCTTGCGGCTTGGGCTGAAATGATTCGCGAAAAGCTTCCTGCAGAAGCAACTGTTCGTAGTATTTATACTATTGAACAACTTCCCCCAGGAGCTGAAGCTAGGTATGTCCTAGATTTCGATTACGTAAATGCTTGGATTATGCCGAAGATGGGTGCTATACCGCAAAACATACTCCAAACGGAAGAAGTGACTATTAACACTTTCGAGATTGTTAACCACGTTTCTTATAAAATGCAGCTTGCAAAGGACGGTCGTATGGATGTTGCGTCTCGTGCGCGTCAAAGGCTTCTGGATGGACTAGTAGATATGGAGGAATCTCAGGGATGGGCAGTTCTAAAAGCTGCCGTTACTGATGATAATATTGTTAACCTTACTAGTTCGGAAGAGGGGCTTAGTCTGAAGACCATCAGCGGTGCATTTAAGAAAATGGAAGCTCGTCGGGGCTATAAAGTTACGGGTATCTTCGCCTCGCCTAATAAAGTTGCTGATATTCGTGAATGGACTGTGACTGATATTTCAGACGAAGTGCAAACACGTGTATTTGATGACAAAGGCATGGGCTCCATTTGGGGAGCTAATATCTATCCTGTTTACGGACTTGCAGATACTGAGGCTTACTTTATTGATACTCGCCCTGGTCTTCTTGGGTATATGCCGATTCGTGACGAACTAGAGACTTTTGATGACCCCGTGGCTGTCTTGAGTCTGCGTGTGGGTGTTATTGCTCATGAGCGTCTCGGATTTGGTGTACTGGACCCGGATAGAATTGTTAAAGCTGTTCTTGATTAATTGTCAAGAATATAAAACATAGCGGTAAGGGGAGCGGTTAAATTTCGCTCCCCGACACCGTTTAATTTCTTGGAGATAAAAGATAGATAATGGCAAGACTTAATATGTATATAGGTGATTCCGACATATTGACAGTTTATGTTATTTGTAATGAACTGCCTGTAGATTTAACTGATGCTGTTATTAAATTTACAGTTAAACAGACCGTAAACGCATCTGAATATCTTATACAAAAGAGTTCTACAGACCCCGCCCAGATTTTGATTACAGATGCGGTTAATGGTGTTTTTAAAGTTTATTTAAAAGCAGAAGATACAATAAATATAAATAAAGGGAGCTATCCTTACGATATCGAAGTTACATTTCCTGATGAAGTTGTAAAAACTATTTACAAAATAAGAACTAAGATTAAACAAGAAAAAAAGATATAAAAAATAATAGTGAAATCAGTTGATTATATAATGTGGAGGTAGAAATGTGGAAATTATAAGTATGAAGGATTTAATTAACGGTTGGTTTGTGGACGATAATGGAAAGTTAAGGAATATTATTGAACTAGTGGACAAAAATATGCCTATTGAACAGATATATGATGCTACAAACGCAAATCTGGCTAAGGGCATTTTAGTTTATTCTAAACTTACAAACCTAATT
>Ga0172377_10008055_pt1 | contig 10817 bp, 9 predicted proteins | sample Pumphouse3metaG_FD_119749 | JGI IMG/M metagenome (GOLD analysis project Ga0172377, IMG submission 119749) | Leachate microbial communities from a municipal landfill in Southern Ontario, Canada - Pumphouse #3 metaG | ecosystem: Engineered > Solid waste > Landfill > Unclassified | place: Canada... | reverse complement strand
GGATACCGAAGCTGTTGGTGAAGATCGATTTTAAGCGCATGGTGTTCTTTGTTTTGGAATGGTGGTATTTTAGCATAAATGGTTATAATTTTTTTATGGCATACCAAAAACAGAAAACCCCGATCCCGAGAATACTTGATATCGTCCGGCGTCTTTATGTAGGTGAAAGGCTCAGTGCAGGAGTCGTATCCGTCGAGTACGGTGTCTCTTCCCGTACGATCCATCGCGATATGCTTAAGATCGCTCAGAGTATTCCTTTGCAAAACAGTAACGGCATCTGGAGTCTGGACAGATCCGCACTTTCCAAAGGAGAAGATGATCTCAACCATATACTGCTCTCTTCTTTTGCCCGGCACCTTGAGATAGAAGTAGAGTGTCTGGAGCGTTCCAACCTCTCTTCTGAGAAGATCTCTTTTGCTGTTGAGTATAAAAGTTTGCCGAAGAAGCTTGGTGAGGCACTGGCGGTATCGATACTGAGTGAAGAGCAGTGCAGCTTTGAGTATGTCAAACCTGAAGGGAGCTCAAAGCGGGTAGTGGATCCTATCAAGATCTATACGGAGAACGGCAGGTGGTATCTGATCGCCAGAGATTACAAGGATGACGGGATCAAATATTTCAACCTTGAGAAGATCCGGAATTTTAAAAGAGTGAAAGAGAAACAGCAGCTTACCCCGGAGATGGTAGCCCAAGCGAACAGCATGAAGAGTATCTGGAGTTCTACAGGGAAAGAGACCTGTCGTGTGGTCCTCTATGTCAAGCCGGAGATCGCCGAGTATATTAAGGATATCAAACTGCACAAATCCCAGACCATCGAGGACGAACACTATGACGGAGGGCTGGAGGTGCACTGCGAGATCACCCACAAACTCGAGCTACTCCCCCAGATCAAGTACTGGCTTCCGAGAGTACACATCATCGAGCCGAAGTGGCTGTGGGAAGAGTTGATGGGGGATCTGGAGGTTTATCGGGATGAGGATGAGAAGATACAGTATAAGTGACAAATGATTGTCAAATAAAATATGCTAAGATGTTGCTATGTCTTATTTTTGGGGAAGAAAATATAGTTGTTTTGTAACTCATCAGGTTTCTGATACTTTTTTAACTATCCCCAAAATACTCAAAGCATTTAAAATAATGGGGAGAATCAATGCAATATTATGAACTGACATGCACGGCATACGTAAAAAACGATATAGGGTTTGAGAGAAGTTTTGAGGCGATCTCACGCTATATAAGCTTTGCGATGGTGAAGGGTGGATTGGAAGAGATACATGCCAAGACGGGGTACAAGCATTATGTCTTTGGCGGGCTTTTACCTGTAGAAAAAAAAAGAGTTTATCAAAAAGGAGCGATGTACCATTTCACCCTACGTTCACTTGATGAGAACTTCATTGGTACGCTTTCCAAAGCGCTCAAAACCAATACAGACAATCCGGACTTTATTGTTGTGGAGACCCACAAGCGAACTCTAAAACAGCACTTTATCTCCGAACTCTATAGCGCTACCCCTGTCATTGTTTCGGTGGAGAATGGTAAGTTTTGGACGATGGAAGAGAGCGGCGACATCATGCAACTCCAAAAGCAACTCCATGATAACCTAGAAAAAAAATACCAAACATATTTTGGTGAAAAGCTCAAAGCAGAGCAAAACTTCATCCAACTTTTGGAGCTAAAAAACAGAGTCCCGCAAAATATCATCATCCACAAAGACGGCAAAAAAATCCGCTTTTTCGGTAATAAATTTAGAATCATTCCAAATGAAGATGAGTTGAGTCAAAAACTCGCTTTTGTAGCTCTTGCTTGTGGACTTGGGGAGAAGAATAGTTATGGCGGCGGGTTTTGTGTAGGGAAGGGGATGAGATGATATATGATGTTTTAGAAATTTTCAACAAAGAGTATGCGTTAAAAGGCGATAAGTTGATTTTAGATAATTATCAACTTAAAGACGGTATTTATTTACGTATAGACGATAAAAATAAGTCTTGTGAGATTTTTGTAAAATCAAGTAAAAAAGTAAAAAAAGAGGAAAAAAAAGAGACAGAACATTATTTTAAAACTACACAAGGAGAGTTAAAACATCAAGAGTATGATTGGTTTAAGCAACGAGATTATTTTAGTAATGTAATAGATACTGGAAAAGCTTTTGATGCTCCTAAAAAAACTATCCATAATAACAATTATTTAACTATTTTTATGAAAATAGAGGAGTTCTTGAATCTTGAGTTTTCTCATCTTAAAACCAAGCTTTATAAAAAAGTATTGAGTTTTAAAGATTTTAATTCCAAAAATGAGAAAAAAATCCTTGAACCTTTTTGCCATTCAATCAAACTTTTGAGTAGAAAAAAAGAGATAGTCAAAAAAATGAGATGGATTGAATCTAATTTGGACACATATAAAGATATTGTAAAAGAGTATAATCCAAAAGAATATATACGAATATATTTTACAGAGAATGAAGAGATATACAAAAAAGAGAGTGCAATATATCTTGCCTTAAAAATTTACAACAATAATAAATATTCGATTGAAGTGAATGAGTTGGTTTATGGCTTATCAAATGATAATATGGGACTTAATGGAAAAAAACCGTTTTTAGAACAAAAAACGAAAAAAACGACTACTCCTTTTATGATTACATCTGAAGTCGCAATGCAAAGTAAACTTTTTTTTGATTGGTTAGGGCTACAGTCTTATAGGACTGATCTATTAAATAATATATTTTTAAAAAAGCACTCGGATAATGGAAAAGCGATTATCAATGATTATGACTATATACCTGTCAAAATTGAAAAATTTGATAAAAGTATAACCATCAAAAATTTTCTTGGAATAAAGGGCAAAGAAGATTATGTGATTAATGAACTTTGGCAATTAGAAAATGCAGTAGATGAAATTTTTTACAATAAGCAGTTAAAACACAACTATTTTAGAGATGATCTCAAAGTCTCAGATTTTGTTTCAAAAAAATTACAGCAACTCATTTTTGAAACTAAATATGCGATGGTGAATTATTTTAAAAAATTTGATGAAAGGGAGTTTTATCAAGTTGTCAAAAAATACGGGACTGATTTTGTTATTGAGCATTTACGGCAAAATCGGGAATATAGGGCTAAAGAGAGTTTGAATTTGAAATTCTCATTATTACAATACAAAGGAGAAAAGGTAATGGATATAAAAAGTATGCAAGAAAAGATGATTGAAAAACTCGAAACATCTGATTATACGTATTTGGACAAACCAGAGTTTTGCTATCTTGCGGGACAGATTGCTAAATATCTGCTAACGAAAAGTAAATCTGGCAAAAAAGATGCGGATATGCTCGAACCATTTTTGAGAGTCAAAAATGTGAAAAAACTTAAAGAAGAGATCAAATTTACATTTTTTAAATACAAACACGAAATTGGTCTTAATCAGACTAAGTTTAATAATGCGTTATCGCTAATTACAGCTTATGATGATAATGATCCATCGATCAATCAGGATGCATTTTTGGTTGGCGTTTTGTCACAAAATTTATTTTATATGAAAAAAGGAGAAAGTGAAAATGAATAGAGTTTACGGAGTTATAGGTATAAATGCAAAAATGGCGAATTGGAATGCGGACTTTACGGGACGACCGAAATCGACAAGCAATGGTGACATTTTTGGAAGTGATAAAGCACTTAAATATCCGATGAAAAAGATGTGGGAGAATGAAGGTAAGAAGGTTCTTTTTATTAAAAGTTGGAAAGAAGAAAAGGAGACAATCGTACCAAGAAAATTGGCCGATAGATACACACTTTTATTTGGTTCAATAGATAAAAAAACAGCAACTAAAGATGTGTTGGGCAATCTTTTTAATGCGATTGATGTCAAAAACTTTGGTGCTACTTTTGCGGAAGAGGGGCAAAATATCTCCATTACGGGTGCCGTACAATTCGGTCAAGGATTTAACAAGTTTGATGATACCAATATCGAAATCCAAGATATTTTATCCCCGTTTGCCGATTCCACAAAAGAGGATGCCAAACAATCTACCCTCGGTACTAAAATCACTGTCGATGAGGCACATTATTTTTACGGATTTAATATCAACCCTGCGAATTACAATGAGTATAAAACCCTCTTGGGCAATGATTTCGGCGGTTATACGGAGGCGGATTATGCGGAGTTTAAAAAAGTGGCTTTGGTAAGTGCTACGGCATATAGTACAAACTCAAAGTTTGGTTGTGAAAACGAGTTTGCATTGTTTGTAGAGTGTAAGGATACCGAGTGCTATTTACCTGATTTGAGCGATTATATCCTGTTTGATAGCCAAAACAGAAGTATCGATCTCTCACAAGTTGAAGAACTCATCAAAGATAAATACGCAAAAGTCGAAGTGTTTTACAATCCGTTTAAATTAGAGGTTAAAACATCTTTGAATCGATTTAACATCTTTACCCAAGAGTCTATTGCCTAATGAAAGCGATCAGTTTTAAGCTTAGCGGTAAAACGGCGTGTTTCCGTAAACCTGATGTCAATGTTTACACCTATTTCACCTATAACAATATCCATAAACCTGCATTGTTGGGATTGTTGGGGGCGATTATCGGGCTGGGAGGTTACACACAACTTCACGACGAAAACGAACGGTTGAAAAAAGAGAAAAAATCTCTGAAGGAGGGGTATCCCGAATTTTACGAAAAACTTCGCCATCTCAAAATTTCGATTACACCGCTTGCTCCGAACGGCTATTTTTCGAAAAAAATTCAAACGTTTAATAACTCCGTCGGGTATGCCAGTTTCGAGCAGGGTGGTAATTTGGTCGTTCGTGAACAGTGGCTGGAAAATCCGCAATGGCAGATTATGATTCTCGATGACGGTAGTGATGAATTTCAAAAAATTAATGAGTATCTGATAAATGGAAAATCTATTTTTATCCCTTATTTGGGGAAAAATGATCATCCGGCGAAGATAGAGAATATTGAATTTTTAGAAGGGAAAGAACCATTAGAGGGAATAAAAATTTCTTCGCTATTTGATGAAAGTAAACTTCAAATTTCTAAAATAGCTCCTCGTGGGGAACTTTCTTATTATTTTAAAGAGATGTCTCCTATACATTTACAATCAGAGTTTCATTTTTATGAGTATGCACCTTTGGTATTTACGAATCATAAAATCGAAAGTGGTGATTTCGATAATGTTTACTCATTAGGTGGTCAAAACTATGCTTTTATCTAAATTTGGAGTCGATGAGCGATTCCATGCACATACTTCAAAAATAGATGAAATTCCAAGTGAAACTTTGATAGATCATTTAGATTTGACGATGAAATATTGTCATAAAATATCTACGTCGAAAAATTTGGATAGCATCATTAATCGCTTAATCCACGTAATAGACACACAAAATTTTATTCTCATTAAAGAGATGTTTGAAAATGCTATCTATTTGCACGACTTAGGGAAAAAAAATCCTTGTTTTCAAGCTAAAAAGATGAAGAATCCTCTTTTTAAAGGATTTGAAGAGTGTGGAGACAGTAATCATTCTCATGGTGGGGCATTGGAATATCTTGATTATTACAAACAAAAAATTGATGCTATACAAGATGATGATACTTACTACCGATTGATTTTTATACTTTACAACTTCGCTTATCATATCGATAAACATCATGGAGCTTTGGGAAATATTGAAACCTATTTTTCAAAAACAAACCAAGAGCAGAAAGATCATCCCGATTTTAACAATATCAAAAAAACCATAGACTCATATCTTGAAAATAAGTTTGAATTTTACATCCTCAATAAACTCCTTTTCTCTCTCCTAGTCTCCAGTGATTATTATGCGACAACCGAATACATGGCGGCATTAAAAACAGAGGGTTTCGGACTTTTTAGTGCTGATGATAAAGAGAGATTAAAAGCAAAGTTTGATGATTTTCGTTCACAATTTGCTAACCCGAAAGGGATTAATGCGCTAAGGGATGAGATGTTTAGGGAAGCAGAGTGTAATTTGCTTCAAAACCTTGATAAAAACATCTTTTATCTCGAAGCCCCTACGGGAAGCGGAAAAACGATTACATCGATAAATTTGGCATTACAACTACTGACTCACGATGAAAAGCTCAATAAACTTTTCTATATTTTCCCGTTCAATACATTGGTAGAACAGACAAAAAATGTGTTTGACGAGATATTTAAAGATGAACTCAAAATTGAAGTTATCAATTCTATTACACCGATAACTATCGACGAACAAAAGCAAGAAGATGAAGAGAGTAAATACCAAAAATCCTATATCAATCGACTCTTTTTTCATGCACCTGCTATCATCACAACCCATGTGGCATTTTTTAATATTTTGTTCGGAACAAGCAAAGAGGATAATTTTCCCCTTTGGCAACTCGCCAACAGCATTATCATACTTGATGAGATACAAAGCTACAATAATCATTTATGGTGGTACATGGTGGAGTTTTTTGATAAATATGCTTCGCTACTTAATATTAAAATCATCATTATGTCGGCGACATTACCGAAACTCGATTTTTTCTTGGAGAAAAAAGATAATTTTGTCGCACTGATAGGGGATGAAAAAAGAAATAGCCTGTTTGGTGATGATCTCTTCAAAAAAAGAGTAAAGATGAATTTCTCTTTGCTTGATGGTGAGATGACAATCGAAAAATTAGTCGAGATTTTACATACTCAGCCAAAAGATAAGAAAATCCTCTTTGAGTTTATTAAAAAACAGAGTGCTAGAGAGTTTTATAACGCTATCAAAGATGAGTTTGAAAATGTGTATGAACTCAGCGGTGATGATAATAAAGCGTACCGCCAGTATGTAATCAATAAAAGTAAAAATGAGACTTTGATTATCGTGGCGACGCAGGTCATTGAAGCGGGTGTAGATATTGACATGGATATCGGTTTTAAAGATATTTCCACGATAGATAGTGAAGAGCAGTTCATGGGGCGGATAAATCGGAGTTGTTTGAGAGAGGGGAAAGTCTATTTTTTTAATTTAGATCCTGTTGAAAAAATTTATCGAGGTGATAATCGTTTAGGTTTGGATTTAACACAACCAAAGTATAGAGATATTTTGCAAAATAAAGAGTTTGATGCTTATTACAAAGAGGTTTTGGACAGTATTAAACGGCAAGGAGATAGATTTCAAAACGGTCTAATGACCAATTATGAAAACTTTGCCGAATTGGTGAAAAAGCTCAATTACAAAGAGATTTCAAAAACGATGACACTCATCAACTCTCAAAACTTTACCCTCTACTTTCCGTTTCAAATTGATTTATCGATCTATGAAGGCGTTAAAGAGTTCATCGGTTTGGATGAAGTGTTTTTGACCGATGGAAAACTAGACGGGCAAAAAGTATGGAACGAATTTGTCGCTCTAAATGAGATAGAACAGTTTGCTAGAAAAGAGATTGAACGTGCAAATATAAATTCGCTTATGCAGTTTTTTACATTTAGTATTTTCAAAAATTACGAGGGGCAAAGACCCTATATCGGTGAAGAGTTGTACGGATACTATTTTGTTAAAAACTACGAAGAATTTATCACTCATGAGGGTAAATTTGATAGAGAAAGATATAACACGGTTAAAAATTCTAATTTTTTATAAGTAAAGAGGAACTCCATGCAAAAAATACAACTTTTTGAGTCAAAAAAAATACGAAGTCATTGGGATGAAGAGGCTGAACTTTGGTATTTTAGTGTTATCGATACTATTGAAGTGCTTACACAAAGTGATAGACCGCGGAAATATTGGAGTGACTTAAAAAGTAAACTGAAAAAAGAGGGAAGTGAACTGTCCGAAAAAATCGGACAGTTGAAAATGCAAGCATCTGATGGCAAAATGAGGGTTACAGATGTGGCGACGACCGAGCAGCTTTTACGCTTGATTCAGTCTATTCCTTCTCCGCAGGCGGAGCCCTTTAAGCAGTGGCTTGCCAAAGTGGGGTATGAGAGAATCGAATCGATGCAAGACCCTGAAAAGTCCATCGACCAAGCGATGAAAGATTATCTCAGCTTGGGCTATTCGGAAAAATGGATCAATCAAAGACTCAAAAGCATCGAGGTACGAAAAGAGCTCACCGATGAGTGGAAAGCGAGGGGAGTAGAAGAGGGTAAGGAGTTTGCTCTTTTGACCGATATCATCTCAAAAGCGTGGAGCGGTCACACGACACAAGAGTATAAAAAACTCAAAAATCTCAAAAAAGAAAACTTGCGTGACAATATGACAAACTTAGAACTCGTACTCAACATGCTAGCAGAAGCGACCACGGCAGAAATCTCAAAAGAGAAAAAGCCAAGCGGACTAGAAGAGAGTAAAAAAGTTGCCAAACAAGGCGGTACGATTGCAGGGGATACGCGAAAAGCGATTGAGAAAAAGACGGGCAAAAAAATGGTGACAAAGCAAAATACCAAAGGGTTGTTGGAGGATAAATGATTACAGGCACTCTCATCAACTACTATTTTCACTGTAAAACCCAGTGTTGGCTCCACGCCAACCGCATCAACCTTGAAGACAACAGTGAGGATGTACGTATCGGCAAGGTGCTGCATGAGATCAATGAAGAGAAGGCATCAAACGCTGAGATCAGTATAGACAATGTGAAGATTGATAAGCTCACCAAAGAGTATCTTGTCGAGGTTAAGAAGAGTGACTCCGATCCTGAAGCTGTGAGGTGGCAGGTACTTCTCTATCTCTATAAGCTTAAGCAAAAAGGGATTATACGCAAAGGTAAGATCGAATTTATCGAAAAAAACAGACAAGACAAAAAGATACACTATGTGGAGCTCAACGATGAAAATGAGAAAGCGCTTTTGGAAGTCCTGGAGCGTATAGGTATTTTGGTCAATCAGTCCAAGCCACCGGCTCCGGTTTTGGAGAGGAAATGCAAAAAGTGTGCCTACTATGAGTACTGTTTTATCTAAATAAAAGGAGGATTGAGGGGTGGCGAAAGAGCATACACGCTATATTTTTTCTATGGGAGAGTTGAAACGTAAAGACAACTCCATTGCATTTAAAAATGAAAAAGGGAATTTCTATATCCCTGTGGAGGATACAAGAGAGCTCTACTGTATGAATGAAGTTAGTTTTAATACCAAGTTTTTGGACTTTATCGCCAAAGCAGGAATTACGGTGCATTTTTTCAACTATCACAGTTATTATACTGGCACTTTTTATCCCAAAGAACAGCTTGTATCAGGCGATCTGACTATCAAGCAGAGTCTGGCATATGTGGACAAACGGATGGCTATCGCCAAAGCGATCGTACAGGGAATCGCGGATAACATCTATGACCTGCTCTACCACTACTATCGACATGGGAGGAAAGAGCTTAAGCCTTTACTAGACTGGCTGAAAAAAGAGGTAAAAGCATTTCTGGACAGGGAGGTGGATATCAAGCAGGTACTTTTTATCGAGGGGCAGATATGGAACCGTTTTTATGACAGTTTTCAATATTTTTTACCGGAAGATTTCATTCTGAACAAACGAGTCAAGCGTCCGCCTGACAATCCGATGAATGCGTTGATATCATTCGGTAATACGCTGCTCTATACCAAAACGATCTCCTCGCTCTACCAGACGCACCTCAATCAAACGATCAGTTTTTTACATTCCCCAAGAGAGGGAAGATTCAGTCTCAGCCTTGATCTCTCCGAAGTTTTTAAACCGGTGATTGTTTTTAAGACGATTTTTGAAGCGGTCAACAACAGGAAACTTCAGGTGCATAAGCATTTTGATAAAAATGTGAATTATGTCCTGCTTAATGAAGAGGGCAAGAAGGTTTTCATTGAAGCGTTTGAGACACGTCTGAATGAAGTCTTTGTGCATCCAAAACTTAAGAGAAAAACCACCTACAAAAGTGCTATCAGATATGATGCGTACAAGTTGATCAAGTTTTTGCTTGAAGATCAGGAGTTTCAGCCCTTTAGATTGAAGGAGAAAATGTGAGTAAAAGCTATAACTATAATTATGCTTTTGTTTTCTATGATATTGCTGATATGGAGAGTGAAGCAGGAAAATACAGGGTTACAAAGGTTTTCAAGATATGCAAGAAGTATTTTAAACATCACCAAAAGTCGGTATTTCGGGGTAATATCACACCTGCAAATCTTATAAAGTTCAAACACGAGATAAAAAAAGTAATCGATGAGAAGATGGATTTTGTTTCTATCGTAAAACTTCAAAACAAAGCGGTATTTGATGAGGAGATCATTGGTGCTGATGACACCAAAAGTGAGTCAATATTTTTATAATTTTTCCAACCTTTTCTCATGGGTATCTTCCGCAAAGTATGTTACAATCGAGACTGAAAGTTCTTTAATGTTTTATTGTTAAGTTTTTAAAATCAGTTGGAAAAATTTGATAGGAATATGATAAAATAGGGCTTTATGGAAAGATCGTAGAACTAAGAGTACGATTTTCTCTTACTCGAACCGACACAAATAGTTGTATTGAAACATCGACACCCCATCAGTATTTGAGCCTCTACTCAGTCTCGAACCGACACAAATAGTTGTATTGAAACTAGACGCCAGAGTAAGGTTCTTCCCACCCAAAATCCCTCGAACCGACACAAATAGTTGTATTGAAACTGTGACTACCTTTATTTTAAGATAGTGCTATTTGGCTCGAACCGACACAAATAGTTGTATTGAAACTCCCCATACCTTGCAACATCCAGCGCCCATGTATCTCGAACCGACACAAATAGTTGTATTGAAACAGTGCTAGAGCGATATAGTCTGATAGCCCCTCCTGCTCGAACCGACACAAATAGTTGTATTGAAACACTCTTTCCTCATGTTCATAATGGTATTATAACATC
>Ga0172377_10008052_pt1 | contig 10819 bp, 12 predicted proteins | sample Pumphouse3metaG_FD_119749 | JGI IMG/M metagenome (GOLD analysis project Ga0172377, IMG submission 119749) | Leachate microbial communities from a municipal landfill in Southern Ontario, Canada - Pumphouse #3 metaG | ecosystem: Engineered > Solid waste > Landfill > Unclassified | place: Canada... | reverse complement strand
GTCCGGCTGTTGATTTACGGCTTATCTCCGGGTCCGGCGAGGCAAGGTTTAAAAGATACGGGGTGTGCACAACTATGGGGAAGATTCCAAATTCTTTTGTGAGGGCGGCAAAGTTTTGCGCCGCCTGCAGATTAAGCGTGGGCGAACGCCATGCGTTTGGGTTGGCGGCAAAAATTTGAAGGGCTTCGCATCCGGCATCACGGGCGCGTTCGGCCGCCGCTGAAAGCCCTCCGCTTATTCCAAGGTGTACCCCAAGCCTCAGTTTTTATTCCTCCTCGTCCTCTATATCTTCCATGGTGGAAGGAGCATAGCTGAAGGAGCTTATCTCTTCTCCCCGGAAGATGGTTACAAGCATTTCTTCCCTCTCAAAGCTTGGCAGGTAAGAGGAGATGATATCTTCATCAATCTGCTCTACAAGGTCTTCTTCATCCGTCATGGAGATATCAACCTCCAGCATAAGCGTGACGTGGATGGTATAGTGCGCGTAATGGATATGAAGCTGGCCTACTCGCCGCTCCCCCTCCCAGACTACATAAATCTCTGAGGCTACGGTTCTAACCAGCCGCGAAAGGTTAAACTTATCTGCCACTTTATCTCTCCTGATGTGTATTAAAACCCGGCCGTATGCCCAATATGCACGCAAGTGGCCGCACCGGGCGCGGCCACTTGGTGATAAGACGTTGCTTCACTCCATCAAACGGATGTTAGGTAAGGTATTCTTCCAGTTTCTTTTTGCGTTTTGCGTGCCTTAGTTTTTTTATTGCCTTGGCCTCTATCTGCCTTATGCGTTCGCGGGTTACCTGGAAGTGGCGGCCTACTTCTTCAAGCGTCCGCGGGTAACCGTCGTCCAGGCCGAAACGCATTCTAAGCACGTCCCGCTCCCTGGGGGAGAGCTCTGAGAGCACTTCTACTATGCGCTCGCGGAGGAGCTGGTAAGATGCCGCGTCATCCGGCGATACCGACTCCTGATCTTGTATAAAGTCTGCAAGGTGGCTGTCTTCCTCCTCGCCTATGGGCGTCTCAAGGGAGAGGGGCTCCGGCGCAATGCGGATAATCTCGCTTACGCGCTCCACCGGCAGTTCCAGTTCCTTTGCCAGCTCGTCCAGCGTGGGTTCGCGGCCCAGTTCCTGGAGAAGGTGGCTTGAGGTCTTTATAAGCCGGTTTATGGTCTCTACCATATGCACCGGGATTCTAATTGTCCGGCCCTGATCCGCAATTGCGCGGGTTATGGCCTGTCTTATCCACCATGTGGCATATGTGCTGAACTTATAGCCCTTGGTGTAATCGAATTTCTCAACTGCGCGGATAAGGCCTATGTTGCCTTCCTGAATAAGGTCCGGGAACGACATGCCTCTTCCGCTGTACCTTTTTGCAATGCTTACCACCAGCCTTAGGTTGGCCTGTATTAGTTTCTCTTTGGCGATCTGCGCCTCGTAGGTTTTGCCTTCGCCCTCAACAATAGTCTTTGCAAGCCGTACTTCCTGCGCCATTGTAAGAAGCGGTGTCTTGCCTATCTCTCTCAACCACATGCGCACTGAATCATCTATTGGTAAACCCTCCGTACTAGATGCTTCTTCCGTGGGCGGTTCCGGCTCTTGTATTTGCTCCTCTTCGGTCTGAGGCGCCTCTTCAAGAAGCTCGTCTTTTGCTTTGTCAACAATCTGTATTCCTTCGTCGGCAAAGGTCTGGAGCAAGTCCTCTATCTGCTCCGGATCAAGGTCCTCATGCCGGCTAAGGACGTCATTTACTTCATCATATGTGAGTACGCCTTTACGCTTTCCTTCTGCTAAAAGTTTGCGTACATCATTATTTGTTTGCTCTTTAGTCTCTTCAACTGCCACAGTTTTTTGCACTCCTCTTTACTCATCCGCCCTGCCAAGCTTACCGGATTGTCTAAGATATTCTTCGTACTCCTCCGGCGCCTCGCCCTTCGGCCAGTCTCCAGGGTCGATGATGCCATCTCTTATGTACGGCGCAAGGACGTCCGATCCTCTTCTTCTCTTTAATCTTGAGTTCTTTATAAGGGCCACACAATCCTGCAAAACTTTTTCATTTATTGGCGGGGCATCGTCCTTCATTACCAGTTCGCTAAGGAATCTGCCTGTATCCCCCGTCTTTTCAAGGAGCTCCGGTAGATATATTCCCCGCTTCTCTGTAAACATTTCATATATGACTTCCGCGGCGCATTTACTTGCCTCGCCCGTGAAATCTTGAGGGGAGAGTTCCTTGAGCGCGTGTTCTGCTCCGGCCTCGCCCGTTATAATTGCTCTAAGCAGCAGTCTCTCCGCCTTTTCTACGGCGGTAAATGCTTTTGGCACGCGCAGGGCTTGCGACTGCGCGTGCGGACTGCCCTCTTTGCGCCTTCTCTGCGCTTCTACGTCTGCGCGTATATGATCCTCCGCCAGCGTTGTTCCCGTGCCAAAGTTGGGATGCCAGACGGCTACTTCTTTTATGTATCTCTCCCGCTCTGCAAAGGACGGCACTTCTGCCAGTACTTTTGCCGTATTCTTGAGCATAGCTTCCCGCCCGGCGGGGGCAGAGAGATCAAACCGGTCTTTAAGCACCTCTATTTTGTACCCGGCGATTGGGAGGGCGCCTTTTACGGCTGCGTCAAACTCTGCTCCTCTGCCATGCCTTATAAGGCTGTCCGGGTCTTCCCCCTTGGGAAGGCGCAGTATACGGACATCGCACTCAGATTCCTCAAACATGGCTGCGCCCCTAAGCGCCGCTTTTATCCCTGCAGAGTCTGCATCGTATGCCAGAACCACCCGCTTTGTATACCGCTCAAGTATATTTATATGTTTGGGCGTAAGCGCCGTGCCCAGCGTTGCCACGCAGTTGGTAAAACCCGCCTGATGCGCCGCTATAACATCCATATACCCTTCAACTACTATTGCACACGCCCCATCCGCAATTGCTTTCCTGCCAAAGTTAAGGCCGTAGAGCGAACGCGTCTTATTGAAGAGCGGTGTTTCCGGGGAATTGAGGTACTTGGGCTGATCGTCGCCTATTGCCCGCCCCCCAAAACCTATGATTCTATCCTGAATATCAAGGATGGGAAAGATTATCCTGTTTCTGAACCTGTCGTAGTAGCTGCCTCTTTCGCTCTTTATAATTAGCCCGGCTTCTGCAGCATCATCTGCGTTTACGCCCTTTTTGCTAAGGTAAGAGAACAGGCCGTCCCAGGCCGGGGAGGCATACCCAAGCCGGAATTTTTTTATGGTCTCATCTGCAAGCCCGCGTCTTTTAAGGTAATCTGCGGCAAGGTCTGCTTTGGCAAGAAGGGTAAAATAGTATCCGGCCGCAAGAGAGTTGATTCCAAAGAGTATTTCCCGGCGGCTCTTCTCCCTGCCGCCAAACTCTGGAAGCTCCACGCCGGCACGTTTTGCAAGGCGTTCAAGAGCTTCGGGGAAGGTAAGGTTCTCCGCCTTCATAAGGAAGGTGAAGATATCGCCATGTTCGCCGCAGCCAAAGCAGTGCCATGTGCCAAAAACCTCGCTCACGGTGAATGAAGGGGTCTTTTCCGGGTGAAACGGACAGAGACCCTTAAAGGTTTTACCGGCGCGTTTTATGGTTACGTATTCTGATACAATCTCCAGAACACTTATCCGGCTGCGTATCTCTTCTATTGAATCTCTGTTTCCAGCCACACAGGTTAACCGCCTTACAGAGCTATGGTCATGCCCACGCATGTTTTTTTTGCGAAGGTGAACACGACTCTATGCTTGGAACTATACTTGGCCTGAAGCTCCTGGCCCATCTGCTGCTGGGATTCAGGGTATCCGTACTTAAAGATTACATCTTTGTAAGAGGTTCCAAGGCGCACTCCCCTAAAGGTAGCCACGCCCGGCCAATCCACTCCGTAAACTGCAATCTGCACAACTATTCCATTCGGGTTGATAAGAACTTCAAGCGTTCTGTTCCTGGAAAATTTGTAGACCCACATTACCTCCGGCGGACCGGCGGGAGCTGCGGGGGCGGCAGGGGCTGCCTCCTGCTGCTGGGCGGGTGCAAAAAGGCCTTCGCCGCCGGGAGCCCCGGGGGCGCCGGGCATGGCCGGCAGTCCGCCGGCGGGAGCTGCCGGCGCAGCGGGTTTGGGCGTTTCAACGCGGGCCGCCGCGCCCACTCTAATCTCTGTGGGGTTGCCGTACTTCTTCAGCACGGTTACGGCCGGGCGGCCAAGGCCAAGTCCGGCCAGCTGAATTTCTGCAGCGGAAGCAGCAGCAGCGCCTGCAATAAAAAGGGCGGCCACAGCAAAATATGTAATGTATTGATGTTTAAACTTCAATGCAATAACTCCTCTAGCTTTCGAAAGTACTACTACAAAAAATTTCTACGGCGGCATCCAAAAATCCTTCTTCTTCTCGTCAAGATTTTTTCACCGAATGGCGCAAGAGAAGGGCCTTGTGCTCTCTTGCATGCATGCATGGCAGCCGTTGTTTATTCTCAATCCATTTGTTATTTTAGGCTGTATATATACAGAGGCTTGGCATTGACCATGGCATGACCTTATGCTACAATATTGCGTCTTTTAAATCTGCAATGGAGCCTGGCGTGTAAAGAGGAAGGTGTGTCCGGCATATGTCAAACAATATTGAACTGCGGGAACAGCTGCAGAAGCTCCAGGGACGCATAGAAGAGAAAGACCGGTATATCATCTCCCTTGAGAAATCTGTCAGAGAACTGGAACAGAGGCTTAAAAACACCCCGGAAGCAAAAGCCCCCGCCCCCATTATGGAGCTTGAAGAGACTCTTAAACGTCTTGTTTCCAGGATAGCGGCAATCCTTCAGGCAGAAAAGTGCGTCTTTATGCTTCATGATAAAGAACAGGGGGCTCTTGTTGCCACAAAACCCGCGCTTGGCCTTTCTGATGAAGAGATTGAGGCGCTTAAAGTCCCCGTTGATGCCGGAGTCTCCGGCCTTGTCTTTAGAGAGACCACCCCTTTTATTGTCCACGGCAAAGAGAACGGCGGCCATATTTTAAGCGAATATATATCTCTGTTAAACATAAGAAACGCCGCCTGCGTTCCGCTTATTGATGAAAAACGCGATGAAGAGGGCAGGGTGGTTGAGCGAAACACCATGGGGGTCCTGCACGTAATAAACAAACGCTACGGCGACGCCTTTACAGATGAAGATATTCAGCTGCTTGAGCGGCTTGCCAGAAATACAAGCGCCGTAATATTAAACGCCAATCTCTACCGCGAAGTGCTGGAAGAGAAGCAGGATATTGAACATATTATTGAAAACGCCTACGCCGGGCTTATGACGGTAAGCAAAACCGGGCGCATAATGCAGATGAACGCCCTTGCCCGCGAAGTAGCCGGCATCCGCGAATCAGACGCAAGCGGCAAACCCTACTTTGGAACCATTAAGAACAGCGCCATAACCGATATGATAACCCGTGCTATCAGAAACAATGAGGAATCCGGCGGGGAGGTATCCATCCTGCTCTCCGGCAACAAGGAGGAGCGCATCTTTCAGGCGCAGACGGCCATTGTCCGCGGAGAGGACAGGCGTACCGTAGGCACGGTGCTTATTTTAAATGATATAACAGAGATACGTAGCGTGGAGCGCATGAAAACCGCCTTTGTCTCCACGGTCTCCCATGAACTAAGAACGCCCCTCACCTCTATCAAGGGTTTCATCTCCACCCTGCTTGATGATAATGAAGGCTACTATGACAAGGCCACCCAGCAGGAGTTTTACGAGATTATAGATACAGAATGCGACAGGCTAACCCGGCTGATAACAGATCTTTTGAGCGTCTCCCGGATAGAGGCCGGCCGTGCCCTTGATCTTAAGCTTGCCATGGTGCATATGCCGGAGATTGTAGAGAAGGTGGTAAAGACCCAGAGGGCCCTCTCAGATAAGCATACTTTCAAGGTAGAACTTGACGAGATGCCCAAAGTTATAGCCGACCCGGATAAGCTGGACCAGATTTTGAACAATCTTCTAACAAATGCCGTTAAGTACTCTCCCGATGGCGGGCAGATTACCATAAAAGCCCATCAAACGGAATCCGGCATAGAGATAAGCGTTACAGATGAGGGAATGGGTATTCCCAAGGATCACCTTCCCAAAATCTTTGAACGCTTCCACAGAGTGGACAACCGCGATACGCGCCGGGTGGGCGGCACCGGAATAGGACTCTATCTGGTAAAACACCTGACCCAGGCGCACGGCGGTACCGTACGGGTTGAGAGCGAGCTTGGCAAGGGATCAACCTTTACCATCTTTCTGCCCAGGGAGCCCGTAAAAGAAGAACAGAAAGTCTGAGGTTATTCAAAATGCTCCACAGCCCCGTCAAAGTGCTGGTGCAAAGAATCCCCGGCACGGAGGACCTTCCTCTTCCGTCCTACGCCACATCCGGCTCCGCCGGCGTTGATCTTCTGGCGGCGGTTGAAGAAGAGACCGTGCTTGCCCCCATGGATAGAAAGCTCATCTCCACCGGTATTATGGCAGCAATCCCGGAAGGTTTTGAAGGCCAGGTCAGGCCAAGGAGCGGCCTTGCACTAAGGCACGGGATAAGCATAGTAAACGCCCCGGGCACCATAGATTCCGATTACCGCGGAGAGATAAAGGTAATTATGACAAACCTTGGAGAAGAACCGTTTGTTATAAAAAGGGGAGACAGAATTGCACAGCTTGTAATCTGCCCCGTTGTACAGGCAGCCCTTTTAGAAGTAGACGAACTCCCCAATACCTTCCGCGGCGGCGGCGGATTTGGGCACACAGGGGTTTAACGCCAGGCTAAACTTACTTTTGACCCTTTGCAGCTCTCCGGGGATTAGCTCTTTACAGAAAGCCTGTCTGCCAGTATCCGCCAAAAATTTCACGTATTTCAACACATGCAAAGGCTTAATCCTGATTCATCCGTCCCCAAAGTGGGTAAACAAGGTACCAGGACTTGTGTAACACCCGGGCGCTAAACAAATCCATCGCCTGCTTAGAAGGGATTTGACTGCCTGATATCAACGTGCTACACTCAAATTGGTCCATCAAAACTGCATCCTCAAGGAGGAGAAATTGATGACTAATACTCAAAAAGGGAATGGTGAATTAAGCCCTGCAACCGCTACAATTATTATTGTAGTTGCCGTGCTGGTTATCGGTTTTATTGGATGGTTCTTCTACTTTAAAGAGCCAGCACCGCCTCCGGTTACGGGCGCGTCCAGCGGCGCCTCCATGATGCCGGGGCCGGAAGCTCCGCCGCCGCCTGTGGCGCCTGCAAGATAGTTTGCAAGAAGGGGCACGGCAGCGTGCCCCTCTTTTTGTGCAGACCACCTGTGAAAAGGAAAGTAATTGATTAAAGGAATTTACGTTATAACAGACCCATACCTTGCCTCCGGAAGAGGGCATATAGATATAACGCAGGCCGCGCTCTGCGGCGGCGCAGCCATTATTCAGCTAAGAGATAAAACGGCTTCGGATAAAGACCTTCTCCCCGTTGCCCGGGAGATGCAGAGGCTTTGCAAAGAGTCCGGCGCCCTTTTTATTGTTAACGACAGGGTGGATGTTGCGCTTCTTTGCGGAGCCGGCGGCATACACGTTGGGCAGAGCGACCATCCGGCAGGGGAGCTGAGGCGTCTCTTTGAGGGCAAAATACTGGGAGTCTCTGCAGGTACGGAAGAAGAGGCAAAGGCCGCCGCCCAAGCCGGCGCAGATTATATTGGCGTTGGACCCATCTTTGCCACCACCACAAAAAAAGATGCCGGCCCGGTTCTTTGCAAGGATGAAATGGAGCGCATTAAGTGCGCCGCCGGGGGGATTCCCGTTGTGGCAATAGGCGGAATCACCCGGGAAAACCTTGCAGAAGTTGCAGCCCTTGGGGTTGAAAGCGCCGCTGTAATCTCCGCCGTGGTTGCATCCCCCAACATGGAAGAGGCCACCAGAAGGCTTGTTCAAATATGGCAGGCATCTAATTGAAGCAGCGGCAAGCTACCTTGCCTTTATTGCCACAAGGGCCACCCACTCGCCCTCCTGCAGCTTCTCTTTAATATCAAATCCTTCGTTTTTAAGGACCTGTTCCACGTTAAAGGATTTGCCCTCCGTAATCCCGGAGGCAATAAGTATGCCGCCAAGTTTAAGCAGGCCGCTAATGGCTTCGGCGTTCTCCATAATAGTTTCGGCAACTATGTTTGCCGTAACTATGTCTGCCTGTTTGTTTATAAAGGCCGGGCTTTCCGCCTGATGTACCTCTGTGCGCTCGTCCGTGTTGTTTCTTACAACGTTTTCTCTGGCGGCCTTAACTGCAATAGGGTCGGAATCAAAGGCAATAACCAGTGCAGCCCCCAGTTTGACCGCGGCAATGGCAAGAATTCCGGAGCCTGTTCCAAAATCCACCACAAGCCGGCGTGGGTGCATGTACTTCTCCAGCGCTATAAGGCAGAGGCGTGTTGTTGCGTGGTTTCCGGTGCCAAACGCCATGCCCGGATCAAGCTCTATTACTATATCTCCCCTCTCCGGGGCGTAGTCCTCCCAGGTGGGCTTTACTACAAGGTGCGCTCCTGCGCGGGTGGTGTGGAAGTACTGCTTCCAGGATTCCGCCCAGTCCTGATCTTCTACAGTATTTACGGTAACATCTCCGGCGGAAAGCCCAAAATCGGGGAGCCTGTGCAACTCCTCTTTTACGGCTAGAAGCCGGGCTTCAAGCCGGTCGTCTTCCGGAAGATAGCATTTAACCTCTACGGGGGCCTCCCCCTTCAGGGCTACTCCGGTGCAACCGTTTCTTATTAAAATATCTGCAACCGCATCCTGCGCTTGCGCTGTTGTTTCAATCTTGATCTCTGCCCAACGCATAAGGCCTGCCTTTCAGACAAGTACAGTAGCTCACCAGACCAGTTATGGCGAATGACACTTCGGCTGCAGAGCGCCTTGGCACACTGCTGCCGGAGCAAGGGACATCAACCCCCGGGAAGATGCTTCGGCCTACGAGTGCCTTGGCACGCCGCTGCCGAAGCCTTGCTTGAACTTGCAAATTCAAGCTTACAGAGTACTAGCCTAATTTGGTGAAGTACCTACTTGCCAAGTAATTTTTCAAAGAAACCCTTGCTCTCTTCAGGGTTTAGGGTTATGCCTGCGGAATCTGCAAATTTCAGGAGCATCTGTTTTTGCTCATCCGTAAGCTTTGTTGGAGTTACGGCCCTTACAATTACATACTGGTTGCCGCGAGCGCCCGAGTTTATGTTTGGTATGCCCTTGCCTTTAAGTTTAAAAGAGTGCCCCGTCTGCGTGCCTTCGGGGATATGCAGGTTGCTCTTTCCGTTAAGCACGGGGACTTCTATGGTGTCTCCAAGGGCAAGCTGAATAAAGCTTACGGGTATCTCGCAGAAGATATCATCGCCACGCCGCTCAAAGATTTGGTGCGTGCGCACGCGAATACGCACGTACAGATCGCCGGAAGGCCCGCCGCGCAGGCCGGAATCGCCCGCCCCGCGGATGCGCATGGTGTTTCCGGATTCCACGCCTGCAGGGATGGTTACCTTGTGTTTTGCGCTCACTCTGTTGCGCCCCTGCCCGTGACATTTTTCGCAGGGGTCTTTTATTATGCGCCCCTCTCCCCGGCAGATTGGGCAGGTTGTGACTGTGGAGAATGACCCCAGTATGGTCTGCTGGCTCTGCCGAACCTGGCCTGTTCCGCCGCACTGGCGGCAGGTCTCCGGCGAGCTTCCGGCGCGGGCGCCCGTGCCGGAGCAGACATCACAGAGCTCCTGCCTTGCATAGCTTAAGGTCTTTTCCACGCCTTGCGCGGCCTCTTCAAGGGTCATATCTACATCGGCCTGAATATCGGCGCCGGCCTGGCCCCCGGAGTGCGTGCGTGCGTCGCCCCGCATGCCGCCTCCAAAGAACATGTCAAAGATATCTCCAAAGCCGCCCATATCGCCAAAACCGAAACCGGCGTCTCCGGCGCGTGCGCCCGCATGGCCGTAGGCATCATACGCACGGCGCTTGTCTGCATTGGAGAGGACCTCGTAGGCCTCGCTCAGCTCCTTGAACTTTTCCTCGGCCTCGTTGTTGCCCGGGTTTACATCCGGGTGGTACTTTCTGGCCAGGCGGCGGTAAGCCTTTTTTATCTCTTCAGAGGAGGCGTTCTTCTCTATTCCTAATACTTCGTAATAATCTCTTTTTCCGGACATGTTAGATAAGTCACGCTTTCTCTTCAAAATTAAAGGGACTCACAGAAGTGAATCCCTGAAAAATAGTACAGCCTGTGAGGGTTTATGCCGCATGCGGCACATCTTCCCTTAATGGACTATTATTCGGCCTCTTCCTCCGACTCGTTATCGGAATCAGTCTCCGTATCCTCTTCGGCATCATCTTCAAGGCCGGCATCCGGAACTTTAAGCAGCTCCGCCGTTTTGCTTATTGCCGGCTTGGATGGAGCTTCGTGCTGTTGTTCTTCCAGCTCCTCCGGAGAAGGAGCGACCATTGTGAGCTTACCCTGCTTGATCTCTTCAAGCGCGCAGGTTACGGAATTGGTGGATTTGCATTCCACTAATAGCGGCGAACCTTCTCTAATCTGCTTCGCGCGCTTGGCCACTGCTATAACCAGCGAGTACCTGCTCTGTAGTTTTTTTTCCTGTTCCTTGCTTGGTGAGTTAGCCATTATTATCAATCCCTCGCATTAGATTATTATTTCAATCAGCAATTATCCTAAGCCTGCCGATAAGAAGCTTTTCTTAAGAAGACGGACAGCATTACATTATACTCGCCCCATTGCAATTCTGTCAAACCTAGAGCAGCCTCAGTGTTATAGTTCCCTTCAGGTCTCCGGTCTGCTATAATGAGTAGGTAGCAGGTAAACACCCACCGGTGG
>Ga0172377_10008049_pt1 | contig 10819 bp, 8 predicted proteins | sample Pumphouse3metaG_FD_119749 | JGI IMG/M metagenome (GOLD analysis project Ga0172377, IMG submission 119749) | Leachate microbial communities from a municipal landfill in Southern Ontario, Canada - Pumphouse #3 metaG | ecosystem: Engineered > Solid waste > Landfill > Unclassified | place: Canada... | reverse complement strand
TCCTAAGATGAGACAATTAGGACATCCTGTTATTATGGATGTAACCCATTCTCTACAAGAACCGAATCAAGCTTCGGGCGTAACAGGAGGAAAGCCTGAAATGATTGAAACCATTGCGAAAGCTGCCATTGCTGTAGGAGCTGATGGTCTATTTATTGAAACCCATCCAAATCCACAATTAGCTAAATCTGATGGTGCTAATATGCTTCGTTTAGATTTATTGGAAGATTTATTGACAAAACTTTTGAAAATAAAAGAAGCTGTAGGGTAGAAGAAACGTTTTTATTGGTATTCAAGTTGTTCTTTAATGTTTTGAGCCTGTGATAAGTTTGAGAATGTAGGAAAAAGAAGTTTCCTTCGTTGATGAATTTCTTTGGGATCAAAGGGGGTCTGTAATAGCTTTTTACAAATCTTGATCATGGCTTCTGGTGTATCTGCTATATAGCAGAGTTTATCTAGACCACTTCCGGTTAGCATCGTTTTATTGACTAAAATATGACGCCCAGCAAAAAGGCTGTTTAATAATTTAAGTTTTAACCCTGTATTTTGAAAAGTAATAAGCGCATGTACTTGAGCATTTGTTATTAATCTTTGCATCTCCTCATCGTTCGGATTTGCAATGATTTGGATATTCGAATAAGGTGCTACGGCTTTAAGTAAATGACACGAAGGATCCATTCCTGCAATAATACAAGGACTTTTTAAGTGAGAGAACACATTAGAAATTAAATAAAGAGCAGCTTTTTCGTTTTCACCTACCGATAATTTACCGTGATAGAGTACATAGTCTGATTGACCAGGTAAGATTGAAAGATCATCATAAGCATGAAAACAAGGAATAAATTGGATCTTTAAATCGGGATATCGTTGTTTTAAATCCTTTTCTTCCGCTGTAGATACCGTATAAATTAATTGAGCATGATGCAATTGAGGTTCAAAACGTTCAAAACGATAAGCTTCAAGGTTGAAAAAGTTTCGGTATATAAAATTAGACTCAACTTCGGCTAACGCACGATAATAGTTATGTTCTATGTTACAACATCGTACAATCTTAAAGCGATCTGCTAAAGCGGGATGATTTAATAAATAACAAGAATGTAATCCTTCAAATAGAATAGGAGCATTATCAACCAAAAGGTCTTGTAACAATAGATGACTTCTACGACTATTTACATTGTAAGGGATAAGAGACAGGTTCGGTATTAGACCTGTATGACGGGTATAATAATGAACTTCTGAACAGATTTCTTTTAGTTGATCGGCATGAGATCGACCATATTCGAAACAATGTAAGATAACTCCAATACCAACGGCATGAAGGGCTCTTATTTTATGATAAATATCAATAACACCACCATAATTAGCAGGCCATGGTGTATTGAAGGCTATAATATGTAAGATATGTTTCATTTTTTCTTTTTTATTTCTGTAAATAAATTCATGAATTGTTGCGCTTGATAAGCTCGAGAGAATTTTTGTACAAACGGCTTATTCGGAAGTTGAGTTGTATACCCCTTTTCTTGCCACGTTTGATACTGTTCTAGTATAAAAGAGGTTGCTTCAGCTACGGTACGTGCTGCGATTCCCGCTTTAGCTTCTTTTATCGTAGTTTCAAGACAATTCTCATCAGAAGGAATACAGAGAACGGGCTTTTCTACTGCAAAAGATTCAAAAAGCTTGGTTGTCATAATACCTTTAGGACCCTTTGTTCCCATTTTATTGGCGATTTGTAATAGTATAGCACTTTTATGATAAGCTTGTGGAATTTGATCTGCTTCAATAAAACCATTATAGACCATTTGATTTTCCAATTTTAATTCATGGGCTATTGGACGAATTAAAGCATTTGAGGCTTCATCCATATACCACTGAACACGAGTAATTTGAGGATCTATCTTTTTTTGGTCAATCAGAATACGTAATGCTTCTAGTAGCATGCGAGGATTTCTTATTTTCAAACTGAGTATACGTCCTGCATAGGTAAGATTAAAGGTTTCAGAAGAAATAGTTTTGGGATAAAACAACGCTGGATCGAAGCCATTGAATATTAAATGCGTATGTGGATTAATTGCTTTTAAAACTTCTACATGCCAAGACGAGACTGTCGTTACCGCATCTGCTTTGAGCAAAGCTCTATTTCGTTCTTTTAAAAGATGATGTTTAAAATATTTGATAATCATCTGATCAATCGTAGGCGTGAAGTGAAAAGAAGAAGAAATAAACTCTCCTCCTGGATATTGTTCCACGATATCGCGGCAATCGGCTATAAACGGTAAGTTATATTTCTGTGCCAAATGCAGAGCTGCTGGTAGCGGAAAGGTGCGATAAGTACTGCATAGAATTCCATCGTAAGTCTTCTTTTGTAATAGTTTCTCAGCCGCTTGTACCATTTTCTTGTCTTTATAGCCATAAAGTAAATCCTTTAAAAAAACAGAGAACCATTCCACACGAGTTTTTTTAGGATGAAAATCAACATATTCGACCTCTCTATCTTTCGATAAAAATTGATACATGGTGTCGGGAATCGATTCTGTTACTATATTTACCTCGCAACCGTAGTGAAGGAGGTATTTACAGATATACCCCATACGTGGCGCAAATGCAGGCGGAAACATATCACAGAGGATTAAAAGTTTCATAGGGTTGTAAGTTTATGAATAAAAGAAGCGTATAAAGATCGCTGATAATGATGCATAGAAATGGGTTGTTTAGCCACTGATGAATTATGCCAAAGCGTAACCAATTCACCTCCAGCTTTTGCCGTCTCTTTCGCTATGTTCAAACAAACCTCAGTGGCTTCATCTATTCCCAAATTCATATAATTAGGGTCACTGAGTGTGGCATCCATAAGTGTAAGTGGATGTAATAGAAGCGGATGAACCTGTCCATCATAAGGTGAGATAAAATGTACTGAATGAGCCGTTCCTAATCTAAATCCGGCATGATCAGCAAAACCCATTGTGAAATCATCCCTAATTCCTGCCTCTTGTAATTTTAAAAAATCTTTAGGTTCTCGAGAAGCTAAAAAATGATGTCGATTTGTCGTAATACGTTGTCCTATTTTGTGTTGAAGTAATTCTTTTTCTTGAGCAATCAGAAAAGGATTTAATCCTGCGGAATAACTAGTATGCAATCCTATTTGTGCATCTTCTTTACAAGTCCTTATGATCTTTTTCAGTGCGGTCTGTTTTAAGGAATAATAGGGCTTATCTTGTGGTGCTTTACCTCCAGCTTTAAAGAAGTAAAGGGTTGTAACGTTTGTTTTGCCTTTGGCCTTGATCAATTGTGTATTTGTTTGTTGTAACCACGGATATGTAAAATAAGTATCTTTTTCGATGGGATTAAATCTCATGCGTAAAGAATCCTTTAGACTTTGCTGATGTAGAGTTCTGCGTATTATATTTCGCCACGAATGGCAGTAATAAGGCTCGTCTACATCGTGTGTTAGATAATAATGATGTATAGTTGGATTGTGATGTGGAATATTTACACCCGCTTGTCTTAACCAGTGACGTAATAGCTTACCATAATAATCGACTAAGGGGCGATCGACCCAGCCTAAGGTATGGAGTAGTGAATCCTTACTCAAAAAACGTCCATGTTCATCACGAGCCATAGGAAGGATGATTTCTTCATAACGAGATAATAAATAAAAAGCACTAGCTATAATATCGGCATGTATTATGCCTGTGTTATTGTTCCATTGTTCCTCATTTGAACCAAATAAAATAGGAATAGTTGAATACAAGCAAAAAGGTGGAGTAGGGCGAGAAGCTTTCGTTCCAAAGGCATTAGAAGTAAAAAAGCCTGAAGGAACAATGATCACCTTATACTTACTGAAAGAACCTTCTGAATGGGTATAACCTACCAAATCGGCGATTTCGGGAGACCCGCAATCGCCCAAAAGAAATTGGATTATATAACGAATGGCTTCATTCATAGGTTCTGCTGTAGTTTGAGTAGAATCCGATGAAATAAATTTAATTTACCCTTTTCCAATTGAAAGTAAGGGGTTTGTAAGGCGCCAAATTCACGAAAGTAACGTTCTACACCTGACAACATGGATCCTTCAAAATCAAAACTTTCACTTTTTGAGGCGATTTCCTGTATCACTTGCCACAAAACTAAAGCATGTGCATTTGTATGACGTAACTTGGTGTCACTTCCCCCTGCTAAGTAGTAGGCACATTGTTTTTGCCAAACAACAAAAGCGGCAGCATGTAAAACACCATTCGTATCATAAGCCCCCCATATGTCACCTTGCTGACGTTGGCGGCTGACGGTAATCAATTCGCTTAAGAGTTCTTTATTTCCTTCAAAAGAATGATGTTGACGTTCGAAAGAGGATTCTTGTAAACGAATTAAGTTCTCAATAGATACACCTTTTTGTACTGTTAGCTGATATTTATTTTGTGCTTTCTTGATATTTCGGCGTAGATTTACGCTCATGCCATCCCAAATTTCTTTTGTATTGGTCAGTTGCGGTAATAGGTAAGTATATCGAGTTGTTTGCTGATAGCCTTGCCAATAGAAAGGAAGCCAATCAGTAAGCTTGGAACTACAGCGCATATAGATATGAGGAAAATCCTTAAGTTGTTCGATCAGTTGTGTCAAACGCTTTTGACGTAAAGCCAAAACAGAGGTATATTTCATATCTTTGTCTTCAACACAGAGCCACGGCCCCATAGTTTGTGTATATAAGGGCATAGAGATGATGCCTTGACCTCTTTTATAATAAGGTAATGCTCCTACAATAGTACCTTTATCTTCAACGAGAAACACATCCCAGCCTTCCGTGCCGCATACAACATTGAGCCACCAAGAACGAGAGAAGACTGGGATAGTCTTCTCTGTTTCATTCCATTTTATGTATTTCTCTTTTGCGGTCATCAGATAGTTACTTGTTTATCTTTTAAGTTTTTCTAAAATTAAACCTGCTATTTCTTCTGATAGTTCAGGATTGTCTTCTAAACTTTGTTTGGCAGCATCACGTCCCTGTCCGAGTTTTGTTTCTTGATAGCTAAACCATGAACCACTTTTGCGTACAAGGTCTAACTCTACACCTAGATCAATTAATTCGCCTGTGCGAGAGATCCCTTGACCAAACATGACATCAAATTCAGCTTTACGAAAAGGAGGAGCTACTTTATTTTTTACCACTTTTACACGAACATGATTACCTTTAAAATTATCGCCCTCTTTAATCGAACCTGTACGACGGATATCTAATCGTACTGAAGCATAAAATTTAAGAGCATTACCTCCGGTAGTCGTTTCTGGATTACCAAACATGACTCCAATCTTTTCACGTAATTGATTAATGAAAATACATGTCGTATTTGTTTTGCTAATAGCCGCAGTTAGTTTACGTAACGCTTGTGACATCAGACGTGCCTGTAATCCCATCTTACTATCACCCATTTCACCTTCCAATTCAGCTTTAGGAGTAAGTGCCGCTACAGAGTCTATAACAATAATATCAATAGCAGAAGAACGAATTAACTGTTCCGTGATTTCAAGGGCTTGTTCTCCACTGTCAGGTTGTGAGATATAAAGATTCTCTACATCTACGCCTAATTTCTGTGCATAAAAGCGGTCGAAAGCATGCTCCGCATCTATAAAAGCTGCAATACCGCCAGCCTTTTGAGCTTGCGCAATGGCATGAATAGCTAAGGTCGTTTTACCAGAAGATTCAGGACCATAGATTTCAATCACACGACCACGAGGATATCCTCCTACACCTAGAGCAGCATCCAGTCCGATTGATCCCGTAGGTATAATATCAATATTTTCAATTTTGTCATCGCCTAATTTCATAATGGATCCTTTACCAAAATTTTTGTCAATTTTGTCCATTGCTGCACGAAGTGCCTTTAATTTCTCGGGATTTACGCCTGGTTTGTCGTTTTGTTCGATTAGGATATCTTTTTTTGCCATAATTCTTTAATTCAAATTGAGTATTTATGCAATGTGATTTTTTATTTTATAAAGTACAAATATATCTATTATTTCGCCTATTGCCAAAATAATCATTATAAAAACAATGGGTTTCCTCGAATACGAAAAGAGACCTTCCTATAGTAGGAAGATCTCTTTTATGTTAATCTCAATATTCTTATCGTTTAGCTATTAAATTACGATCACCAGTAGCATTATCAACTCGAGCTACATTAACCCAAAATTTATTTTCTTGTAACCATTCCAAAGGGAAGGCAGCTTTAGAACGAGGATAAGTATGTGTCCAGTTATCAGCGGTTATTTCGTATTGTGGATGAGGCGCATTTTTCAACACATTATCAGCAGCATCAACGTTGCCATTTTCTATTTCTTTTATCTCATCCCATATGGTAAGTAAGGTCTGTAGGAAGCGATCAATTTCAGCCTTACTCTCGCTTTCAGTTGGTTCAATCATTAAGGTACCGTGTACGGGAAAGGATAGTGTAGGAGCATGAAATCCAAAATCCATCAAACGCTTGCTTATATCATTTTCATCAATACCGGATTTGTTTTTTAATGTACGACAATCGAGAATCAATTCGTGACCTACATAACCTGTAGCTCCAGTATAAACAATACCGTAGGTTGATTTCATCTTTTCAGCCATGTAATTAGAACTTAGTATTGCTGTCTCAGTCGCCTGTTTCAAACCTTCAGCACCCATTAATCGTATGTAAGCATAGGTGACACAGGCAATACCTGCATTACCAAAAGGTGCTGCTGCTACTGTATTTTCAGGATTGTTCCAGTAGATAGGATGTTTAGGTAAAAAAGGGGTGAGATGTGATGCTGCACTGATTGAACCTATGCCAGGGCCACCGCCACCGTGAGGTGAAGCAAAGCTCTTATGTAAATTAAGATGACAGATATCAGCCCCAATAATGCCTGGATTGGTCAGTCCTATTTGTCCATTCATGTTTGCGCCATCCATATATAGCTGGCCGCCATTTGCATGAATAATTTCACACATTTCTTTGATTGCTTGTTCAAAGATACCATGAGTAGAAGGGTAGGTAATCATACTTGCAGCCAGCGTATCTTTATACGTTTCAGCCTTTTTACGAAAATCTTCTAAGTCTATATTTCCTTGTCCATCACATTTTACAATAACGGGTGTAAAGCCACATTGGACTGTACTAGCTGGGTTCGTTCCATGAGCCGATTCAGGTAGTAATACAATGTTTCGTTTACCCTGACCTATACTTTCAAGATAAGTACGTATCGTCAATAATCCTGTATATTCACCTGCAGCTCCGGAGTTGGGTTGCAAACTAGTCTGATCCATTCCTGTTATTTCGGACAACATATCTTCTAATGCTTTTAGCATTTTGGTATAACCAAGAGCTTGATCTTTAGGAGCATAGGGATGGATATTTTGAAATTCAGGGAAGCTTAGAGGGAATAAAGTACTCGCTGGATTAAGTTTCATTGTACAAGAGCCCAAAGGAATCATAGATTGTGCTAATGAAATATCACGATGTCCCAAGCGAGTAATGTAACGCATCAATTCTGTTTCAGAATGATATTTTTTAAAGACTTCATGCTGTAAGAAGTTGGATGTACGAGTAAAGGCAGAATCAAAGTAAGAGTTGCGATTTATTTTATGAGTAAGACTTGTAACCTTTTTACCTATAGCTTGTGCAAATACTTTAATTAAAGTATCTAAATCCTTGAGTTGGGTTGTTTCATCTAAGCTAATACCAATTGTTCCATCATTGAAATAATGAAAATTCATTTGATTCTCCAGTGCTAATTGACGTAATACCTTTAGTTTTACTTCGGCTGGCAAGGTTATTTTGAGGGTGTCAAAATAATTTTTATTAAGTTGTGTGTAGCCTAATTGTGTAAGTTGTTCAGCTACATAGCCTGTGTAGCTATGGATACGCCCTGCAATATCTCGTAATCCTTCGGGACCATGATATACGGCATAAAAACTAGCCATAGAAGCTAATAAGGCTTGTGCGGTACAGATATTAGAAGTAGCCCTTTCGCGCTTAATGTGTTGTTCCCTTGTTTGGAGTGCAAGACGGTAGGCTTCATGTCCGTTTCTATCTTTACTGATACCAATAATTCGGCCTGGTATAGTACGTTTATAGGAATCTTTGGTAGCGAAGAAAGCTGCTGAAGGTCCGCCAAAATACATAGGAATGCCCAAACGCTGTGTACTCCCAAAGACGACATCAGCGCCCCATTCTCCAGGAGGAGTAAGTAAGACTAAGCTTAAAATATCAGCGGCAACAGCTACTTTTGTTTTTGTTGCTTGTGCTCGAGTCATAAAGTCTTTAAAGTCTTCTATATTTCCATCGGCATTCGGATATTGAATAATAGCACCAAAAACATTTTCATTAAAGGCGAATGTTTTATAATCGCCTATGATTAACTCAACGTTACGATGATGCATGCGTGTCTGAATAACTGCTTGCGTAGATTCAAAAACACCACGATCTACAAATAATTGATTTGCACCCATTTTGACTTGTGCACGAGACCGAGCATTTAGAAAAAGATTAGCTGCTTCAGCTGCTGCAGTGGCTTCATCCAGTAGTGAGCAATTAGCTAGGGGTAAGCCTGTAAGATCTGAAACTACTGTTTGAAAATTAATTAATGCTTCTAATCGACCTTGCGATACCTCCGCTTGATAAGGTGTATAAGAGGTGTACCAAATAGGATTTTCTAATACATTTCGCTGAATAGGGGCAGGACAAACGGTATCGTACCAACCTTGGCCTATATAAGAGGTGAAGATTTTGTTCTGTCCAGCCAAAGCATGAATATGCTCTGTTAACTCCCTTTCCGTCATTGCTTCAGGAAGATTAAGCTGTTTGTTTAAACGAATGTTTGAAGGAATTGTCTTATTCATTAATTCGTCTATCGAAGCTACGCCAATGGTTTTAAGCATTTCGACTTTATCAGCAGCTGTGATACCAATGTGTCGCGCTGCAAAATTATTTGTGTTCATTAAAATAAAACTTTAGTAGGTGTTTTTATTGGATGTAAAGATACGAAACTCTTTGAATTTGCCAAATATCAATTTGTAGTGTATAAAAAGGATTTTAGGGGTGATATCTTGTAAATTATTAGTTAAAGGGATAACAATTGTTACAATAGCATTACAAAATAACAGCAAAAATGCTGGTTTAACAATAAAAAGCAATGACGAAATTTTTTTTAACTGTATTGTATAGCTATGTTCTAAAACATATTTCTATATTTGCATTGTAATAAAAAATAAGATTTAGTTTTTAGACATAGTTAATAAGGTTGTTAGAAAGATTTAGGTTGTTCGTTTTTTAGGTAAGAAGTTGATTAGGCAGAAAAAAGATTTGTTTAGATTGTTTTTATAGAAGAGTCTATAAGGCTAATAAGAAGATTAGGTTATTATTTATTTAGGTTATATTTTAGGTTATTAATTAAAAAGATTAAGGTTATGAAAAGATTAATTTTAGCAGTAGTTGCCGTTTTAGCGAGCACTACAATGATGTTTGCTCAAGGCGACAAAGACATGAGAGTATTTAATGCTAGTTCTAGTAAGTTAGAGAACTATTTAGCTTTAACTAGTGATCAAGTGGTAAAAGTAGATCGCATTAATGATTATTTTGTTAAGATGCAAAAAGCTATCACTACAATGGATCCTACAAAGCGTGATGCAAACTTTCGTAATTTAGTTGCGTCAAACTTGATATTGATGAAGAAAACTTTAAAACCTGCACAATATAATAAATATGCACGTTTATTGAGTATCAGCATTGATAATCAAATGTTTGAAGATAGTAGAGCGATCAATGGAAATCAATTAGCAGAAAAATAAGCTAAGGTTTCTGTATCCCGTGAAGGGATAGATTTTAAGATGCAAGCTTTCCGTTCAGGTGTAGAAAAATTCACACCAAGATGAACAGGAAGGCTTTTTTTTTGTTATAAAAAAGCAAATACATATCAATCTATAGATTTTTGTTTTAATATTTTGAGTATAAAAAAAAGCTTGAAAGTAATCTTTCAAGCTTTTTTATAGTGAGGTTCCTGGCAGATTCGAACTGCCGTGGACGGTTTTGCAGACCGCTACCTAGCCACTCGGTCAAGGAACCAACTCTTATCTATAAGGGGTTTTCCCTGTTTTGCGAGTGCAAAGTAAGTTATAATTTTTCTTTCTTGCAAATATAAATGTATTTATTTTTCATTTTTCTTTTTCCTATTGCTAAAATGATAAAAAATGTCGTACTTTGTTAGTAGCAAGAGAATATAAATAAATTATACATTTATGAATTATATACAAACGGAAATTTCTGGGGTATGGATTATAGAACCTCAAGTCTTTGAGGATGACCGAGGGTACTTTATGGAATCTTATAAACAAGAAGAATTTTATAAGCATGTAGGTCATACGGATTTTATTCAGGATAATGAGTCCCGTTCTTCTAAAGGAGTTTTACGTGGACTACATTACCAGTTGGCTCCTTATTCTCAAGCTAAACTTGTTCGAGTAATACAAGGCGCCGTAATGGATGTAGCTGTAGATCTTCGTAAGGGATCACCTACCTATGGTAAATATATAAGTATAGAGCTTTCAGCTACTAATAAACGTCAATTCTATGTGCCTAGAGGATTTGCACATGGTTTTCAGGTGCTCGAAGATAATAGTATCTTTATGTATAAAGTAGATAATGTCTATTCTCCTGAAGCGGAAAGAAGTATACGTTTTGATGATCCTACGATTCATGTAGAGTGGAAAAATCTTGGGACGCCAGTCCTTTTATCTAAAAAAGATACAACAGCTCCTTTACTTGGAGATGCGGATCATAATTTTATATTCAACCCTTAATACCCC
>Ga0172377_10008048_pt1 | contig 10820 bp, 14 predicted proteins | sample Pumphouse3metaG_FD_119749 | JGI IMG/M metagenome (GOLD analysis project Ga0172377, IMG submission 119749) | Leachate microbial communities from a municipal landfill in Southern Ontario, Canada - Pumphouse #3 metaG | ecosystem: Engineered > Solid waste > Landfill > Unclassified | place: Canada... | reverse complement strand
GACATGGCCCACGACATTTACGTTATACTGGAAACCCGACGATGGAACACCGTCTTTTACAACAAGCACCGGATCATCGTTGAAAACGAATGGTTGCAAAGAACAGGAGGCCCCAAATGACACAATTCACCGTCCTTTATCGCAAGAACCCCACCTTCGTGCCCCTAAAATGGGAAAGGCCCGCCTCCGACCTGCTGCAGAGCGTCCTGGTGTACCTGGCCACGGTGGAGGCCAACACCCCGGACGAGGCCTTCACCCGCATGCAAGGCGAAAACTGGTCCCCCAACGGAGAGGCCCGCCCGCTGATCCTGGGCAAAGGCCTCCAGCACACCAGCATGTCCGTGGGCGATGCACTGGTTGACGGAGCCACCGGCACATACTACCTGTGCCACCTCGCGGGGTGGAACGTGGTGCAGGACACCGACCGAGCGGTGTAAAAGAGGCCTCAGGCTCGGTGCGGCAGGGGTGAGCTCACCCCTGCGTGGCAACCAACTTCACCATCAACCCATAGGAGGCAAAACATGAGAAAGCTCGACCGTTTTTGGTGGTACTTTTTCGTATTCATGCTGGGCGTGGCCGCCGGGTATGCCTGGTGCTGGAATGCTCTGCTGGGTTAACCAAGCCGAAACCGGGGTGCGGTGCGGCGCTCCCCGGTCTGACCGTGGATGGGTTCCCGGTCGCTGACGAGGCAACCTAAAAAACCTTATAGGAGGAATATTATGGAAGAGTACAAAAGCGCGATGTACGTGGTACTGGACGCCCTGGCCGACTTAGCCGACAAGGACGATGATTTCGGGATGCAGGTTGCGTTGGAGGTTATGGTCCAGGACACGGCCGAGGCTTTCGGCCTGGACGACGCCGAAACGCTGATGGAGATGGTCACGCGGGAGATCGCAGCTCGCGTGGATGCCGAATTCGCCAAAAACTGCTAAGATTGAAAGGAGAACAAAAAATGTCAAGTGAAGTTTATCAAATCCGCGATGAATGGAGTATGGCATATGTCGGAGACACTCCCTGGCATACACTCGGACAGGAACTCGAATACGACGCACCGTTGGAAGTCTGGGCAGAGAAAGCACACCTTGATTGGGAAATTGAAGAAGTGCCTGTTGGTTACTGGGATCCTTCTAACGGAAATGCTTTTGCTATTCCAGATAGAAAAGCTCTTATGAGGGGGGACAACAAGAATTATCTTTCCATGGTAAGCAATCGCTACAAGGTCGTTCAGCCAAAAGAAATTCTCGATTTTTTTAAGTCCCTGATTGATACAGGGGACTTTCGCATGAAAACAGCAGGCTCCCTCCTTGGGGGAAGGCGGCTATGGGCACTTGCAGAAATCGGGAAATCAGCAAAAATTTTTGGGCAAGACCGGATTGACGGGTACCTCCTTCTTGCAACATCATGTGACGGTTCTTTGGCAAATACTGGGATGTTCACAACGGTTCGCGTGGTGTGCAACAATACTCTCCAAATGAGTATTCATGAGGGAGAGGGGGGACGCTCGAGACGGTATATTAAAATCCCTCATTCACGAAAATTTAACCCTGATGAAATGAAGAACGAGCTTGGGTTGGGGGAATATGCATTTGAGAAATTCATCGAAAAAGCCGGGGAGATGGCAAAATACAGACTAAACGATAAGGATGCACTGGAACTTTTCACAGGACTTTTCACGAAGGAAGATGAAGAAGGGAAATATGTTACGGAAGTCGGAAAGAATACCCTCAAGAAAATCTGGGGAGTTTATAAGGGGGGACGCGGGCAGGATCTTCGATCGGCGAAAGACACCCTCTGGGGGGCGGTCAATGCTATAACAAGATACGTGGATCACGAAAGAGGCTACAAGTCTCGGGACACAAACCTGAATAATGCATGGATGGGAGGAGGTTTTTTTCTAAAAGAAAAAATCTGGAATAGTGCGGAAGAATTGATCAAGAAAGCCGCATAAGCCGAAACCGGGGGAAACCCCGGTCACGGGAGGATGGGTTCCTTTCGTCTGATGAGGCAACCTGAAAAAAGAAAGGAGAGAGCAGATGAACAAGCAGGAAAGAATCATTCTGTATTTAACAAAAGCACGTGAAATGTTTGAAATTAGGACGACTTCAAAAAAGTACCGAGCTTTCGAATCTATAACAGGAAAGATCTGGTACGTTGGGAAAAACGGATCTGTTCGAACAGGAGGAAAGACAATAAAAGAATCAATTCCTGTAACACAAACAGTCATGGAAAAGATGGAATTTTGGGAACAGTGTATGAAATAAAAAAGGGGTTTCCAAAAACGAAAAAGAGGCATATAAAATGGACAACATTTCAAATTGGAATGGGGAAACCCGGCAACGCAACGTACAACTTTTACTCACGAGGAGGAAACCAATGACCGAAGAAAAAAAGTTTTTTCTCATCAATTACGACGAATTTAAGCCGGTGGGGGTTTTCGGCGATGCAGCATCCGCCGATGTAGTTGGGCAAAAATCCAAGTTCAAATATCTGGTCGTCGGGAAACCTGAAGACTTGGAAAAGTTCCCTCTGAAATCCCTGAACGCACTCAGTTCAAATTGTGAAGGAGAGGGGGAAATCAAGGATCGTAAAGTTGGAGCACAGTCCGTTTTCGAACTTCTCAACAAATTGAAGCTTGAAACGCCTGCGCTCCCTCAGAAACGACGTGCGAAGAAGTCCAACCCCGATAAACCCAAGACCAAAGCAAAATCCACCCTCCTTCGTGAAGCATTTGAGGGGGAGAAAAAATGTTACAAGAAGGATGAACTAACTGAGCTTACTGGTTATGATGAAAGAAACCTTTACACCATGGTTTCCATTCTCAAAAACCCCAAGAGAACCCCCCAAGAAAAACTTCTCGAGATTCTGTATGACAAAGCAACGGGCTGCTACTACATGGGGGAAGAAAACAAGCCCGTGGTTGAAATGAAAGAAGAAAAAAAGTGATCATTCTCGAAGGACCTGATGGTAGTGGAAAAACAGCTACCGTCGATTATCTATCAAAAGCCCTCCAGATTGAATATGTTCATCATTCTGGAGGGCCTTGGATAGATCTTGAAGACGGCGAAGCACGACTGGTGGCCATGCTTCGCCGCTCTTTTCCTGCGTTGTACGACCGGTTCCCTGCTTTATCTGAATACGTATATGGCCCAATTCTAAGAAACAAAAACAATGTTTCCCTAAAAGACCTTATAGAATGGTCGAGCACCTTCGACAGAGCTATTTTAATTTATGTTAGACCTTCCATGGAACACATTATCGGGAACGCCTTTAAATTAGAAACCAAGAAACACAAACCACCAAAACTCGTCCAGGACGTCCAAAACAATATCGAATTCATAGTAAAGAGATACGACGAAGCAATACTACGCATGTCGTTTGCTAAACACGGAATGCGAATCGTCCATTATAATTGGGAGGATGTCCCATTGGAGGTTCTAAAGACATGTGTGGAATCGCGATTGGAATCAATGGAAAATTTGACGTAGTAGAAAATATGATCGGTGCGATGTTGCACCGAGGAACAAACCCTCCAATAACAGAAAAACTTTGTAACGGTTTCTTCACAATCGGACACGTCCGCCTTCCAATCCAAGGCTTGTCACCAAAATATTCCTCTCCGTATAAATACAAAAATCTTGTTGGTGCTTTTGTTGGGGAGATCTTTAATTTTAGGGATCTTCATTGTTGTGCTGAAAGTGATATTCAGGTTCTCATGGAAGGGTTCAGCGAACTCGGAGAAAACTGCTTCAAACAATTTGATGGGTTCTGGTCAGTAGCCATTTACGATAAGAAAACAAAAGAGCTGCATATTTTTACAGATGATTTAGCAAAAAAACCATTGTACATAAGATTCTATCAAGGAGCAGTTTACATCGCATCTGAAATCAAAGCTTTAGCAACGAACAGTCTTCCTAAACCAACAATTGATGAAATTTATATGTCTGGTGCTAGAAAATGGGGATACGTCGTTGACGGAAGAACTCCTTTTAATGAAATAAAAAAAATACCAGCTGGTTTGCACATCATTTTTCCTTTTAAAAAACCGCCTATAGCAAGGCCTCTTCATTTTATAAAACCCTCTTCGAAGTTTCATATATTTAATGGACTAAGAAAAGCAGTTAAAAATCGACTTGTATCGGATGTTCCAGTTTCTTTATTGTTGTCCGGCGGATTGGATAGCACCATCATATTCACAATTATGACAGAATATACAGAAAATTTTACTATTTATCACGTGGACAATGAGGAGGAAGAGTTTCTTAATTATCTTCGAATTCCCCCGGGAGTGTCTGTTAAAAAGCTGTTACTGGGGGAGAATGTTCCAATCCAGGAAATTTTGTTTTGGAACGAAACTCCGGTTGATCTTGGTTCGGTCATTCCTCAATATAGATTATCTCGAGCAATAAAGGAAGACGGGATGCATGTTGCAATATCCGGGGACGGGGCAGATGAACTATTTGGGGGCTATCGCAGAGCATCTGAATACGACTCTCAATGGTCGGACCTATTTCACGAAGTCGTTGAATATCATTTACCAAGATTAGATAAATTGATGATGGCAAATACAGTAGAACTTCGCTCTCCGTTTTTATCGCGATCAGTTATAGAGGGGGCGCTTAGCTTACCTTGGCCAGAAAGGAGAAACAAAGAATACTTAAAACAATTGTTTCAGTATGTTGTTCCTCGGGAGATCCTGGATAGAAAAAAGAAGCCATTAAAAACGAAAGCTATATTAGTAGACAAAGTTTCTCAAAGAGAAAACATGATTTCAACATTTAGGAGAATGCATAATGAATATTGATGACGTAGAAGAAGTCCGTGTAGAAGGGGATGTTCTAAAAGCAATATTTGCAAGGCAAAGAAATCTTATGAACAAATACCATGTTATTGAAGAAAAATCCGGGATTGGTTATGCATTAGTTACTGGTGATTTGTTCGATATAAACAATCAAAAATGGCAATATCTTTGTAAAGACTTTGCTTGGAGAATCACAGAAGAATTAACAGAAGCATGTGAGGCTTATGCAAAAAACGATTTTCACCATGCTAAAGAAGAACTATCCGACGCGCTTCATTTCGCAACGGAGCTTTGCTTAATATGCAAAATTTATCCAGAAGAAATTGGGAAATTTGAAGACTTGTTTAGAGAGCCGTGTGTATGGTGGCAACCAGTTTATCACCTGGGGCTTGCTATGAATTGCTTGAAACTTAAACCCTGGAAACAAACACATGTTTTAACGGACAGTGTAAAATACAAGAATCATGTAATCGATGCATATAGAAAACTTTTAGGTTGCGCGGTATTACTAAAATCCAATAAAGAAGAATTCCCCCTTTATTATTTCAAAAAAGCAGAAGTAAATGCTTTTAGACAAAGATCCAATTATTAGGAGAACAAAATGGGATTCAATATAGGAAATATAGAAAAAGTAGTGCTTATAAGAGAGTCTTTACCGAAAGACTATCACTGCGACTGTAGGTTTTGCCGAAAGTTTGCTGGAACTTTAAAAAGACCGGACGGAACATATTACTCAAAATGGGAACGAAACCGGTACTATGCAAAAATTGCTGCGTCCGCCCATATAGCAAAAACCCCTCTCCATATAGCAAGATGGGCTGTCCAAGAATTTACTAAAAAGGGGGAATGGGTCTTAGATCCAACGATTGGCATCGGAACAACTGCTGTTGAAGCCCTGATCCAACAGCGAAATGCTGCTGGAATGGAAATAGAATATTACGAAAACACGATAAAAAATATCGAATACACAAACTGGTGGGGGATGAAGCACCAAGTAATAGCGGGGGACGCGCGAGAGATCTTAAAAAAACTTCCTAATGTAAGGGAAGTTGATTTAGTCGTTACTAATCCTCCGTATTCTGGAGACGAGGGTCAAAAAGTCCTCCGTGGCAAAAGTGGCAAATACGATAAAAATTTTTCTAATCTGGCATTTCTTGGAGAGTCTACGGAATATTATGAAACAATGTTTAGTATCTATTCTCAATGTAAAAAAATGATGAAAAAGGGCGCATTTTTAGTCATGGGAGTCAAAGATATGGTAAGAGAAAAACGTCCTTATATTCTTCACTTTTTCCTTGGAGAAGTCTTAGAAAAACTGTTCACATATAGATACATGGTCCTCCTTCCACATTACCCCCCAACATTATTCATGAATACTTACAATAAGCGTTTTCCTGAAACAAGAATTCCTGTGTATCAAACAGTCCTGGTGTTCGAAAATGTTTGAAGAAATGAGAGAACAAGTAAGAATGTGTACAATATGCGGGGAAAATTTTCGTGGGATGGGGGCAGTGGGAATCGGAAAAGAACAAGATCCCTCTATATTCTTTATTGGAATGAATCCGTGGGTTCACCCTAATACGGGGGAATTTAGAAATGGTCGAGGATTGACAAAGCTCTTAGAATACTTAAATAGGTGGAGGATAACGAATTGGTTTCTTGATAATGTTATAAAATGTCAAATGCCGGGGAAGTTTAGGCCAGGTAAGAAACATGCAGAAAATTGCAAGCCTTATTTAATGAACCAACTAAAAGCTTTCCCTGATGCAAAAATAATTGTTTTTGGTCAATTTGCAGCAGAATCCATGAACATCCAATATATTCCATGGAATGATAACAAGTATATTGCAACTGTCCCACATTTCTCATCAATCTTTTATCCCAGCGGGCTGGATGAAAAAGAATACTACAAAAGGATGCGAGCTATCGTTAAAGTTAACCAGAAACAACTAAATCTTTTTGGAGGAAGTTATGCGGATCTACACAAGCCCCATGGAAATGATAAAAGAAGTTGAAAGAGACTTGTTTGAAATGGGAACGCGTTACCAGTCTCAAACAGTGCAAGACCAGGCTGTAAAAGACGATCCGAAATATATGACTATTGAATTGGCGGGGTATGGTTACACGCTCCTGGACCATAACGAAGATGAGTTTTTAAAAGCAATGAAATACATCGGTTTTTCCAACGAAAGGATAAACTGGGTGCTTGCGGAAACTTATGAAAGGCTAATTGGAAAAGAACGGAATCCTGGAAAAGCATGGGAAAGAGACAAAGAGTTTTGGGGGAAATTTATAAGGAGGGGTTTGTTTTCCTATTCGTATGCAGAACGATGGAAGCACCAGCTTCCTTATGTGATCAATGAACTAATGTTAAACAGGAACACGCGTCAGGCCATCATGACCATGTATGACCAGCATCAGGATATGCTTAATTGGGGAGGACTGGACCGCGTCCCATGTAGCATTTCTTACCAATTCTTAATTAGAGAAGAAAAACTTGTCTTGATATATAATCAGAGATCATGTGACTTTATAAAATTTTTTCCTGCTGATGCTTATATAACATGTGTTTTATTAAAGTTTGTTGCAGATAAAATAGGAGTTGAACCCGGTCCATTTATTCATTTTCTTGGGTCACTTCATGCGTTTGCCGGGGACCTCGAGGGGAGGAATATATTTTGAACAGATTATCTCAAGATGAATATTTTATGAGAATTGCACGAGTTGCATCACTGCGTGGAAACTGCTACAGAAGACAAGTGGGATGCGTTCTTGTAAATGAACATAATGAGATTCTTGCAACAGGTTACGGAGGTGTCCCACGAGGAGTCCCTCATTGTACGCCCGAGACTTGCCCACGAGCAAATTCTCCTTCTGGTTCAAAAATGATAGATATTTGCCCCGCTGTTCATGCTGAGATGAATGCGATGATCCAGTGTAGAGATATTTGGGCTATAAAAACTGCATATGTCACAACTCAACCATGTTTAACGTGTACAGCAATGTTGATGAACACAGGTTGTATCGGAATCATTTTTGATGAGGACTATGGACTGAATAACGATGCTGCGAAATTATGGCTTTCCGATAAAAAAAGGTGGATAAAAAGATATGCATTATCAAAAGCCGTTGTTTGATGCAAATTCGAATTGGGAACTTCCGACAGAGTTTCCAAATCTTTCAGAAGCAAAAATCATTTCTTTAGATATAGAGACATGCGATCCTGATCTTAAAGAAAAAGGACCTGGTGTAAGGACGAACGGCTATATCATCGGAATAGCTGTTGGTGTACCAGAAGGGGGGAGATGGTATTTTCCTTTCGGTCACGCAGAGGGCGCACAGTTTGATAAAGAAGTTGTCCTTCGTTGGGCCAAAAAAGAACTTTGCCGACCAAACAGTCCCAAGATAGGGGCAAACCTTCTGTATGATATAGATTACCTTTATCATGCAGGAGTTAAAGTAAGTGGACCATTTTACGATGTCCAAGTAGCAGAACCTTTATTAGATGAAAACCGTCTTTCTTACTCTCTCGATTCATTAGCAAAAGACTATCTTGGAGAACAAAAAAATATCCGTATAATAGAAGAAGCATGTCGTGTGAGAGGCATTAAAGGAGACCCAAGGGCCAACTTATGGAGGCTCCCAGCAAAATTCGTAGGTATATATGCAGAGAAGGACGTTGATCTTCCATTAAGAATATTCGAAAAACAACAGAAAAAACTTCAAGAACAAAACTTGACAGAACTATTCTTACTCGAAACAAAACTTATCCCAATGTTACTGGGGATGAGGCAGAACGGGGTAAGAATCAATGTTTTAAAACTCGAGGAGACGATAGAAAAGTTTAAAAAAGAATATTCAACAATGCTAAAAGAGCTAAGGAAGGTCGCTGGTTACCCAATCGATATATGGGCATCGGCATCTATTGCCCGAGCATATGATAAAATCGGAGTTCACTATGAACGAACATTAAAGACAAACCAGCCCTCTATAACAAAACCGTGGTTAGAAGGTCAGAAGGACCCTGTTTCAAGAATGATTATTGAGTGTCGAAAGCTTGATAAGTTTATAGGAACATTTCTTGAGGGCCAGATAAAAAACGCACTTGTAAAAGGAAGAATACATTGCCAATTTAATCAACTGAAATCGGATAATACAGGAACTGTCACAGGAAGATTTAGTGCCACGAATCCAAATCTTCAATTTATTCCTTCAAGAGACCCAATATTAGGGCCGCTCTGCCGCTCGTTGTTTATTCCAGATGACGGATGCTTTTGGGGGAGGGCAGACTATTCTCAAATAGAAATACGCATTTTGGCTCACTATGCTATGGGGGATAAGTCTGATCTTCTTAGAGAAAAGTATATCAATGACCCAAAAGTCGATTACCATCAGTGGTGTGCTGATGAGGCAGGTGTGAGTAGAAAAATGGCCAAAACGATAAATTTCGGAATTATTTATGGAATGAGGGAAAGAAAACTGGCGGAAAAGCTAAATATCCGCGTATCCCAAGCAAAAAGCTTTTTAGATATGTATTTTAAGGAACTCCCCTTTATCCAACAAACACTTGATATTGCTTCTCGCGTTGCTCAGAATCGTGGATACGTAAAGACATTTCTTGGAAGAAGGAGACGATTTAATCTTTGGCAACCTGCTGACTGGGAGTTATCCAAGAGGATTAGTCCTCTCCCCGATAAGGAAGAAATGATTCGCATTGTTGAAAAAGAAATAAAGTATACAGCAAGGGGGGACAAGATTCCTAATCACGGCGTCAAACGAGCCCATACTTACAAAGCTTTCAATGCAGTTGACCAGGGAACTGCTGCAGATCTTATGAAGAAAGCAATGGTAGATATATGGGAATCAGGCGTATGCGATGTATTAGGATTTCCACTTTTAACTATTCACGATGAATTAGATTGGTCCGTCCCCGACAACAAAAAAGCAAAAACCACTTTTAAAGAAATGGTAGACATTGCTGAAAAAGCTCTCCCTCTTAAAGTTCCTGTAATAGTCGATACAGAAACAGGGAAAAGCTGGGGGGAGTTAGAATAATGGGAAGCGAGAATGGTTTAAAAAAGACCCTATACAGAAAACTCCGGGGACTGTGGATTCCGACAGATATTGAAAGCCCCTGCTCCCCGGGGGTTCCTGATATTTACTATACCAACCGTGTTTATAAAAGAATGGGGTGGGTTGAATTAAAATACATTCATCGGTGGCCCATAAATTCACAACGTATACTAAAGGTTGAACACTTCACCCCTCAACAGAAGAACTGGATTCGATTGAATCACAAAGCAGGAGCACGAGTTTTTTTAATGATTCAAGTTGGTAAAGATTATCTTATTTTTGATGGAGAAACCGCTCAAAATGTCGGTGCCATGAACAAACATGAAATGTTCGTGATGGCCCTGAAAAGCTGGTCAAATAGAATAAATTCTCAAGAACTAATAAAAATTTTTTAAATAATTTTAATAACTTATGGTTTCAATGAGACGCGTTTTAAGCCTGATGATTTTCCATCAATACCATTATATTCACTACGTTATCTACAAAATGAGGTATGATGAGAGGAACCGTTGTCAAATGATTGCGCCGAAAGGCTTTCGCCCTGTCGGCTAAGGAACCCACCCAAGGCAAAGTGCGATGGTATGAAAAGATCTTCAAAACCAAAAATGAAGATGGAGAAGATGTGGAAAAGAAAGTACGCCGGGGCACCTACTACCTGGAAGGCTACCGGAGGGTGTACCAAAACCTGAAAAGGAAACATAAACATGGCAAATCTATTTACCATTGGTTCAAGTACTGCCCGGATTGCGGCATTCGACTGTGAGGAAGAAATGATTGAAAGAGGAATCGTGTGCTGCGCCGATCTGCACCTGCGACCGGACAAGCCCGCTTGCAGGGCCGAGAGCCTGGAGGACTGGATAAGTCTTCAAATAGACAAACTGTCTTACATTTTGGACTTTGCCTATGAGCATGATGCCGAAGTGGTGATTGCCGGGGACATCTGTCACCG
>Ga0172377_10008045_pt1 | contig 10822 bp, 9 predicted proteins | sample Pumphouse3metaG_FD_119749 | JGI IMG/M metagenome (GOLD analysis project Ga0172377, IMG submission 119749) | Leachate microbial communities from a municipal landfill in Southern Ontario, Canada - Pumphouse #3 metaG | ecosystem: Engineered > Solid waste > Landfill > Unclassified | place: Canada... | reverse complement strand
AATTTAATTTGTTAATTAAATTATCTTTATTAGCTTTTTTATATTTACTAAAATAATCTTTTTCATTAATAATTAAATCTAATTCATTAATTAATTTGTTAATTTTACCATTAACTGAAATAATATTATAATTAGTAATATAATTCTCTAAACAATTAATTATTTCTATATCATTTATTTCTATTTTATCAATAGTGTAATCTATGGAATACTCTCCTCTTTCTTTAAAATTATGAGTTGTACTTTTACCTGTATTAAAAAAATTAATTAATTTATGTTCTGTATTTAAAGAAAGAATTAAACAATTTTTACCTGGTCTTAAATAAGGTAAATCATCAATAACTCCTTTTCTATAATATTGATATACTTGTTTGTCTTTTTTTGTAACATTTTGAGTATAGCCATATATTGATCTAAATACTTTTTGATATAAATAAGATGAATGTTTTATATTATTATTAAATATAAATTTATATTTTATATAATTACTTAGTATTTTATTCATATGGACACCCCATACTTCCTGTATTGATTATTTGTTATAATACAAATGTTTGTTATGTATATATATATATATATATAGTTTATTATTATTATTATTATTATTATACGTAATAAAATAAATTAACTATAATTATTATGTATAACCTTATTATAAACATATCTATAAAACGTTTAATAAAAAATTTAAAAAATAGTTTCTCAATACAGGAACTTAAGGGTGTCAGTATAAAAAAATAGAAAAAAGAAGAATATATTATTTTATCTTCTTCCAGCTGTTGAATATCTACTCTTATAACCTATATATTTCTTTCTGATCTTTGCATCAGCAGTATTTTCAGGTTCATCATTTACTTGTTCTCTCATTACTTCTCTTTCAGCAACAGGAACATTACCTGAATTAATTAAGATAATATCATCAACAGATATAACCTTCTTATAAGGTATACTATGTTCTGTCATTATCTTTTTAGCTTCTTTTTTAGAGTTTACTTTTAATGGTTGAGTTGTAATTGTTTCAATTATACCTGCTTCTAAATTAACAACTAAATCATAAACCTTACCTCTATAAGTAGCATTTGTTTCGTATAAATCCATACCGAAAAGTTTTGATATTCTCATTGTCATGTTTAATCTTTCCTCCAAACATATTAAATATTATTTAAGTATACTAAAAGGTTATACAAAGAGTTTATATATATTTCTATTTAGATTAATAAATTTTAAAATCAATAAAGTTAACTATTTAAACCAAAAAATAGTGAATACAGGAAGTGTGGGGGTATAAATACTATTTTTTCATATTATCTAAAGGATTTGTTATTTCTTTTAGCTTATTTGTATTAACTTTAGTGTATATTTGAGTGGTATTAAGGTTAGCATGTCCTAAAAGTTGTTGTATATACCTAATATTTACATCATTTTCAAGTAAACTTGTAGCAAATGAATGCCTTAGCTTATGTGGGCTAATCTTTTTATTAATTCCTGCTTTAGTTGCAGATATTTTTAAAAATTTCTGAATTGTATCAACAGATAAAGCATTTCCACTATCTGAACAGAATAAATATTCTGATTTAACTTTTTTATCTCTTTCTTCTAGATATTTTTTATAATCAACAACCCATTTTTTAGAAAGTATAATTATTCTATCTTTATTTCCTTTTCCTGCAAGCACATTACCTGTAAACTCATCAAAATTAAGATCATTAATCTTCATATTAACACACTCAGAAACTCTAACTCCTGTTGAAAACATAAATTCTATAATTAATTTATTTCTATAGTTTGATGTATTTTCAATTAAATCAACAATTTCTTTAGAAGTTAAAACTACTGGAATTTTATTAGCTTTCTTTGGTAATTTTATATCTATTATTAGATTCTGTTTTAAGAATTCTTTATAAAAATGTTTAATTGCAGAAAGTACAAGATTCATTGTGGCTGAACCAGATTTCTTTTCTTGTTTTAGATAAGATAGAAAAGAAACAATATCGTCTGAATTGATCTCTTTTAAATCTTTTTTTATAAATTCAGAAAACATATTTAAATAAATTAGATAAGTTTCAATTGTTTTTGAACTATATCCTACAATATTTAACTCATTTTCAAACTTTTTAAGAAGCTCTTTGTTTTTTTCATCTATCATATTATAAAAAATGAAAGAAGTTATTAAAAAGAGAACAGATTATGCCGAAACAACACTTATGTATAACTTTATAATATAAAATATATCCTTTTATTTGCTTTATATTCTAAACCGAGTTATGAATGTATTGTCTGTAAAATAAGAATATAAGCTATTTAAGGGACAAAACCGATAGCCTTTATAAACATAATGACCTTTATTACTATTACTTTTTTTAAAAAGAAAATTTGTAATAGGGTTTATCAATGGCAACAAAACAAATACTAAACAGAAAAGAAGAAAAGCTTGATTACAATATTTACAAAATAAAATTAGCTATTCTTAAAGCACTTGACGCTATTGAAAATCCAGATATTGATTTGGCAGATTATTTAACTAAGAAAATTGATGTTAAGTTAACAGAGGAGTTTTTTGATAAAAAAAAGTGTCCAACAATTGATGAGATTCAAGACACTATTGAAGATATATTAATTAAAGAAGGATTAACTAAATTAGTTAAAGCATATGTAATTTATAGAAAACAACATGATGATTTTAGAAATATATCAAAATTAATAGATAGTACTAACGCTGTTGAGAGTTACATTAATATCTCAGACTGGCAAGTTAAAGAAAATAGTAACATGGATTACTCTTTGCAAGGATTAAATAATTATTTATCAACTAAAATCATATCAGATTATTGGATTAAAAAAATATACCCTTCTGAAATTAAAGAAGCACATGAGAAAAGACAATTACATGTTCATGATCTTAATACACTTGGATCATATTGTGTTGGTTGGGATCTTCAATCAGTTTTACAGACTGGTTTTAAAGGGTCTCCTGGTAAAGTAGTAGCCTCTCCAGCAAAGCATTTAGATACAGCTTTAGGACAAATTGTTAATTTTATATATACTCTTCAAGGAGAATCAGCAGGTGCTCAAGCTTTTAGTAATTTTGATACACTCCTTGCCCCATTTATAAGGTACGACAATCTTAATTACAAAGAAGTTAGAGCCTCTCTAGAGAAATTTATATATAATATGAATGTGCCTACTAGAACTGGATTTCAGTGTATGTCAGAAGATACAGAAATTTTAACTGAAAATGGATGGCTTACACACACTGATTTAAAGGTCGGAGATATAATTAAAACATTTAATATTAGTACAGGTAAAATAGAAGACCTGCCTATTAAAAAATTATTTGTAAAAGAATATAAAGGAAAAATGTATAATTTAAAGAATAGAATACAAGATCAATTAATTTCTCCTAAACACAGAGTTGTAAGACAAATATTTAATACAAAAAATAAATTTGTTTTAGAAGAAATTGAAAAAGTTAAAGAATATAAATCAGATATAGTTATTCCAATTGCTGCAGATTCTAATTATAAAGAAATAAATTGGAGTGATGAAAAAATTAAATTAGTTGCTTGGATTATTGCTGAAGGAAATTCAGAACAGCCTTATCATAAAAATAAAAATTCAAGAAACATAAAAATATACCAATCAGAAATTAAAAATAATAAAAAATATAAAGAAATAAAATCTTTATTAGAACATTTTAAACTTAAATATTGGGAAAGTAAACACGTTGGGTTAGGTCAACCAGTAAATCACATTAAAATAAATACCGAAGGTTCAAGAATAATTCATTCTTGGTTTAACGATGAGAGTAATATTAAATTTATTCCTGTTGAATTATTTAAAGCAAGTTCAAGACAAGCTAAATTATTTTTAGAAACTTATAATAAAGGCGATGGAACTGATGAATTTAAGATATCAACAACATCTATTGAGATTCTTTATGGTTTACAGCATATGTGCGTTCTTGCTGGTTATGGGTTTACTACTCTTGTAAGAAAACCAACAATTGGCACTAAACCAATTTTTGTTTTAAGAATTATACAACATAAAGACACTACAATAACTCAAATTAAAAAAGTCGATTATAAAGGAATAATCTGGTGTCCAAACACAGATAACGAAACAGTAATTGCTAAAAGAAATGGAAAAGTTTTTATTACAGGTAACACTCCATTTTCGAATATCACTTTAGATTTAACAATTCCTTCTACATTTAAAGATACACCGGTTATTATTGGAGGAAAGCCACAAGATAAAACTTATGGAGAATTCCAAGAAGAAATGGATATTTTTAATATGGCTTTACTTGATGTAATGTTAGAAGGAGACGCTATTGGAAACATGTTTTCTTTTCCAATACCTACAATTAATGTTACTAAAGATTTCAAATGGGATACACCTCTAGCAGATAAATTAATTGATTTAACTATAAAATATGGAACACCTTACTTTGCAAATTTTGTTAATTCTGATATGAAACCAGAAGATGCTAGAAGTATGTGTTGTAGACTTAGATTAGATAATAGAGAGTTACAAAAAAGAGGTGGCGGACTATTTGGTTCTAACCCTTTAACTGGTTCAATTGGGGTTGTAACTATTAATCTTGCACAGATTGGTTATCTTTCTAAAACAGAAGAAGAATATTTTGAAACATTAGGGCATTTAATGGATTTAGCTAAAAAATCTTTAGATATTAAAAGAAAAATTGTTGAAAAATATACAGATGATGGATTATATCCTTATTCTAAATTTAATTTAAAGAGTATAAAAGAAAGATTTGGAACTTATTGGAAGAATCATTTTTCTACAATTGGTTTACTTGGAATGAATGAATCTGCTGTAAATTTCTTAGGAGAAGGAATATATACAGAAAAAGGATTGGCTTTTGCAAACAAAGTAATGGATTTTATGAGAGAAAAAATTCAAAAATACCAAGAAGAGACTGGAGCACTTTACAATCTTGAAGCAACACCAGGAGAAGGAACCACTTATAGATTTGCAAGCTACGATAAACAAAAATATCCTTCTATTATTGTTGCTAATGAAGACAAATTTAAGAATAATGGAGCACAACCATACTATACAAATTCAACACAGTTGCCTGTAAATTATACAAGTGATATTTTTGAGGTTTTAGAATTACAAGACGATTTACAATGTAAATATACAGGAGGAACTGTTATTCATATTTTTATTGGAGAACACAAACCTTCAAGAGAAGCAATTAAGTTATTGATACAAAAGATTTCAAACAATTATAAACTACCTTATTTTACATTTACACCAACATTTTCTGTTTGTCCAAAACACGGTTATATTTTTGGAGAACATGAATTTTGTCCTTTGTGTGATAAAGAGATTGGATATAAAGAAGAATAAAAAAGGAGATGTATAAAAATGGATGAAGAATTAAAAAATAAAAGACAAAAATGCGAGATATATTCTAGAGTTGTAGGATATGTTAGAAGAATAGATGCTTGGAATTATGGAAAGCAAGCAGAATTTCATGATAGAAAATTATTTTCTGTTCCTGAAAACAAATAAAAGGAAAAATGTTTTATGGCTTTAAGAATTGGCGCAATTGAAAAGTTTAGTACAATAGATTATCCAGATAAAATTGCGTGTGTTATTTTTCTTAAAGGTTGTAATTTTTTTTGCGGTTTTTGTTATAATAAACAACTAGTTATTCCTGAACTATTAGATTCAAAACCAGATTTAGAAGAACAAGAAATACACGATTTCTTGGACAAACGAAAAGGACTTCTTGACGCCGTTGTCATTACCGGCGGAGAACCAACAATTTTTGGTAAAGATTTAATTGAATTTATTAAAAAAATAAAAGAGAAGGGTTTTTTAGTTAAATTAGACACTAACGGCTCTAATCCTTTGATTTTAAAAGAAATTATTGACAACAACTTAGTAGATTATGTTGCAATGGATTTAAAGGATGTTTTTGAAAATTATAGTAATTACACAAAAGTTCCTTTTGAAAACATAAAAGAATCATTTAAAATATTAAAAGAAACAAAAATACCTCACGAGTTTAGAATTACAACGCACCCTGATTTAACAATTGAAAATTTTAACAAAATAATAGAACAGGCAAAGAACGAAAAAATATTTGTTCAAGATTTCATGAATACTAACACAATAAAACTATATAAAGATTATAAAACAATATATTCTTTACTTTCAAAATCTAATGAGAATTATATTTTAAGATAAAATGTGAACAATTATGGTTTTTGTAAACACTCTAAAAAAACAGAACGGAGAAACAGAAGAATTCTCAAAAGAAAAAGTTGCAATAATGTTATTTGAAAATTTGTGTAATCTTGGCGAACCAAATTTAAATTTAGCAGAGAAACTTGCATTTTTAATTTGCGATAAAGTTAATGCGAAGTTTTCAAAAGAAATCCCTCAAGAAAAACTTGACGAAATTATAAAAGAAACGCTTCATCAAGAGAATCAAAAAGAATTGTTACAAGCTTATATTTTTAAGAAGAATAAACCTGAAGCCACTCAAGCAGATAGTGAATTAAAAGATTTAATTTTAAAACAAATATTAAATATAGATGGGTCTGATTCTCTTTCAACTAAATTAATAAATATTCAATCACACATCAACAAGCTTCAAAACAACCAACACGAAAAAATTAACAAAAAAGTTTTTGAGTATTTAAGAGATGGAACATTTTACCCTAGTTCTACTTTTCTAAGAGAGATTTCTTTAAATCAGCAATTGTTGTCAAGTTATTCTTTTAAGGTAGCCGACACAATTGAAAGCATTTTTGATGCTTTATCTCAATCCAGTATTGTTCAAAAATACGGTTCTTCAATCTCAATTGATTTATCTAAAGTAAGATCGGAAAAAGAGAAAGTAAAATCAATAAATAGAAATGCTTGTGGACCAATAAGAATTATTGATTTATTTATTTCTGCAAAATCTATGATTGGATATAATGTTAACGCCTCTAACAATTTATATTGCATTTCAATTGAACATCCAGACTTTGTTTCATTTTTAAATTATTCCAGTATAAAAAACACAGATAATTTTGCAATCTTAATCCCTGATAGATTTATGAAAGCATTAAACGAGAATGCAGATTATACAATAGATATAACTTCTGAAAAACAAATAAAAATTTCGCCATTATCTTTAATAGATCTAATTTCTTCAAAGATAATTACTGGAGAAAACATAAATTTAATATTTACAGACACAATAAACAAAAAAAATCCTTTTCTTGACAATTACAAGAAATTTGCAATATCTTCTGTAGGCTTACAACCAGTCTTTGAAAATAATTCTTTTGTAAGTGGAGTTATTGATGTATCTAAGTTTGTTAATCTTTTAGGTGAGACAAAAACGTTTGACTGGTCAAAATTAAAAGCAGTAATTTGGGACACTATGGAGTTTTTAGATAATTCAATTGATTTGTCAAAGACTATTAACGATAAATATATTCAAGAACTAAAAGAAACAAGATCAATCTATCTTTCAATTACAGGGTTTTATACACTTTTAACAAAGCTTGAAATTCCTTATAATAGTGATGATGCAATATATTTTGCAGATTCTTTATCTGATTATATAAATTACTATTCAAAACTAAAATCAACAGAGCTTGCTAAAGAAAGAGGCCCATTTTTAAAGTTTATAAAAAGTAAATATGAGTTGCCAAATTTTACTTTTGAAAAAACACCTGTTCAAAAGACTTTATTTTCAAACGATTTAACTAAATCTAAAAAGTTAATAAAGAACATGCCGACAGTTGATTGGAATGAACTTAGAAACAACATTAAGAAATATGGTTTAAGAAATTCTACCACTTTTTCTATAATCTTTTCTGATTTTTATTCAATCGCTAACGAGTGTAGTAATGGAATTGATCCAATTATAAACTATAAACCAACAATTTGGGTTAGTGGACATAAGTTTGATAAAATAAATAAAGAACTAAACGCAAAAGTTGCAGATTTAAAAACAAGTTGGTCTAATAAAGAGATAGAGTCTTCAATTCCAGAAAGTTTAAAAACAACATACCCTTTAGCTAAAAACATCTCACCACAATTTTACATAAGACTTCAATCAGTTTTTGAAAAGAACATAGACGGCTTAGCAAATATTAAAGTTTATTTTAGTGACAACACAAGTATTCAAGATGTAAAAAATATAATTATAGAAACACACAAGATTGGAAACACTTTGTTTATTCCTGAGAAATTAAACGGGACAGACAAAGATTTCAATTCTGAAAATAAAAAAGGATTAATGAGTATATAAAAGGAGATGAAAATATGCCGCATAGTAGAAATATAATAAAAAGACCAGCAAATAAAAAGGTTGCTACATCCATTGCAGGAGACAAACCCAAACCAAGAATTGATTCAAACTTATTACAAAAGTTAAGAGAAGTAAGTGGTGCTTTATCAAAATCTTCAAAAAGCAATTCAAACGGTAGTAAAAAAACAGAAACTCAAGCACAACAAAGAAAAAAAGCAATTATTACTTCTAAAAAAAAACAAGAAATCAAAAAGCAGAAGCGCGAAAACAGATAAAGAGAACAAAAAAGATAATAATGGAATAAAAATGAATGATACAATAGAAAACAAAATAGAAAAAATAAAACCGTTCTTTGAGCAACTTACTTTCTTTTTTATATTTTTAATTGTGTTCATTGTTTTAGATATATTAAACGGCACACCACCAATTGCAAAATATACAATAACTGTTTTATTTACTGGTTGGTCAATAAGTCTAATTATTCAAGAACTATATCTTTATAATATATTTAAACCAATAATCCTTGGAAAGACCTGGGAAAAGCTTGCAAAAAGAAATTTGAAGAAAAAGTAATTAGATTTTTATCTAATTGCATAATCTTTTTTCTTTTTTGTTTTTTTATTGTCACGAAAAATGACAACAAAAACTATTTTTTTGTCACGAAAAATGACAACCTTTAAAAATGGTTTTATCTATAAATATATTGATAATTATGAATTATTTTAATTTATTAGAACTTGTTAAAGATCAAAAGAGCTATTTTGAGTTTTTTTTAAAAAATAACAAAAACATCGCAAGAGATATTGATTTTAAAAAATACATAGACTCAAAAGAAATAATTGTAATTACTGGTTCAAGAAGATCAGGAAAGTCTTATCTATTATTACAATTTAAAGAAAAATTAAATTCAGGAGCTTATATTAATTTTGAAGATGATAGATTTCTAAATTTTAAAGAAGAGGATTTTGATAATTTATTAAAAGCAATATATGAAGTTTATGGAGAAGATACAAATGTTTTCTTTTTTGATGAAATTCAAAATATTAAGTCTTGGGAAATGTTTGTAAGAAGATTATATAATTATAAATACAAGGTGTTTGTAACTGGTTCAAATGCAAACTTACTATCTTCAGAACTTGGTACAAAACTCACAGGCAGACATCTAGATTTAACTTTATTGCCTTTTTCTTTTATAGAGTATTTGGGATATTACAATATAGAATATAATAAAAATTATAATTTAAAAGAAAAATCAAAGATATTAAGATTTTTTGATAAATTTCTGTTAGATGGATCGTATCCTCAATTTTTAGAAGAAAATAATACCGAAATTATAAGACACATTTATACAGATGCAATCTATAAAGACTTACAGCCAAGATACTCTATAGAAAATATAAATGATTTAAAAGAAACATTATTGTATTTATCTTCTTCTTTGGCTTCTCCAATAAGTTATAATAATATTTCTAAAGCTTTAAAGATTAAATCACACAACACCGTAAAAAAATATATTCAATCATTAGAGTCTGTTTATTTAATATTTTTAATAAATAAATATTCTGAATCCAACATTAATTTATTAAAATCTTATAAAAAAGTATATTTCATAGATAACGGTTTAAGAAATATATTAACCTTTCAAAGATATCAAAATAAAGGACAATTACTTGAAAATTTAGTTTTTTTAGAACTTGTAAGAACCGGAAAAGAAATAATGTATTTTAATAATAACAATTCTGAATGTGACTTTATAATTAAATCTAAATCTTTTGACGCAATTCAAGTTTGTTTTGATTTTAATGAAAAAAATAAAGAGCGAGAGATTAATGGTTTATTGTCAGCCATGAATTTTTTTAAATTAACTACAGGTTACATATTAACTTATGATCAAGAAGATGAATTAAAAATTGATAATAAAACAATTAAAATCAAACCTGTGTGGAAATGGTTATTAGAAAAACATTAGATTATCTAATTGCATAATCTTTCTCCTTTTCTTCTTTAGTTTCTTTTTTTGATTTGAATTTTTCAATTGCTTTCAAAAATGCATCTTTTGTTACAATTGGTTTTTTGTTATCTAGTTTATTATCTTTTTCTATATCTTCTATAATTAATCTAATCTTTGTAAGTCCCGCTTCTCTACAAACCGCTTCAATCTCCGCTCCTGAAAAGCCATCTGTTAATTTTGCAAAATCTTTTGCGTTTGTTTTTTTATCTACAGTCATCTTTGAAAGATAGACTTCAAAAATCTTTTCTCTTGTCAAGTCGTCAGGCAAAGGAACTAACAGAAGTTTTTCAAATCTTCCTGGGCGTAAAAACGCAGGGTCAATCAAGTCAGGTCTGTTTGTCGCTCCAATTATAACAATATCTTTAAGATTAGAAACGCCATCAATTTCTGTTAATAATTGAGCAATAACATTGTTCTTTGCATCATTTGTTTCCATTCCTGTTCTATTACTTGTTATTGAATCTATCTCATCAATAAAAACAATACTTGGCGCAAGCTGTCTTGCTTTCTTAAAAATATCTCTT
>Ga0172377_10008043_pt1 | contig 10826 bp, 3 predicted proteins | sample Pumphouse3metaG_FD_119749 | JGI IMG/M metagenome (GOLD analysis project Ga0172377, IMG submission 119749) | Leachate microbial communities from a municipal landfill in Southern Ontario, Canada - Pumphouse #3 metaG | ecosystem: Engineered > Solid waste > Landfill > Unclassified | place: Canada... | reverse complement strand
GCAGCCCTCGAACGAATATCCCGCATTTTACGGCAAAAGACTTCTGATGATCTCGGACGAAACTGATATTCACGGAAATATTTATGAGCTTGAAGATAACGGTTCGCAAAAACTGATCTATCATTCGGTCGGCGCGGAAAAAAGCCCGTTTTTAAACGGGTCCGATTTGTATTTCACTTCCGGCGGGAAGCTCGGCATGGTAAAAAGATCAGGGAAAAAGCCTTCATTCACAGGTTCAGATATAGGAGAAAAAGCCCTGCTGTCAGTCAGGGATCTTATCTATTCGGCTTCAGGCGACATTTACGGTTTTTCAAACATTTATGTTTCCAGACTGGAGAACGGAAAATTATCCGAAGCGGTACAGGCTACATTCGGTACAAAGATCATAACAGGGTTGAGCGCTCCGCCTGACGGCTCTTATATTGTCTATTCCGCAATAACCGGCGATACCAACGGCGACCTGCTGCTCGATATAAAAGACAATTCGGTACTCTACAGGATCGATAAGGACGGGGAATACTATTCCGACCCGATGCAGCTGACCCCGGAATCATATTCGTCTAAAGATCCTGCGGTCACGCCCGAAGGCAGAATTTATTTTATCTCGGACAGAATGGGCAGCAGCGACATTTGGTCGTGCGGGAACGAAGGAATAATCCCCGACCTCAAGGATTTTACCGCACAGGCTGAACTTTCGGAGAGGCTTTTTGACGAATATACGGCGAAATCGGCACTTTCCACAATAACAGGTTCTACCGGTACACAGTACTCAGAACTTCTGAGCAGCGCGCTTCTGTCATACAACAGGACGATCTCATTCCAAACCGGAAGTGTCGAGGCCCGCGCTGAAGTATATTTCAGGATAGCGGAGATATATGAGATCCAGAAAAAATATGCTCAGGCCGAATCAATATACAGGATCATCATCAGCAGGTATGCCGGCGACGAGATCATATCGTCTCAGGCTGAAATAAAAAGGATCAGCGTCGAATTAAAGAGAAGAAACATCCCCGAAAATGTTTACGGATACGAGATAGACGAATATATCAGATACTTAAATTCGCTTGCAGAAAAGTACAAGTCGAAAGACGCTCTGAACAGCATTTATCTAAAGATCGGGCGGATATATTTCTTTCTCGGGAGATACACAACGGCGGGAAGTTATTTTTTGAGGTGCAGAACGAATGCGGACGGTACAGATGATCCTGAAAGCCTGTTCAGTCATTCACTTTCGACTTTGGGTGAAGGTAATGCGGCTGCTTCGGAAAGCATGCTTGACATATCCGTCAGGCAGGCAGAAAGCCCTGAAGACCGTGAAAGGTATATAAGTTCGTACTTCGAATTATCCGAGCAGACTGGTACGATAAGGAACAGGATCTACAACATAATCACGAATGAAAGTATCTCTGACGAGATCAGATCTTACGCCGGTCTAAAGGACGGTGATATGAAGGCGAACTTCGGGGATAGAGCTTCGGCCTACCGGGAAGTAAAAAAATATTATGTTAAAAAGCCCGATAATGTTACTCTGAAGAGATTTTCCGCCCGGGCAGATCTGAAACTTTCTGAAATTCTGGCAGAAAACGGTTATGAGGACGAATCGGAAGGACTTCTTAAATATATGACGGACAGTTACAGAGGGATCGACTATGACCTCTATTCGATAGCAGCAGGAATAAAACTCTCAGAAATATATCTGGAACGCGCCGAAAAATTCACATCCCGCAAGCTTTACGACAACGCACTTCTAACCTATACATCCGCTTATGAACTGGACAGCAGGAACGCAAAGATCATCAGAGGTATAGCTGACTCGTATTCAAACCTCAATAAAACGGATGAAGCGGTCAGGTTCTTTTCAAACCTGTACAGCAGGAACACAAGCGATCCGTACCTGAATTATGCGATGGGTTACTCCTACTCGCTCAAAGGTGCTGTAAAAAGGGACTTGACCGAAGCGGTGGATTACCTGAACAGGGCACTTGAACTCGACAGCGGCCTTAAGTACGCTTATCTGACACTATCATTCTGCCACGAAGCTCTTCATCTGATCGTGCTCCGGGAGGAATCGGAAGATGATGACAGGAACTTTTTTCTAAAAACGCTGGACTACATAACGGGACCGTTCAAATTTATTCTTGAAACAGTCAATATTATCGAAGATACAGATACGGACCATACGGAGACCGCTATATCCCTGCTGGGAAAAGGCCTTATCCTCTGTCAGAAAGAAAGCGACAGGGAACTTGAGATGAAAATGAAGCTCAATCTGGCGAACAATTATTATAATATGGGTGAATATGCCAGAAAACAGGCTCTTTTCTATTATCTGGAAGTCATAAACGGCGGATATGAATTTTCATCCTCTCTGCAGAAAGCGATGATCTATGAAAGGACTGGGCACTGCATGTTCACCGCCGATGATGAAGCTGCTGTCGAATATTATGACAAAGCGCTTGAGATATACAAAAATATCAACGACAGGAAAGGCGAACTGAGGGTATCGATGAGAACGGCGCTTCTTTATCTCACTAAAGAGGATAAGGAGGGCGACATGATCGGCGGGGACGAAGCTTTCAGCAGATATTCCGAGATAATTCTCAAGCTGAAAAGCGAGGACAATCCTGAGGCGGTCAGCCTGATCAAGAGGAACAGCGCCTTCGCAAAACTTGTCGATCAGGAATATGCAGCCTCAGCGGGGATCATTGATGAAATATTTGACAATGAACCGGATTTTACTGACGAAAGAACTAAAAATAATATGATTGTTCTGAATTTTCTTGGGCTTGATATCCCGGTATGGAAGCTGGATCTTGTCATAGGATCGCAGTATTCGGAAGGGTTTGAAGGAACTGACGAGCTGGCACTTTTATACGCCATGCAGGCGTCGAACTATCATTTCATAAAAGACTTCAACAAAGTCTCCGAATACCTCAAAAATAAAGCCGAAGTGTTCAGAAAAAAGGGAAACAGGCTCGCTTTAAGTCTGATAGAGAACAGGCTGGGTATAGTTGAATATTACAGAAAGAACTGGAAAGAGAGCGTAAAGAGGTTCGAAAATTCAAAAGAAGCCTGTCTCGAACTCGAGCTCTACGGCGCAGCACTGGAGAACGAGAACAATATCCTGAAGGCTATGCTGAGCGGATCACGAATAATGAAATTATCCGATCTGCATGCCGCTGCGGCCGATACTATGGTTCTTTCGGTCTCAAAAACAGCCTCGGATGTTTTCAGCAGAGCGGAGAATTTGAACCTTAAAGGAGCCATCAACTACTCGCTGTTCAAAACTCTGGTCACGGGACAGCCTGCAGAAAAATATCAGGCTTTCAAATATCTTGACAGATCAATAAGGGACCTGACGGCGGCCGACTCTGTCATATCAGCCGTAAAAAGATCGTCAGAACAAAAGAACAGCATCTCAGCTGCGATACTGTTCAACCTTTCAGCGGCTCTGAGTGAAAGCGGCGACCTTGAGCGCTCTATTAAGGTTTTTGAGAACGGAAAGGCATTTTCAGACCTCACCCGCGACAAGCTCCTGAAATGGAGATATCTGCTGAGGGCGGGGGACGTAGCACAGGAGCCTGGTCAAAAGCTCGAATACTGGACAGAGTCGGAAAAAATTCTCTCGGAATACCTTCCCTCTACGGCGGATTATGAGCTTATCACCGGCTGGAGAGAAGACATCAGACCGCTTTATGACAGGCTGATATCGTGGTATTTAAAAAACAACGACCCGTTCACCGCTATGAACTACGCCGAAAGGTACAAAAGCAGGATACTACTCAATTATTACTCCAGCAGGTATATCGACTATAAAGAACAGCTCCACCAGATACATATTAAAAAGATAAGGTTCAACAACGAGGAGATAATCCGTTACAGGCAGAACGCGGAAATAATGAGGAATAAAGATCCCGAAAAGTATGCAAACACTATTGAAGAATACGAAAAGCAGGCTGATTTTTATGAAAAAGAGCTTGATGAGATATTCAGCCAGATAAAAAGATCGAACGATGAGAGGCTGCTTCAGTTCGTCAGCATAGAGGACATAGACGAAGTGGCTCTTGATGAGATAACGGGGGAATACAAAGCAGTTCTGAGCGTTTACTCAATGCCTGACAGAGACCTTTATTTTCTGAGGAGCGCTGAATATACGAAGTTTGCGGAAACAGCGTCCGGTGAGCCTGAAAAGATCTATGAGGTTTTCTCAAATGAGCTTGAAGAGACAGAACACCTGTTCATAATACCGGATCCTGACAGCGGTTCGTTCGCGGGTCATTCAATGAACTCGGAATATATTCCTGATCACCTTATAGTGACTCTTATTCCTACCGTCAGGAGCTTAAAGACCGTAACGGAGAACGCTAATATCAACTATTCCGAGTTCAAGAAGGCATCGGAGATAAATATTAATAGCGAAGACATGGCTCCCGCATTCGAGAATGGCGGTATCATTTACTTTGACGGACCTGCCGGGTCGGGCGCAGTGAACGCGCTTGAAAAAACACTGTCGTTCGGTGGCAACACTTTCAGGGTTAAAGATGTCCTGAAGTACAAGATACCCGCCTACGCTGTTCTAACCGGCGATAACGGAAAGGACTGTATGGAAAACATTATCATGGCCAACAGCATGATCTTCGCAGGAGTGCAGACGGTCATAATGTGCCCGGACAGTACGGCCGTGCTGGCTGAAAAACTTCGGACTGAGACAGCGGAAAAGAGCATCGCCGCGATCATTAAGGAGAGCAGGATAGGATGCACTGTATTCGGACTTTCGGGAATGAACAAGGAAGAGCAGAGGGAATTCGCCTCATCCAACCTCAGAAGTTCACTTATGGACGCAGTGAGATATTACAACAGCAGGGTCTATGAAAAAGCGGCTGTACATTTCATACAGGCTCTCGCGATGGCAAGAAATGTGGGCGACAAACAGGAATTGAACATACTCAAAACGCTCATAAGTTCCCTTTCAAAGATCAAAGACTATAAAAGGGCTGTAAGTTACGGACTTGAGCTTATAAAATACGCCGAAAAGAATTCACTGGATAAAGAGAAGATACTGGCTTACGATTCGGTGTCGAAGGATCATTTTAGGAATAAGGATTACGACAAAAGTATCGAGTTCCAGAATATGATAATTTCCGATCCTTCAGCTGAAGATGAACATAAGAATGCAGCCTACGATATGCTTTCGGTGATCTATTCCTACAAAGGCGATCATAACAGAAGCATCGAATACAAGAGGAAATATCTTGAAAAGACAGGCCTTCTCAGTTCGGGAAAACTTGATATTCTTCCGGAAGAGGCAGGCGTAAAAGAGAGCGAACTGCTGTTCAATTCTCTAAGGAACATCATGGTAAGCTATTACAGGGCGAACGAGACGGATTCCGCCCTTTCAGTTTACAACTCGATAAACAGCAACCTTGAACTTTTCGAAGATGTGAGCGCGGAGTCATTCGGCGAGCTTCTTGTATCGGCGGGGCTGTGCTACATGAAAATATCCGAATATTCCAAGGCTGAGGAGCTTTTTTTTGAATCGCTGGACTATTTTGACAGCGAAGCGCGGAAAGTACCGGTTTATATCAGCATTGCGGATGTATGTTATTATACCGACAGACTTTCTTCCGCGCTGGAATATCTCGATCTGGCAGAAAAAAGCGTTGCGGACGACGGCGAGAAAATGAGGATATTCAACACCCGCAGCCTGGTAGAAGTAAAGTTAAACAATATTCCCGCCGCAAGGACTTATTCTTATAAAGCGCTCGAGAAAACGATAGAGAATTCAGATGAATTCACTGAAAGCACAGCCAGAGTGAACCTCGCCAAGATCATGATACTGGAGAACGATGTCACAGGCGCGCAAAAAAATCTGTCAAAAAGCATCGAACTGGCTCATAGAACAGGCAATGTTCAGGCCATGATATCCGCGGAGTTCTACAGGGGCGATATATATCTTGATCTTAAAAATATGCCTGACAGCGCGCTTATAAGCTATTCAAACTGCATCGGACTTTCAAAAAATGCCGGGGACGGTTATTTTACGGCCAGAGGGCTTTACGGCAAAGGCTTATCGTTACTTGCCCTGAACAGAACTGATTCAGGCATTGTTTACATTGAAAACAGCATGGATATTGCAGAAAGATCAGGGTTCAGCGATGTGTTCCTCAAATCCGCGCTCAGCCTGGCAGGACTGCATGAAAAGAGATCGCCGGACACGGCTCTTTCGATCCTGGACAAGCTGACAGATAAAGCTGACAGTCTCGTCAGCCGCAGCGCAAATCAGCTTCCTTCAGACCAGATTCCGGTCATACTTAAGGGTTACGAGAAAAAAATATACCTTCTGCTTAAGGATTCAAAGATCGATGAAGCTGTTTCGGAAATGAGCGCCCGTGACAGGCTGATAAGATCGAACGATCTGAAATATTTTTCCCTTTCACCAAAAATATCGTCGAAAGATGAAAATACATCCGGCATAAAAGAAATACAGGCTTCGCTCGATAATGAAACGGCGCTTCTATTACTCCAGCCTCACGGGAAGGAGGGGATCACGGTCGTCATTACCCGAAATAAGGTGGTGTCATTCGGGCTTTCCATAACAAAAGAATTCGGGGATCTGACGGCAAATATCGAATCTAAGGGGGAATTTTTAAGCGCATCGAAAAAAGTCTATGAAAGGATATTCGTCAAAGAGGCAACAGACAACCTGTCCGGAATAACGAACCTGATAATTTATTCTACCGGCAGCCTCAAAAACTATCCCTTTGACGCCTTATACGACGGAAAAATGTTACTGTGCGACAGATTCAGCCTGACCGAGACAGACAGATTATCATCCGCCATTGAATTCCCTGAAGCCGACAGGACTACTCGTGCATTATCTTTATTTGACCCTTTTACTGCCGAAAGCGACCTTGTTTACGCAAAAAGGGAAGCCGGATCACTGTCTGATTTTCTGAACAATACAAAACTCGTCACGGGAACGGATGCAACCGAATCGCTTTTAAGATCGGCCGCCGCAGCAAAGTACGGGATGATCCACCTCCCCGTCCACAGCTTCGTTCTAAAAAAAGACTCCCTCGCCGCTTCCGGAAGATCAAGCTATATTCAGCTTTCGGCCGATGACAATAACGACGGCAAAACTGACTGGAAAGAGATAAGCCAATCCGATATGAACGGTAAAACGGTCATCCTGTCGGGATGCGATACCGGCGGAAGGTCGGGAGAGGAATACTATTCCCACTTCGACCTGACGGCCGCCTTCTTCGAAGCCGGCGCAAAGAGCGTCATTTCAAGCAAATGGCGCACGGACGACCTTGCAGCTTCTGTTCTGATGAAGCGCTATTTCCGGAACGTTGCGGCCGGCCTCCCTGCGCCGGAAGCGCTCGCTCAGGCAAAACGGGATGTGAGGACATACTTCGATCCTCACCCTTATTACTGGGCGAATTTCAAGCTCGCCGTGCGGTAATAAAAAAGCCCCGGATACCGGGGCTTAAAAGTCAGATCTTAATATCATTTATAATCGATAGGTTCCACTTCTTTATTGATGACCATCAGACCGTTACTTGCCAGAGCGCCCATCTCATCTTCTCCGGGATAAACGACTACCGGAGCGATCCATGCAGTTCTTTCCTCGATCTGTTTGTTGAAATCGGGGTTAAAAGCGATCCCGCCGGTAAGAATTATGGCGTCAACTTCGCCTTTAAGTACAGTCGAAAGTTCTCCGATGGATTTTGCGACCTGATAAACCAGGGCGTCATGTATCTTTATTGCTTCTTTGTCTCCTGCGAGGCATCTTTTTTCCACTTCGTAGGCATCATTTGTACCGAGATATGCCGCGAATCCGCCTTTACCCTTGAACATCAGCTTCATCTCTTCATGAGTATATTTTCCGCTGAAAGCCATTGCGCAGACATCGCCGGCGGGGAGTGTTCCGCTTCTTTCGGGGCTGAAAGGTCCTTCGCCGTCAAGAGCCTGGTTCACATCGACCACCCTTCCTTTTCTGTGCGCGCCTACCGAAATTCCTCCGCCGAGGTGAGCGACGATCACATTAACTTCCTCGTATTTTTTGTTCACGCTCTTTGCATATCTTCTTGCTACGGCTTTCTGGTTCAGGGCGTGAAATATTGAAACTCTTTTGAACAGAGGGTGGCCCGCTATTCTTGCAACATCGTCCAACTCGTCAACAACTACCGGGTCAGTGATTACTGCTATAGCGCCGTTCTTGAGTGACTTTGCGATATCTTCAGCTATAAAGCAACCCAGGTTCGAAGCATGGTCTTTGTTGCTGTTCTTTATATCCGCTTTCATCTGCTCATTAACTCTGAAAACTCCCGAGGGCACAGGTTTTACCAGTCCGCCTCTTCCTACAACGATCTTGATCTTATCCAATTCAATTTCAGCGTCTTTGAGTTCCTTTAGTATAACTTCCTTTCTGAAATCATACTGATCGACGATCTTATTGAAAGGTGCGAGATCATCCACAGAATGTTTTATATTCTTAAGGAAAACCAGTTTTTCTCCGTCATAAACTGCGATCTTTGTTGATGTTGAGCCCGGGTTTATTGCCAGGATCCTGTTAATTTCCATTTCCTCTCCCTTATTTATTTTAAAATTTATTTCGACATCATGCATGCCAGCGCGATCGAATATGTCTTGGTTTTTGCGCTGTCGCCTCTCGATGTAAGAACTGCGGGGCATTTAGCTCCGACTACCAGTGCGGCAAGTTCGCCTCCGGCAAGTTTGGTGCAGGTCTTGAAGAACACGTTACCAGACTCGATATTCGGGAAAACCAGGCAGTCGGCATCGCCTGCGACTGAGCTTACCAGTTTTTTGATCTTAACGCTCTCCTCATCAAGAGCCACATCAAGCGCCAAAGGACCGTCAACAAAAGCGTTCTTGATCTGTCCTCTGTCGCACATCTTGGAGATTATCGCGGCGTCAACGCATGCGGGCATCCCGGCGGACATCTGCTCGGTGGCAGCGATCATAGCGACCTTAGGTTTCTCAATTCCAAGGGCGTGAGCCGTATTTATAACATAATTCGTGATAGCGGTCTTTTGGGACAGATCGGGAGCGGGGATAATAGCCACATCACCTACTGTAATAAGCTTATGGTAAGTCGGAACTTCAACAACTGTTACATGGCTCAAAACAGCTTTTGGAGGCAGAAGACCCTGTTCCTTGTTGAGGATCGCTCTCATGTATTTATCAGTGCTTACCAGACCTTTCATGATAAAATCCGCTTTTCCCTCGTTTATCAGAGAAACTGCTTTCATGGTCGCTTTCATCTCATCGCTTTCTTCGACTATCTGGAATTTGTTGACATCAATTCCTTCGGATTTACAGACTTTTTCTATTTCTGCGCGGGTTCCGACAAGTGTTGCTTCGATTATTCCAAGGTCAACTGCAGCGTTAACCGCTTCGATCGTGTGAGTATCGACAGCATATGCCGCGACAAGTCTTTTCTTTGGTTTTGATTTGAGGATCTCGAACATCTGCTCAAGTTCTGTAATAGGCATTTCAGGCTCCGTTAAATAATTACTCAATTAAAGTTAACAAAAATAATTTTTTTGACGGTTTTAGTCAAGAAAATATTTAATTATTATATCGTTATAAAACTTGTATATTATTCATCCGACTCGGGCATAATGAATATCAGCAGTATGTAAATCAGAATGCCGGGAAAAGCCGCACTGAATATCGACGCCAGAACATAACCTATTCTTACAATTGTCGGGTCCCATTCAAGCCATTCAGCTATTCCGCCGCATACTCCGAAGAGCATTGAGTTCTTTTTAGATTTTGTCAGTCTCATTATTTCTCCGTCTTTTTTAACATTAGACACTGCAAAAGAAAAAAAGTTGTCATTTTTTTGTATCGCCGATATTCATCAGTGGAAGCGGATTGGGACTGTCCCCGTTTAAGAAATAGATCTTCGCATTGTCGTCTTTCGAGATCGCCTTTAAAGCTTCGAGAGCCTGGAGTTTTATGTAATTCGTATTATTTGCGATTGATTTATTGATCGCCGATATCCTGTATGCTTCAGCGTCTGCGAGGAGCTTGATCTTCTCTGCATCCATAGAGGCTGCGGTTTTTTCAGCTTCAGCCTGGGCGATCTTCTGCTGCTGTTCGGTCTTGAACCTTTCAAGTTCTGCTTTCTGCTTTTCAACTTCCTGTTCTCTTTCCTTCTTCTTTTCTATCGCTATCGTGATGAACTTGGGAAGCGTAATATCTCTTATTAGCACTGCGCTTACCTCAACCCCTTTGGGTTCAAGATATTCTCTGAGGCCGGATAAAAGAGAGTTTTCAAGAAATGTCTGAGTTTCATCGGTAAAAAAATCCTCGGCTCTTTTGATCGATTTTCCCTGCTCCCTTATGATCGATCGAAGCTTAGGTACGATATGTATTCTCAGAACATCTTCGAACTGACCGGTTGATTTCAAGATCTCCGGTGCGCTTTCAGCCATGAGCCTGAACTGAACGCTCACATCTACGCTCGTCTGGAGCTGGTCTTGTGTAGGTACTTGAGCCTGTTCAAGGTGAGTTTTCTCTCTCACATCGTATATATGCCATCTGTAAAGAGGGTTAACGGGTATGTTAAGTCCTTCTTCATATACTTTTTCCTGAACTTCACCGAATAGAGTGGCAACACCGATATGTCCTGCTTCAATGCTGATAAAAAATCTTTTTCCGAATAGTACAACTATCAGCACTATCAGAACTATAAATGCGACCTTGAATTGTTTAAATCCGCTGACTGCCATAAAGTCCTCCTTTTTGTGTTTTATTCTCCCGTTAATATAAGTTTTTTTCTTAAATAAAGAAAT
>Ga0172377_10008037_pt1 | contig 10828 bp, 8 predicted proteins | sample Pumphouse3metaG_FD_119749 | JGI IMG/M metagenome (GOLD analysis project Ga0172377, IMG submission 119749) | Leachate microbial communities from a municipal landfill in Southern Ontario, Canada - Pumphouse #3 metaG | ecosystem: Engineered > Solid waste > Landfill > Unclassified | place: Canada... | reverse complement strand
ACTTTATCCCAGTTTGGCAAACGAAATTCTTTCCATTCTGTTAAAAGTAATAATGCATCTGCATTTTCTACTACTTCATATTCATTTTTGCAATATTCAATATCAAGATTAGGAAGTCTTCGTTTTGTTTCTTCCATTGCAATTGGGTCGTAAGCTTTTATTTTACAACCTTCTTTTGAAAGAGCATCTAATATATATAATGATGGAGCTTCTCTCATATCATCTGTTTCTGGTTTAAATGAAAGTCCCCATATTGCTATTGTTTTGCCTTTTAAGTCTGGATATATTGTTTTTAGTTTATGGTAAAGAACTAATTTTTGTTCATCATTAGTATCTTCTGCTGCCTTTACAACTTTCAACTCTATATTATATTCAAGAGCTGTTTTATATAAAGCTTTCACATCTTTAGGAAAACAAGAGCCACCATAACCTATTCCTGAATAAAGAAATTTATTCCCTATTCTTGGGTCGCTTCCAATTCCTTTTCTTACCATATTTACATCAGCTCCTACTTTTTCACAAAGGTTTGCTACTTCATTCATAAAGCTAATTCTTACTGCTAACATTGCATTGGCTGCATATTTTGTCATTTCTGCAGAAGGTACGTCCATATATATTACATTATGTCCGTTTAGTGTAAAAGGTTTGTAGAGACGATTCATTAATTCTTCTGCTTTTTTGCTTTCTACTCCTACAACAATTCTGTCTGGAGATAAAAAATCTTTTACTGCATTACCTTCTTTAAGAAATTCTGGATTTGAAGCAACATCAAATTCTATCTTTTCTCCTCTTATATCTAATTCTTTTTGAATTGCATCTCTTACTTTTTTAGCAGTTCCTACTGGTACTGTACTTTTTGTAACAACCATACAATAGTGTTTCATATTTTGACCTATTATCTTAGCTACATCTAATACATACTTTAAGTCAGCACTACCATCTTCATCAGGAGGTGTTCCTACTGCACTAAATATTATATCTGTTCCATCAATACAATCTGCAATACTTGTTGAAAATTGTAATCGTCCTTTTGTAATATTCTTTTCTATTAACTCATCTAATCCTGGTTCATAGATTGGAGATATCCCTTTTTTAAGGTTTTCTATCTTATTGGTATCAATATCAACACAAGTTACATCAATACCCATTTCTGCAAAACAAGTGCCAGTTACTAAACCAACATATCCTGTACCAACTATTACTGTTCTCATATCTTTAAGGGTTTTATAATATGGTGCAAATATAATTCTTTATATAGAATAATGTATATTTCTAATCTTTATTTTAGAGTTTACCGCTTAACCATCTGATTAAATCGTTCCCGTTAGCATAAATCAATAGTCCAAATAATAGTATCATTCCTACCCATTGTGCTCTTTCCAAGAATTTATCTCCTGGCTTTCTTCCTGTAATCATTTCCCAAAGAGTAAACATTACATGTCCTCCATCTAATGCTGGTATTGGAAGAATATTCATAAAAGCAAGAATTATTGACAAGAAGGCTGTCATATTCCAGAATACAGGCCAACTCCAAGTAGCAGGAAATAAATTCCCTATTGTTCCAAAACCTCCAAGTTGTGAAGCTCCTTCCTTTGAGAATATAAACTTAAATTGTTTTACATAGTTTACTAAAGTCTCAAACCCTTGAGATATACCAGCAGGAATTGATTCAAAGAAACTATATTTAATTTTATTGGTTTTGAACATTAAGTATGGACTTTTTGAAACTGCACCTATCTTTCCATTTGCATCAAGTTTAAATGACGATTTACTTAATTTTCCATTACGATAATATTCTAATGTTATTGGTTTAGACTTTTGAGAAGCTATTTTTTCAACAAAATCTGTAAAAGTTGGCGTTGGCATACCATTTATTGAAACTATGCTATCACCTACTTTCATACCATTTTGCTCTGCCAATGAACCTAATGCAAAATTATCAATTACAAATGGAAAACGTGGAACTGCAAATTGTTTAGCATTTGCTTTTATCATTTGTTTAGCAAAATCTTTTGGCAACTTCAATTTCATTATAGTATCTTCTCTACGAATAGTACAAGAACTTGACTCATCGAGAAGAAGTTTCCCTACTGCATCAGACATTTCTGTAACAGGTTTTGCATTTACAGCAAGAATTATATCACCATTTTTAAAACCATTTTTTAGGGCTACCTCAGTATAATCATAACCCATTGTTGCATTTTGTATAGGAAGAGTTTCTTGTCCCCAATAAAATAACATCATTGAGAAAATTATTAATGCTCCAACAAAATTCATAAGAACTCCACCAAGAACAATAAAAAGTCTTTGCCAAGCTGGCTTTGAGCGATATTCCCAAGGTTGTGGCTCTGATGAAAGTTGATCTGCCGATGTTGTGTTTTCATCAATCATTCCTGATATTGCACAATAACCACCAAGAGGAACCCAACCTATTCCCCATTCTGTATGGTCATTATCTTCTTTGAAACTTTCTGGAGATTTTTTACTAAACCAACTTAACTGCCATTTACCCTTTACTTTCTTAGCCCTAAGTACTGAAAAGTAAGGATTAAAAAAAAGATAAAATTTATCTACTCTTGTTTTAAATAGTCTTGCAAAAAAATAGTGTCCTAATTCATGGATAAATACTAATAGTGATAGTGATAGTAATAATGCTATTATTTTCATTTCTTATTTTATATTGTTTGTATTTCTTATTTATTTTAGGAGTAATGAGGTTAATTCTTCTCTAACCTCCTTATCTGTTTCAAAATAGTTATTAACGCTGCATTTTGCAATAAAATTGTATTTATCCATTGCCTGCTCTATTGTTTTAGCTATTTCTAAGAATTTAATCTTTCCTTGCAAGAAACTCTCAACAGCTATTTCATTTGCGGCATTCATTATTGTGGGAATATTTCCTCCTCTTTCCAACGCTTTATAAGCTAAATTAAGACAATTAAATGTATCTGCATCTGGCTTTTCAAAAGTTAAATTTGAACAATTATAAATATCAAATTTAGGAAAAGATGTTTTTAATCTTTCTGGATAAGATAGTGCATATTGAATTGGTAGTCGCATATCTGCTAATCCAAGTTGTGCTTTTAATGAACCATCTTGGAATTCTACCATCGAATGAATAACTGATTGAGGATGAACTACTGCTTGTATTTTATTTGCATCTAAGCCAAATAACCATCTCGCTTCAATAACTTCTAAACCTTTATTCATTAGAGTAGCAGAGTCTATTGTTACTTTCTTTCCCATCGACCAATTAGGATGATTAAGTGCTTGCAAAGGAGTTACATCTTTAAGTTCATCTTTTGTTTTTCCTCGAAATGGTCCTCCAGAAGCTGTAAGTATTATTTTTTCTACAGGACTGTAAAATTCTCCTGCCAAGCATTGAAAAATTGCAGAATGTTCTGAATCAACAGGTATGATTGGCACATTATTTTGTTGAGCTAAATTAGTTACTAATTCGCCAGCAACAACTAATGTTTCTTTATTTGATAGTGCTATTGGTTTTCCTGCTTCTATTGCTTTAAGAGTTGGACGCAAGCCAGCAAAACCTACTAAGGCATTTAATACAATATCTATTGTTTCCATTTGGACGATATCATCCAAAACTTCTTGTCCTGCAAATACCTTAATGTCGGTTGAAGATAATGCTTCTTTTACTTTTCTATATAGACTTTTATCTGCTATTACTACTGCATTAGGATCAAACTTTAAGGCTTGTTCTATTAATAAATCTGCTTGAGTATTTGCAGTAAGCACCTCAACGATGAATCTTTCTTTATGATGTTCAATAACTTCTAAAGCTTGTTTGCCAATAGAACCTGTTGAACCTATTATTGCTACTTTCTTTTGTGTCATTGATTAGATTTGTTATTGCTTAGGTGAAGATTCTTTTTGTTCAAAAGAAAGACGAAGTAAAGAATCCGCTTTAGAACGTTTGAGTTGTATATCATCGTAATTTTTTAATGAGTCCTTAATACTTGATTTATAATTAACCTCTGGAATATCTTCTCCATAAACTACCATTTTTATATTTTTTAGCATTAGTTCTTGTTGATGAATTACATTTGTTAAAGAATCAATCTTTTCCGCATTTCGAAATGTTTGTTGTTCCATTTCTGGATTTGAATATCCTGGTATATATTCTCTAAGAGGAGTGAAAGCTATCAGAACAGTTGTTATAACAATTAATGCAATTATACTTATGCCCACTGCCGTGAAAAGATTTATCCCTGTAAGATTAAAAGTGAATTTTTCCGTAAAAGTATTAGAATCCATTACAATCAATCGATGTTTATGCTTCAATTGTGTGTAAATATTATCCCATTTGTCTTTTATTCTTCTAATCTTTTGTATCATTTTTTTTATTTTCTCCTAATATAGGTTCCCCACATTAATTTATTCCTTATAGCAGTAAAGAAACTCTGATTATTCATTCTAATAAGTTTTATTTGGAAGTCTGCTTTATTTATTAAGACATTAAAAGGAGATTCTATATCCTTGCATTGAGAATCTACGTAAAGAATTATATTTGTATTTAGCTCTTTTACTTCTAATCTTATGTTAGAAGTATCAGGAATAACTATTGGTCTTAATGTTAAATTATGTGGACAAATAGGAGTTATGCCAACACAAGAAGACTTTGGAGAAATAATTGGACCTCCTGCACTCATATTATAAGCGGTTGAACCTGTTGGAGTTGTTACTATTACCCCATCTGCTGTATATGTTGCTAAAAATTCATCATCAATATATATTGATATATCTAATAATTTACCTGCCTTTGCAGAACGAAGACAAATATCATTAAGAGCATACCTATGATTAATATTTAAAAGGTCATCATCGACTTTCAATATAGAATGATTTTCAATATCAAATTTCTTTTGGTTTAATTCTTCTAATAAAAAAGGAATGTCGTCTCTACCTACTGATGTTAAGAAACCAAGATGTCCAATATTTATTCCAAGTATCGGGATTTGAGAATTATTAATAAGTGGTAATGTATCGAGTAAAGTACCATCTCCCCCTAATGAAAGTAATACATCTGCTTCCTTTTCTAAGTCTTCTTTGTTTTCAAATAACTTAACCTCTTTGGTAAAGCAGACTTCATTTTTTATTTTTTCATAGAAAGGCTTATATATAACTATACAAGAGTTGTCTTTTTCGATATCCAAAATAAGGTTCTGAACATAAATAATATCTTCACATTTTGGCGTTCTTCCAAATAAAGCAACTCTCATATTTATAATTATTATTGGATTTTAGACATATCAATATCAAAAGAACCACAAGGAGCATTGCAATTTAATACACAATTTTCACAGCTTGATAATTCTCCATGCAAGCGACGTTTTATAACATCTTGTAATCTATCTTTTAACTCTTCAAGTGAAGCTTTTGATAACACATCATTACAAAATGCATACATTAATAACATCTTTGCGCTTCTTTCAGAAATCCCTCTACTACGCATATAGAACATTGCTGATTCATCTAATTGTCCTATAGTTGCTCCATGTAAACATTTCACATCATCATTATATATTTCTAAGAAAGGTTGTGTATTTACAATTGCTTTATCTGTTAAAAGAATATTTCTATTATTTTGCATTGCCTCTGTATGAACAGAATCTTTTTTGACATATACATGTCCTTTGAACTGTGCCTTAGCAGAATCATCAAGTATTCCCTTGTAAAGTTGATTTGAAATGCAGTTAGGTTTATTATGATAAACAGATATTTGATTATCTACCAATTGTTCCTTATCAACTAAATATAGTCCATTTAGTTCTGCTCTTGAATATTCTCCTTCAAAAGAAACAACTAATTTATTTTTTATGTTTCCTCCATTCAGACTCAACCAAAATGTTTTAAGTTCTGAATTATTTCTTAAAACAAAATTTGTATCAGTAAATATTGAAGATGAATCATTGATATTTTCCATCTTATAATATTCCAAAGAAGAATTATTTTCTAAGAATATTTTTATGCTATTATTGGAATTGCTTATATTATTATTTACTGAATCATCACAACAAATAAGTTTTAACTTACTATTTTCTCCAACAATAACAACATTCCTTGAACCTATTAATAAAGGCTCCTCTGTTTTAATAATATCTAATATTTGCAAAGGTATATCTAAGTCTGTATTATTAGGAATATAAATAAAAATACCTTCGTCATCATTATCCGATAAGTCAAATAAATTTTTGTTTTCTAATATATCTTTATGCTTTTGCTTTGCCGTATTTATGCTACAAATAATAATACCTTTATCAATATTGGCATCATTATTCTTTTCAAAGAAAAAACCATTATATTGGTTTATACGATATGTATTAAGTTGTGGAATATTACAACTAAAATCTTTGAAATCTTCTTCCCTTGGTCTTGTTGCTTTCTTAAAACTATTCATACTTAAGCCATTCGTAACCTTTTTCTTCTAATTCTTTTGCTAATTCTTTTGACCCTGTCTTAACAATTTTTCCTTCGTAAAGAACATGAACAAAATCAGGAATAATATAATCTAAAAGACGTTGGTAGTGAGTAATTAGTATTGTTGAATTTTCTGGGGACCGTAAAGCATTAACTCCTGAGGCAACAATGCGCAAAGCATCTATATCTAATCCTGAATCAGTTTCATCTAATATTGAAAGGGTCGGATTAAGCATAGCCATTTGGAAGATTTCATTCTTCTTTTTTTCTCCTCCTGAAAAGCCTTCATTAACTGAACGATTAGCTAACTTAGCTGTCATTTCAACAATCTTTTTCTTTTCTTCCATAAGTTTCATAAACTCCATGGTAGGCATAGGATCAAGTCCTTTATATTTTCTTTGCTCATTAATAGCAGTTTTCATAAAGTTAGAAATACTAACTCCTGGAATTTCTACAGGATATTGAAATCCTAAGAATATCCCTTCTGCAGCACGAGCCTCTACTGGCAATTCTAATAAGTTTTTACCTTTATAAATTATCTCTCCTTGCGTAACATCAAAAGTATCTTTCCCCGCAATAACAGCAGCAAGAGTACTTTTCCCATTACCATTAGGTCCCATTATTGCATGAACCTCGCCTTCATTGATTGTTAAATCAACTCCTTTAAGTATTTCTTTCCCTTTAATTGAACAATAAAGGTTTTTAATCTCTAATAATGACATATAAAATATTTATTCTTTATCTTTATTATTTTGTTCTTCTTTGAGCTTTTCTATGTTATCTCTTAATGTTGCTGCTAAATCATAATCTTCTTTTTTAACTGCATCTTCAAGCAATTTTTCCAAATCATTTATTTCAACATGTGAAGAATGGTCTATGATAATTGGTATTTCTTGTGTACCAACATCATTCTCTTCTATTTCATTTAATGGAAATCCGACATCATTTAATATTTCTTCGCTTGCAAAGATAGGGGATTTATATTTAAGAGCCATATTTATTGCATCAGAAGTGCGAGCATCAAATGTTTTCCTTCTTATTCCATCATAACAAAGAATTGAAGAATAGTAAACCCCCTCAAAAAATTTAGTAATAATCACCTCTTCAATTTTAATATCATATCCTGTTAATACGCTATAAAATAAATCATAGGTTAAAGGTCTTGGAGATTCAATTTCATCAATTGTCATAGACATTTTCTTTGCCTCAAACTCTCCTATCATTACATTTAGCATTCTTAATCCACTTTCTTCCTGTAAGAAAATATTATATAAGCCTACATTAACAGATTGTTCTATCTTTTTAATGAACATTTTTTTCTTTTCCATATTTCAACAGTATAATATTTGTTTATTAACGTAATACAGACATAATTTGTTTGCAATAATAATGAAAAAATATTTATTGTCAAAATCTTGTAGCAAATAAAAGAAGAAAAATGAAAAAATATTTTGTCTTTACATTTATTCTTATTTACCTTTGCAAGGTATTAAAAAGAGAAATTAACAACAAAAATATTTTTTATTATGAAAAGATTTACTCCTTTAGTAATAGCATTATTATCTCCAGCAATAATATTTGCTAATGAAGCCGATTTAAAAATACCTCAATCTATCCATGAATTAGGAATATTACATTGGGGGTTTTTAATTACAATACTTGGTCTTTTATTTGGATTATATCATTTTATTAAGGTAAAAAAGCTACCAGCTCATAAGTCAATGCTTGATATATCTCAAGTAATCTATAAAACTTGCCGCACTTATTTAAAACAACAAGGCAAATTACTTGCAATATTATTTATATTTATTGGTGTTGCTGTAGGATTATACTTTGGGTTCTTGGCAAAAGGAGAAAATGGAGAAACATTTGGAATCGGAGGAGTATTATTAATATTATCTTGGACAGTAATAGGAATATTAGGCTCTTATTCTGTTGCAGCTTATGGCATAAGAATGAATACGCTTGCTAATTCAAGAATGGCATTTGCATCATTAAGGAGAAAACCTCTTCACCTTCTTAATATACCTTTAAATGCAGGAATGAGTATTGGCGTTGTCCTTATTTGTGTTGAATTATTTTTAATGTTAGTAATCTTACTTCTTATGCCAACCCATTTAGCTGGTGCTTGCTTTATTGGTTTTGCAATTGGAGAATCATTAGGAGCATCAGCACTTCGTATTGCAGGAGGTATATTTACAAAGATTGCAGATATCGGTTCAGACCTTATGAAAGTTGTATTTAAGATTGGTGAAGATGACCCAAGAAACCCAGGAGTTATTGCAGACTGTACAGGAGATAACGCAGGAGATTCTGTTGGACCAACTGCTGATGGTTTCGAAACCTATGGTGTAACAGGAGTTGCTCTTATTTCTTTTATATTACTTGCGATAAATAATGTAGAAACACAAAGAGAACTACTTGTTTGGATATTTACAATGAGAATCCTTATGGTAGCAACATCTATCTTTTCATTTTGGATTAACAACGCATTTAGTAAATTCAAATACGGAAAGACTGACGAATTAGACTTTGAAAGACCTCTTACTAATCTTGTATGGATAACATCTATTATTTCAATAATTGGAACATTTATAATAAGCTATATAATGATACCTGTAGTTGGTGGAAATACAGATTTATGGTGGATACTATCATTAATAATTAGCTGTGGGACATTGGGAGCTGCCCTTATACCAGAAGTAACTAAACGATTTACATCTCCAAAATCTGCACACGTTCAAGAAGTCGTAAAAGCTTCTCAAGAAGGAGGAGCATCATTAAATATACTTTCAGGCTTTGTTGCAGGAAACTTTGGAGCATTTTGGACAGGATTAGTATTTATTATATTAATGTTCTTTGCCTATACAATAAGTATGCAATTAGGTGGTATAATGGTTTACCCTTCAATCTTTGCATTTGGATTAGTTGCCTTTGGAATGTTAGGAATGGGGCCAGTAACAATTGCTGTGGACTCTTATGGACCAGTAACCGACAATGCACAATCAGTATATGAGCTATCTTTAATTGAAGATATAGAAGGCATCGACCAAGAAATAGAAAGAGATTTTGGATTTAAACCTGATTGGGAAAAATCAAAATACTATCTTGAAGCAAATGATGGAGCTGGGAACACATTTAAAGCAACAGCAAAGCCAGTATTAATTGGAACGGCAGTTGTTGGAGCAACCACAATGATATTTTCATTAATTCTTATGATAGAAAAAACCCTTGGAATTGACCCAGCAACAATACTTAATATCCTTAACCCTTACACAATATTAGGATTCTTATTGGGAGGAGCAGTAATATTTTGGTTCACAGGAGCATCAACACAAGCAGTTACAACAGGAGCCTATCGAGCAGTTGAATACATAAAGAAACATATTAACCTTGACCCTAAAGCCCCAAAGAAAGCAGATGAAAAAAATAGTATTGAAGTTGTTAAGATTTGTACTCAATACGCACAAAAAGGTATGTTTAATATCTTTATAGTAGTCTTTTTCTTTGCACTTGGAATAGCTTGTCTCTCTTCACCATCAAGCATAGGAGGAATAGAAGCAGTATCATTATTTGTTAGCTATCTTATTTCAATAGCACTCTTTGGACTATTTCAAGCTGTTTTTATGGCAGACGCAGGAGGAGCATGGGATAATGCAAAGAAAGTTGTTGAAGTAGACTTAAAACAAAAAGGAACACCTCTTCACGATGCAACAATAGTTGGAGACACTGTAGGAGACCCATTCAAAGACACCTCATCAGTTGCTCTTAATCCAATAATTAAATTCACAACCCTATTTGGATTACTTGCAATGGAAATATCTATATCAGAAGCTTTCCGTGATATTGCACCATACTTCGGAATAGTATTTTTCCTAATTGCAATTTACTTCGTTTATCGTTCATTCTATAAAATGAGAATAGATAAAAAATAAATAAAATCTAAATTACTAACTTTTAGGATTAAATATTATTGGTGAGTAAAATCTACCAAATGAAAATTCTTATGTTTAATTTTTTCGTTAATCAAATGTAATTATTGTATCTATATTTATCTTTTGCTTGATGCTATTTTATCAATTATATCAAGTAATTTATCAATTTGATCGTCTTTCTTTTTTAATAAAGCAAAACAATCACTATCATTTATTTTATTTTCATTCCCCTTTATTTCTATACTATTAACCATTTGCGAATTATTTACTTTATTTTCCTGCTTTCCAAGCAACAAATAGTCGCAAGATATTTCTAATTTACTACAAATAGTGGCAATTTTATCCGCTTTAGGAATACTTCCTGATAGATAAGAGCGTATTGTCGGCTCTAAAATGCCCACTTTCCGTGAAAAAGCACTATTATTACCATTAAAATCTCTATCAATTATACCCTT
>Ga0172377_10008036_pt1 | contig 10828 bp, 11 predicted proteins | sample Pumphouse3metaG_FD_119749 | JGI IMG/M metagenome (GOLD analysis project Ga0172377, IMG submission 119749) | Leachate microbial communities from a municipal landfill in Southern Ontario, Canada - Pumphouse #3 metaG | ecosystem: Engineered > Solid waste > Landfill > Unclassified | place: Canada... | reverse complement strand
TATTATGGAGATTTCGCACTAACGCCTGAATTTATGAAATCAAATAAGAAATCAATAATTGAAACACTTCATAACAAGAAATAGATTTTCTAATAAGAGAACTCAATACATAAAATAAGTATTAGTCGTTCCAAAATTAATTTCTTTAATAAATGAAAAGGTATCTTAAAAACATAAGATACCTTTTCGTTTATTTATTTATTGAGCCTTATTTTGATTTAATTTCAACTTATAACGGTACATACCATAGTACATTATTTTAATCGTTCAATTTTCATTGATTTAAATTTATAATCACAAACATTTTTCTTCTTCAATTTATATTTATCTAAATCTAAATACTGCTCTATAAATGGTAAATCTGGAGCATAATGAAAACCTCCTCCTATCTTCAAGGAGTTTAAAATATCCATATACTTTTTAGCATAATCAACGAATTTACCATCGTTTCTAAAATGATGATGTTGAAAATGATTTGAGAAACCAAGATTACTGGTTATAGTACCCCATTTTTCTTTTTCAAATTTATATTCAAACCAATCTGAATTTGTGAGAAATGAATTATTATATGCAAATCTATCAAAGCCATAAGCTTCAATTCCCTTTTGGCGTAAATACAATACTAAATTACCTTTTTTTCCACATCCAATATCCAGAACAGGTTCAATTATATTATTAATGTCAATCTGTAAAATTTCTATCTGTAATTCTGGACTATATTCTGAACATGTAACAGATTCAATTAGCTCTCCTTTTGAGTTATAAATTTTTTCTGCAAATGAATTGGTTTCCTGCAACCATTTTATCAAATTATCATAATGCTTTGCAGCTATGAAATTCATTGAATATTCATGACTTTTTATATTTGTGAATAAATCAACATACAAATTTCTTAACATTATCTGTGCTTGCTTATCAAAGGTGTAATATTGATTAATCTTACAAAACTCTTGTATTGCTCTATTTGTTAAATAATCAATCAACAAATTTTCAGAATCGCTATCAATTAAATCTATGTTTTCAATTGCATCTAATGTTTCTTGACTAAACCTTAATGAATTTAAGATTCCATTATAAAAGAGGTTTTTGCCCTGATTAAACTCGAACTGTTGATCTATATTATCTTGATAAATTTTCATTTGGAATCTTTTACTTGAAAAAACTTATTTTTTGATTATATGCTTTCAATAATTTGAAGCAATCAATTCAACTTTATTATTATCTGGGTCGAGGATTACACTTTCATAACAACCATCACCTGTTGTTCTTGGATAAGAATAAATAATTACACCTGATTCATCTAATGATTTTGTAAATTTATCTACTTCATCTTTTGTACCTACTACAATTGCAAAATGAGCTAATCCTATCCTTTCTTTATCAAGTATTTCATTTATATCATATCTTTTCATTATTTCTATCCTTGCTCCTTCTTGAAAGTATAAGAAATATGAAGAAAATTGATTTTTTATATTCTCATATTTATCAGATGATTTACAATCAAAATATCGTAAGTAAAAATCTTTCAATCTTTCTAAATCATTTGTCCAAATTGCTATATGGTCTATATACATAGGTTAAATATATTTCCTAATTATTATCAGTGCTGAATTATTAATTTGCTCCTTATGCTTTTTATTCTAGATTTCCTTAATCAATTATATTTTGATTTAAATATTGATTTGTTGTTATTACTGTTGAATAAAAGTAATTCAATGCTGCAAGAAAACTATTTTGAACATTGTCTTGTGTTTTTGAAATTAATTTATCAATTGAAGTTATAACATAGCCTGCCTTTTGGGAGTTAATTGAAATAGTATAGTATTTTCCTTCATCAACCAACATTTCCACAAAACATTCTTGGCATTCGGGTAGAGATGAGAAATATAATTCTCTACTTTCTTGAATTTGACTTAATTCAGTTTCAATTATTTTAATCACACCCATTTAGTTAAATTTATTTTTTCAGGCTACAAATGTAATAATTTCAAATTAATAAAAGAGTAATATTTCTTTTATTTTATTATTTAACAAAGAAAAGCGACCTTAATTAAAGTCGCTTTTCTTAATAATGTATTGTGAGAGAGTTAGGTTATTTTATTTCCCAAGTTTCTCCACTATTTAATAGGTCATCCATACATTTGATTTTGGAAGTTGCTTTAACTTCTTCCATTTGTTGTTCAAATAATTGGTTATAGGTTGGTTGTTTAACAGCACGAATAACTCCAAATGCCATTGGGAATTCAGGTGGACACAATTGAGCTAACATCATGTGAACGCCAGTGTTTTCTCTTGTTGCATCGTGAACAAGTATATCTGCCTCTGTTATGCCATCTTTTCCAATTTCAACAACTTCAAGATGATTCCCTTTTAAAATCAAACCTTTGTCTTTATTTTTACCAAATATCATCGGTTTACCTTGTTCAAGCCACAATTGACGTTCTTCTTTAAGTTCTCTGTCTGTAACCTCAGCATGAGTTTTATCATTAAAGATTACGCAGTTTTGAAGCACTTCAACAATTGCTGCTCCATCGTGAGCCGCCATTGCCCTACAAACTTCCCCAAGTGTTTTTGGAGAGTTGTCTATTGCTCTTGCAAAGAAAGTCCCTCTTGATCCAATAACTAATTCTCCAGGGTTGAAAGGATAGTCAATTACTCCAAAAGGGGATGTTTTGGTAACTTGTCCCTGTTTTGTTGTTGGAGAATATTGTCCTTTTGTTAGTCCATATATACGGTTATTAAACAATATATAGTTAACATCCATATTACGACGGATAACGTGTATGAAGTGGTTTCCTCCAATTGCGGTTGCATCTCCATCTCCTGAGTTTATCCAAACACTTAAATGAGGATTAGCAATTTTTACTCCTGTTGCAATTGCTGCTGCTCTTCCATGTATTCCGTGAAATCCATAAGTATTAACATAATAAGGGAAACGTGATGAGCAACCAATACCTGATACTACGCAAAAATTTTCTTTTTTATATCCAATTTCAGGGAATATCCCTAATACTGAAGCTAAGATTGCGTGGTCGCCGCAGCCTGGACACCATTTAACCATTTGGTCACTGGTAAAATCAGCTTTTGTTAGCTGTACTGGTGAATGTTCTATAGCCATAATATTATTCTCCTAAAATTTGATTAAACTTTTCTTTTAATTCACTAACTTCAAATGGCAATCCTTGAGTTTTGTTGTATTGTTGGAATGCTATTGTTTGGAAGTTCATTCTTAGATAGTTTACGAATTGTCCCATGTTTAACTCACAAACAACTATCTTTTTATATCTATTCATTATTGAGCCTGTATTTTTTGGTAGAGGCATTATGTAGTTAAATTGAGTGAAAGCTATTTTCTTTCCTTCTTCTCTCAATTCTTCAACTGCAAGTTTCAATGCTCCTTCTGTTCCTCCCCAGCCAACAACTAATAGGTCTGCGTCTTTATCTCCAAGAACTTCTTGATCTGGAATATGATTTGCAACTCTTTGAACTTTTTCAGCTCTATAATTTACCATAAGTTGGTGGTTAGCACTATCGGTTGAAACATTTCCTTTTCCGTCAGATTTTTCTAATCCTCCAATTCTATGACGTAGTCCTTCCATTCCTGGAATAGCCCATTGCCTAACAAGGGTTTCTGGATCACGTTTGTATGGCTGATAAGTTTCGTCGTTTGGTTTTGCTAAAGGAGGGGTGATTGTTGGAAGCTCAGCCATTTTTGGAATTCGGAACAATTGAGATCCGTTTCCAAGATAACCATCGGTAAGAAGAATTGTTGGAGTCATATGTTCTAACGAAAGACGAGCTGCTTCATAAGCAAAATAGAAACTATTTGCTGAAGTTGAAGCCGCAATCACAATACAAGGAGCCTCTCCGTTTCTTCCAAATAATGCTTGATAGAGGTCAGATTGTTCAGTTTTTGTTGGAAGACCTGTTGAAGGACCTCCTCTTTGAACGTCCACAATAACAAGAGGCAGTTCAGTCATTACGGCCAAACCAATTGCTTCCGATTTCAAAGACAGACCAGGACCCGAAGTTGATGTACATGCCATAGCTCCTGCAAAAGATGCTCCTATAGCTGAACAAATTCCTGCTATTTCATCTTCTGCTTGAAAAACTCTTGCACCAAGTTCTTTATGTTTAGAAAGTTCAATTAAAATATCTGTTGCAGGTGTTATAGGGTAAGAACCTAAAAACAAAGGTAGTTTTGCTTTCTCAGCTGCGGCAAGTAATCCCCATGCTGTTGCTATATTACCCGTGATATTTCTATATGTTCCCTTTGGCATTTGAGCTTGCTTAACGTGAACTTTATGTTGAGGGAGAACATCTGTATTTTCGCAATAATTATATCCAGCTCTTACAACAGCTTTATTTGCTCTTACTACATCTGGATTCTTTTTAAATTTCTTTTCTAAGTATGAATCTGTATGATCTAATTCTTTGCTATAGATGAAGAATAACATACCTAAGGCAAACATATTTCTTGAGCGTTCTGCAGATTTTTTATCAGTAAATATTTCTTTTACCGCCTCTGCTGTCATGCTTGTTATTGGAGCCTTAATTAGAATGTAGCTTGATAGACTATCATCGTTTAATGGATTAGAAGGGTATCCTGCTTTTTTTAATGCATCATCTGTGAAGGTATCAGCATCAACAATAATTACTCCTCCTATTTTTACCCATTTAAGATTAGAGATTAATGATGCAGGATTCATTGCAACCAAAACGTCGCATTTATCTCCTGAATTATAAATTCTCTTTCCAATGTGAACTTGAAATCCTGAAACACCGGCAACAGTGTTGTGAGGCGCTCTAATTTCAGCTGGATAGTCTGGAAATGTTGCAATATCATTTCCATCTAATGCAGATGTATCTGAGAACAAAGTTCCTGTAAGTTGCATTCCGTCACCTGAGTCGCCAACGAATCTTACAACAACATTCTCTTTCTCGATAAGTGTTTTTGTTGTCATTTCTTTTATATTTGATAATAACTTCGACTTATTTTTTTATGTCTAATAATTGGCAAAGTTAGTAAGTTTATTTGTAATAGAAGATTATTTTTTAGACAATTTTTATCTTTAATTGGTTCAAAAATAGTTTTAGGGATATAAGAATACTCTAAAATATATTTTGCCATTATAGATTAGTATAAACCAAGGCATAGTATTGAATAAAAGTTATAATATTATATAATTCCAAATCGCTTCCAATTTATTTTAATCAAAGTCTTTGTCCTAAAGCATTTTTTCAATACTTTTGCATAAGAAATAGAATAAATATTTTCACAATATGGCAGGCAATTCAATTGGAAAACTTTTCAAACTCACAACTTTTGGAGAGTCACATAGTGATTTTGTTGGAGGAGTTATTGACGGATGTCCTTCGGGTTTAAGAATTGATTTAGATTTTATTGAAAGGGAGGTTCAAAGACGAAAACCTCTACAAGAAATCTACTCAACACAAAGAAATGAAGAAGATAAGATTGATTTTATTTCTGGGATTGAGAATGGGATTAGTCTTGGAACTCCAATTGCATTTATTGTTAGAAATAATAATATTCAAAAACAAGACTATAATCAACTAAAAGATTTGTTTCGCCCCTCTCATGGTGACTTTACATATTTTAATAAATATGGAATAACATCTTCCTCAGGAGGTGGTCGTGCATCTGCAAGAGAAACATTAACCAGAGTTGTTGGTGGAAGTGTGGCCAAACTTCTTCTTGGCGAATATGGAATTGAAGTTAGTGGAGAAATTCATTCAATTGGAAAATGGGAATATGCAAGTCATAGGGATGAAATTGAGAAAGAATTAGAAAAGATAGTAGAAAATGGAGATTCTCTTGGAGGAATAGTATCATGCAAGGTTAAGAATTGTCCTATTGGTTTGGGAGAACCAGTTTTCGATAAGCTAAGTGCTGATTTAGCTAAGGCAATTATGAGTATCCCTGCTTCAAAAGGTTTTGAAATTGGAGATGGATTTGCTTCAACAACCAAATATGGAAGTGAGCAATTAGATAATTGGAATAATGATTTCACAACTAAGACCAATCATTCCGGAGGAATACAGGCTGGAATTTCTAATGGGATGGACATTAATATAAAGGCTGGCTTCAAACCAATTGCAAGTCTATATAGAAAAGTAGAATGTATTGATAAAAAGGGTGAGGTTCATAATGTTGAAAATAGTGGCAGGCACGACAGGTGCTTTATTCCACGTGCTGTTGTGGTGGTTGAAGCTATGGTGGCTCTTGTAATAGCAGATCATTTACTAAGAAGTTTTACAAATAAATTAAAAAGATAAGAAAAAAATGAAAAGGATATTGACATTAGTTTTTATAGTTGCAGGTCTTTTGGGTGGTTGCAACAAAATTGAAAAGGATGAATTTAGAATAAGTGGAAAGCTAACTAATGGTGAGGATAAGCAAATCTTTTTTTTAGAGATGACAGGACAAGGTTTAAAACCTATTGACACAATAAATTTGAATGAGGAAGGCGAATTTGAATTTACTTACAAGCTAAAAGAGCAAAGCATTTTTGTATTATTAGCGAACCCTAATGATTACATAACAATAATCCCTCAAAAAAAAGAAGATATTATTATTGGAGGTGTTTATAATTCTTTTTCCTACTCCTACACTATTAAAAACTCAAAAGAATCGGAACTCCTTCATCAACTAAACAAAGAATATATTAAGACTAATGCTGTTTTGGCAGAAATCAAGCAAATGCTACACCAAAATAAATATTCCAAAGATTTTGAACAAGTGAAAAAGCAACTCTTAGATCAATACACTATTCTTGAAATTCATCAAAAAGAAATTATTAAAAACTTCTTAAACACAAATAAAGGCTCTCTTGCATGCATAATTGGACTTTATCGTTCATTCGACAATCATTATTTATTTAGTCTTAAGAATGATTTGAGTTTATATGAAAACGTTTATAATGAATTGAATAAAAAATATCCTAACAATCAACACATAATAGGATTAAAAAAGCTCATTGACGATGCAAAAGCAAAACAAGGAAAAGACAATATTCAATCTCAACAAGAATTAGCCAATAAAAAATGATAAAGAATAAATATTACTTTGTTGGAGACACTCATTTAGGAGTTCCAAACTACAAAGACTCTCTTGAAAGGGAAAAGAAACTTATAAGATTTCTATTAGAGGCTGAAAAGGATGCAAAAGTTATATATCTAATGGGAGATATATTCGATTTTTGGCATGAATACAAATATGTTGTACCTAAATACTATGTTAGATTGTTGGGGACCTTAGCTTCAATTGTTGACAGGGGAACAGAAATTCATTTTTTTACAGGCAACCATGACCAATGGATTAGAGATTATTTTCAAAAAGAAATTGGAATGATTGTTCACACCGGTGAAATTATAGTTGAAATAGATAATAAAACATTTCTATTAGCCCATGGAGATGGAATTGACAAGAGGGACAAAACCTATATTTTCATGAAAAGACTTTTTACTTCAAAATTCATAAGAATTCTTTTTGCATCAATTCATCCTCGCTGGGCAATTGCATTTGGAAACAAATGGTCATCGGGGAGTAGAAAATCACATTCCGAATATGATATGATTGACAAAGGAGAAAGGGAACCTCATTTCCAATATTGCTTAGAAAAAATTAAAAATCAAAATATTAACTATTTCATATTTGGGCATCGTCATCTAAATAAAGAATTCAATATTGGAGAAAACAAAAAACTCATTATATTAAGTGATTGGATTAATGATAGTGGTTTTTCAATTTGGGATGGGACTAATTTAGAAATAAAAAAGTTTGAATAACAAACAGAAAAAACCTACCTTTGCAAATCAAATATTAAAAATTAATAACAATATAAAAATATAGATATGAAAAATACACCATTTACTCAAAAGCACATCGACTTAGGTGCAAAGATGGCTGAATTTGCAGGATACAATATGCCTATTTCTTACGAAGGATTAGTTATTGAACACAACACTGTTAGAAATGCAGTAGGTGTTTTTGATGTTTCTCACATGGGGGAATTTAGAGCAAAAGGACCTAAAGCACACGATTTTGTACAATATTGTACTTCTAACAATATTGACTCATTATTCGATGGAAAAATTCTTTATACCGTTTTACCAAATGGCCAAGGAGGCATTGTTGACGATATGTTAGTTTACCGAATTAGTGAAACTGAATATTTCATGGTTCCTAACGCTGCAAATATCGAAAAAGACTGGAATTGGATGAGTAAGATAGCTCAAGATATGGGCTTAGAACTTGGAAAAGAATTTATGAATGAATCAGATTCATGGGCTCAACTTGCTGTTCAAGGACCTTTAGCATTAAAAGTAATGCAAAAGCTTACAACAACTCCTGTTGAAGACATGGAATACTATACATTCAAATATTTAACTCTTGCTGGAGTTGAAAACGTACTTCTTTCTACAACAGGATATACTGGTTCTGGTGGATGCGAAATCTATTTTGCACCAAAAGACGCTGATAAAATTTGGGATGCTGTTTTTGAAGCAGGTAAAGAATTTGGAATTAAACCAACTGGTCTTGGATGTCGTGACACCCTACGTCTTGAAATGGGATTCTGTCTTTATGGACATGAAATAGATGACGAAACATCTCCAATAGAAGCCGGTTTAAACTGGTTAACAAAATTTGAAGAAGGAAACAACTTCATTGACAGAAAATTATTCGAACAGCAAAAAGCAAATGGAGTAAAGAAAAAACTTGTTGGCTTTGAAATGATTGACAGAGGTATTCCTCGTCAAGGATACGAAATATGTGATGAAGAAGGTAAGACAATCGGAAAAGTTTGTTCTGGAACACAATCTCCTTCAACAGGAAAAGCAATCGGAACAGCACACGTTCAAACTTCATTTTCTAAAAAGGACACTAACATATACATCAAGGTTAGAGAAAAACTGTTGAAAGCAATAGTTGTTAAGATGCCTTTTTATAAAGCATAATAACTACAACACAAATACAAAAGGGTGTTTTTATTGAAACACCCTTATTCATTAATAATAAATTTGTTGGTATTGATAAATAGATACGTCAAATATTACATTATAATAATAATCATGCTATTTCCTCATTTGCTTAAATCTCAAACAGAAATCATAGCCTTTCATAATTGCGAAAACTTTTTCTACCCCACCGAGGATAGTTTAACAAATGATGATGCATTCACCTTTAACTCACCAAGAAATTGGAATTGGGAACGTTTCAATTTAAAAAAGGACATGCTCGCAAAAACATATATAGCCCTTTCAAAAGGAAACCTGCCTGCAATAATTGGACTTTGCGAAATTGAAAACACACAAGCCTTAAATGCATTATGTAATGATTCCCCACTCAAAAAAGGGAACTATGACTACATTCACTACAATTCAAAAGACATAAGAGGAATGGATGTTGCAATGATATATAGGAAAGATAAGTTTAAGGTTATAAAGCATGAAAACATAATTATAGACAGCTCACTAATAATTGACGAACCCACAAGAGATATATTATATGTTAATGGAATACTTAACAAAGTACCATTACATATATTTGTTGTCCATGCACCTTCCCGAAGAAATCACGACAAAAATAAACCTCTAAGAAAATCAATATTTGAGCTGATATATAAGAAATCAAAAGAACTATACGACAAAGGAGAAAAGAATATTATTGTTATGGGAGACTTCAACGACAACCCTTGGGATAAAACAGTTGAAGAAGGATTTAGAACAATGAAATATTTAAACCACATGCCTTTATTCACAAACCTGATGAAAAAAGACAAAAACAAAAGAGGCTCCTACACCTATTCAGGACAAATGCTAAACTTCGACCAATTTCTTGTAACCCAAGAGATGCAACAAAAAATAGATACAATATCAAATCCCTCACACATATTTATTCCTGATTTTATGATTGACCCAAACCCAAACATATCATTAGTAACACCCTTTAGCACCTACAAAGGATATAAATATCAAGGAGGAGTTAGCGACCATTTTCCCATATTTCTTAAAATAATAACTCCAAAAGATTAAAACCTCATTATGCCAACCTCAAATGAGATATTAAAACAATTACTTTCACTCTCCGACAAGGAAAAAGCAAAACAAGCAGAATACTTTGGAGTAAGAGGAACAAAACTAATAGGCATATCAGCCCCCGACTTAAGACAAATTGCAAAACAATTAAAAACAAATCATCCACTTGCACTCCAACTTTGGGAAAATGATTATCACGAAGCAAGAATGTTAGCAACAATAATAGCTGACCCAAAACAAATCAGCAGTGAGCAAATGGATAACTGGACACAAGATTTTGACAATTGGGCAATAGTTGACGGAGCATGCTACAATTTATATCGCTACACACCATTTTCAGAAGAAAAGATATTCCAATACGTTTTATCAGAAAAAGAATACGTTCGAAGAACATCATTTGCCCTAATAGCAGGATTGGCCATTGGAAGGAAAGATATAGAAGATGAAGAATTCATAAAATACTTCCCCCTAATTGAAAAATATGCTTTTGATGAAAGAAACTATGTGTGGAAAGCAGTAAATTGGGCATTAAGACAAATAGGTAAAAGAAGCCTATACCTCCACCCCAAAGCCCTTGAACTATCAAAAAAACTTTCCCTCTCCAATAATCCAACCCATAGAAAAATCGGAAAAGACGCCCTCCGCGAACTATCCGACCCAAAAACAATCGCAAGGATAAAACAATAAGTCCAACATTATAATATCATACAAAAACATAACTTTTGAGGATTCAATTCCGTAAAAGTTATAACTTTATTTTATCATTGGT